>Ga0207761_1000032_pt1 | contig 34859 bp, 37 predicted proteins | sample LuqExpMetageno34_FD_187792 | JGI IMG/M metagenome (GOLD analysis project Ga0207761, IMG submission 187792) | Tropical forest soil microbial communities from Luquillo Experimental Forest, Puerto Rico - Sample 34 (SPAdes) | ecosystem: Environmental > Terrestrial > Soil > Tropical forest ... | reverse complement strand
TACGGTGACCCCGTTTCACCATCAGCCTGAAGCGCAGCACCCAAAATCTTCAGCTATCCACAAGCTGCCGGCCGATTACCCCATCTTTGGGTCGATGCTGTTGAAAAAGTCCTCGGCGACTAGCGGGTGTGCAACTTTGAATCCGGGCGGATGGATTCTTGAATCGATATTGCGCGTCACACAAGCTAGTCTTTGATGCATTTGCCGTGTGCGGGTTGGTTCACGGCAGCGGGCTGTCCCGCTGTGATTGCCGAGACCCACCAAAATTCTCCGGTCATTTTATTGATGACGACGCTAACGGCTCCGACAGTAGGTTCTTTATGACCCTGTTCAATTTTCGAAATCGCTGATATGGCGATTAGCCCATAGTCATTGTTCGTTTCAATGCGGTACGTTTGACGAAAATTAGTTTCGATTAGGTCAGGTGGTAACACCTCAAAGCGCGCCACGGTGGGCCGGTTATCAAATGCTGTGGAGAAGGTGCAGGTCCACGTCTCGGTCCACGTCTCTGCCGCATTTGCCGAAATTGCACACGCGATGACGCCCGGCAATAGCAGTGCAGCCACGCTTAGATGTCTTGCATTCATAATGGTCTTCACTCTGTTCATGGAATTTGGCGAATCGTGATCAAACTTTCGTAGAGGATGACCGAGCCAGGAATTCCAATCACAAAGATGCCGAGGCCATCGCCAGTCAATAACACAGCAAGGCCGAACGCCATTGCCACGCTTATGATTAGAGTAATATTGGCATTTTCTCCTCCTGCTAATTGTGTCGATATCGCCGCAACGTCTTACGCGCATTTTTCTATTCGCCTTACTAACCGCGGATGTAGTGTTCGAGTTGATCTATCGTGAACTTCTGATCCCCGATTATGCTTTTGACAAGATCGCCGATTGAAAGAATACCAATTGGCTTTTCTCCCTCAAACACGGGTAGATGACGTATGCGCTTCTCAGTCATAAGTACCATACATTGCTCAACGGATTCTTCTGGCCGAGCGATGACAACGTGTCTCTCCATGATCTCCCGCACAGGCATTGCTGGCGAGGCTTTGCCCTTAAGAACGACATTCCGGGCGTAGTGTCTTTCGGTGATGATACCAATGAGTTCGTCGCCATCCATCACGACCAACGATCCAACGTCTTTGTCAGCCATTTTTGCGATGGCATCGAAGACAGTAGCATCCGGGTCCCGCCCTTCTGATCAAGTAGTAGCTGTCGCACTGTAGTCATCTGGATCCTCCGTCAGCCATAAGTAACCGCCGACGAACCCGAGACAAAACAGACAAGAGCCGAGCATGATGCCCGGCCCCTCCATTCCTATCCTAAGAGCTGCCTCGTCAAGGACTTCGGAGGTTCCGCAGTCAGCGACAAATTAAGAAGCCAGGACCAGTCTAATTAACGGGTCAACCGGGACAGACAGATAAACCACTACAGGCACCAAGTGTGTAGTTGCCCGCTTTCTCCTTCCCCGTGCTGCCCGCCGCAATCTCCAGTGCCTCGTCGGAGACTTCGTAGGTAAGGGCCTCTTCTTCATTCTGGTCGAGTCTGATGATGTTATTATTCATGGCATTGCTCTCCCTTATTTTGTTTCTTTTTCTTTCGTCGGTACCCTACCTATTTTTTTGCAATACTAAACTATTGAGCCGGACAGCGATATTGCACCTAGGTGCATTGAGGGCGCTTTTTGATGTCCGACGCTCAACCAGACGAGCGTAGCTCAAGCGCGCTCCGAAATAACGCAATCAGCTCGGAGGCCTTTCTTGCATGACCCTTGTTCCGTATTTCCGCCCAATTATTTTCAGAGTAATTCCGAATCGTTCATCTGAGGGCTGAGCCGTGGTCAGAAAATCTCTTTATCTCGCCTCCATTGGCGTTGTCTGTCTCGCTATGGGCGGATGTGCATCAACTCAACCAGCGGCGCCATCGCTGGCGGTTATGCCTGGTAAGGGGAAGTCTTATGAAGCCTTCCAGCGAGACGATCAGTACTGTCAAGAATCGGCGCAACAGGCGATAGGCTATCAATCCCCTGGCGAGGCTGCCAATCAGGCCGCGGTTGGTAGCGCTGCGGTTGGCACGGCTCTTGGCGCTCTCGCAGGGGCTGCAATCGGATCAGCATCCGGAAATATGGGGGCGGGTGCTGCAATTGGGGCAGGCACTGGTTTAGTTGCTGGAAGCGCCGTGGGTGCAGGGCATGCCCGTGTTGCTGGTGGTTCGATCCGGGAGAGATCCGGGAGAGATATGACACCGTTTATGCACAGTGCATGACGGCTAAGGGGAATCGGGTTGCGCCACCAACTGTGGTGGCTGAGCCTGATTATGTTTACCCGCGCCCATACTATTTGGGCCCACGGCCGACTACTGGGGTGGTTATGGGTATTACCGTTACGGATGGTGATAGTGGTTCAAAGGCCAAAAAGAATGCGTCGAAAGGTGGCATTGAAGTAGCGTGCAATCTTAATCAGCGTGCCATCTGAAAAAGTTATAAATAGGCATAGATCATTTCGCAGTAGATCGTAGTTCGCCAGTCGGGCTAAATGACGATCCGGCGTCTATTTCACAGCGCGATTGTCACAACCCCTACTCAATACTATGTGACAACAATGACCCGGCCTATAGAATACCGTATGCGCCACTTGTTGAGACTTCATCCAGACTCGCGTTGCTCGGCACCGATACGCATTGAAGTGGGGCTCGCGCGTCCGCGCGCCGATAGTTTGGAGTTGTCGTATATCGTGACCGGCAAGATGAGCGACGTCCGCATGCCGCCCGTCATGGCGGCCGCACGCGGCGACGACCTTTGGCGGCACACCTGTTTCGAAGCATTTGTCCGTGCTTCTTCAGGCGCCGAGTATTACGAATTGAACTTTGCGCCTTCGACACAATGGGCGGCATATCGGTTCAGTAGCTACCGAAGCGGGATGTGTGAGGCGGACGAGATTAGCGCGCCTCCAATCGAAGTGCGAGCAAGCCCCAACCGCTACACATTACAAGCCCTGCTGGAATTGGATCGCTTGTCAGCTTTGCCACGTACGGCCTTGTGGCGTCTCGGTTTGTCGGCGTTGATTGAAGACACGAGCGGCCGCAAGTCATATTGGGCGTTGGCGCATCCACCCGGGAAGCCGGACTTCCATCACGGGGACTGTTTTGCGCATGAATTTTCTCCGGCCATGCAGTCATGAAGTGTGGCATCGATCGACTCATCGCCGAACCTGCTTTGCGTGCACCACTCGCGGGCAAGCGGGTGGCGATGCTCGCGCATCCCGCTTCCGTCACGGAAGACCTGACGCACGCGCTGGATGCGCTGGCCGCATGCGTTGACATTAAGCTCAGCGTTGCCTTCGGTCCGCAGCACGGCCTGCGCGGCGACAAGCAAGACAATATGATCGAATCGCTGGACTTCAACGATCCGGTGCATGGCATCCCGGTCTTCAGCCTTTATGGAGACGTGCGCAAGCCGACGGATGCGATGATGGATGCATTCGATGTGATCCTCGTAGATCTGCAGGATCTGGGTTGTCGAATCTATACGTTTATCACGACCCTGCGGTACGTCCTCGAAGCGGCATCGCAACATCACAAGGCTGTCTGGGTACTAGATCGGCCCAATCCTGTGGGTCGGCCTCTCGAAGGTTTGATGCTGCGCACCGGTTGGGAAAGCTTTGTCGGCGCAGGACTGTTGCCAATGCGTCATGGGCTCACGCTCGGCGAGCTCGGTCTGTGGTTTGTCAGGACGCTCAAGCTCGATGTCGAGTATCGGGTCATCGAGATGAAGGATTGGCAGCCCGATGCCGCGCCGGGGTTTGGCTGGCCTTTGGGCGCGCGCACGTGGATCAATCCCAGTCCCAACGCACCAAACTTGTGGATGGCGCGCGCCTATGCGGGGACGGTGATGCTCGAGGGCACGACACTTTCGGAAGGGCGCGGCACCACTCGGCCTCTCGAACAGTTCGGCGCTCCCGATATTGATGCGCGGGCAGTCATGAAGGAAATGGAGAAACTCGCTCCGAGGTGGCTCAATGGTTGCCGCTTGCGCGAGTGCTGGTTCGAACCCACGTTTCACAAACATGCGGGCCAGCTTTGCCACGGCGTACAGATACACACGGAAGGTCCCGGGTACGATCACCAGAAGTTCAAGCCCTGGCGCATCCAGGCGCTCGCCTTCAAGGCGATTCGCCGTTTGTATCCGGGCTACCCGATGTGGCGCGATTTTGCATACGAGTACGAGCACGGCAGACTCCCCATTGATGTCATCAACGGCGGCCCGTCGTTACGAGAATGGGTCGACGATGCATCGGCGACACCACAGGACCTGGATGCGCTGGCGGTACCAGATGAGCAGGCCTGGTCGAGCCAGCGTCAACGATACCTACGCTACGGAACGTCGTAGGACGCAGACAGCTCGTAGGTGAGTTAGCGCGATGAACGCGTTGCGCACTCAGTTGGTGCGGATTGCTCGAAAGATTTCACATCATCGGTGCTGCCGTCGAGCCAGGTTGCGAAGACCCTCAGCTCCGGAGTCAGAGCAACGAGATCCGCGCGAGCACCCGGAATAAGCGCTCCGCGTTCATTGTCCAGGCCAAGAAATCGCGCGGGGGTCAGCGAAGCGGCGCGCAGCGCGTCTTCCAGGGGCAGTTGAGCCAGCCTGACCACGTTGCGCAGTGCCGAGACCATATCCAGGTGCGTCCCCGCCAGGGTGCCATCTTCCGTGGTCAACCGTCCGTCAGCCAGCTTGATAGTTTGGCCAACCAGTTCGAAACGGTCCAGCGATGTCCCGACCGTCGGCATGGCATCGGTGACCAGAGCAATTCGGTCGGAGCCCTTCGCCGCAAACGCGGCCCGGACCGAAATCGGGTCGACGTGAATCCCGTCGACGATGAGACCGGCCGTCAGCCGGCGATCCGCCAACGCCGCGCCGATGATTCCCGGGGCACGCGCGCTCAACGGAGGCATTGCATTGAACAGGTGGGTCACGCCTGTTGCGCCATCCGCGACAGCCTGCATTACGGTGGCGGCGGGCGCCTCGCTGTGCCCGATCGAAATCCGCACGCCCGAGGAAGCCAACTTCCGGAGAAAGCCGGCCGGAACGCATTCGGGCGCCAGCGTGACCAATGACCTGCCGGCGTCGGCGAGTTCGCACAATTCCTCCAAGTCGCCCGCGCCAGGTTTCGCGATCCGATCGGGCGGGTGGACACCCGGACGCCGCGGACTGATGAAGGGGCCTTCCAGGTGCAGGCCGAGGACCCCATCCCGCCCGCCAATCGACCGAGCAGCGGCGATGGCGGTCCGCACCCGCTCGCGAGTATCGGTAATCAGGGTTGGGAGGCAAGCTGTGGTGCCATAGCGACGGTGCGCCCGGGCAATGGAGCGCATGCCGTCGGCCGTCGGTTGATTGTTGAGGAGGACACCGCCGCCCCCATTGACCTGCAGATCTATGAAGCCGGGGGCCAAGAACGCGCCGGCCGGGAGCCGTGTCAGCGGCCAATCGGGGGGAACATCGCCCCAGGATCCAAGTCCAACTATGCGCCCGTCCCGGACCAACGCCGCGGCTTCGGCATGCCAGCCATGGCCATCAAAAATACGGTCCGCCAGCACGGCATGCCCGGTGGCAATTGAAGGATTGTTTCGATCCGGGCTCATCGATGTCCATTGCGGGCTGGATTGGTAGCGGAACAAATCCAGTCTAAGTTAAATGACACCGAATACCCAGAGCATCACCGGCCGACATTAGTACCGTTTGCCGACAGGATGATGCACCGATCTGGCGCGACCAGACGCAAAGCCGGTGCCCGCGTTTGTGGATCGCAGGCCAGGCGACGGAAGGGAACCAGCATGGACCGGTTGGTCATTCGTGGCGGCAGACGCATTGAAGGATCGGTCCAGATCTGCGGGGCGAAGAACGCGGCTCTGCCGCAGATTGCCGCTGCACTGCTCAGCACGAAACGGCTCGAGTTGGCGAATGTCCCCGAAGTGACGGACGTCGACACCATGCTCGCGCTGATGCGCGAGTTCGGCGTGGTTGCCACCCGCGGTCCTGGGCGAATGCTGGTGCTGGACGCTGGCGCAGCCCGCAACGCGCAGGCGCCCTACGACATGGTCCGCCGCATGCGCGCCAGCATTCTCGTCTTGGCGCCGCTGCTGGCCCGTTTCGGTTCTGCGCGCGTGTCACTGCCGGGAGGTTGCGCAATCGGCGCGCGGCCGATCGACCTGCATCTCAAGGCACTGGACGTGCTCGGGGCCGACGTGGACATAGAGTCCGGTTACATTCACGCACGGTGCAAAGACGACGGGCTGCGCGGCGGCCGTATTGCGCTAACCTTGCCATCCACAGGGGCGACCGAGACGGCCCTGATGGCGGCGGTCCTCGCGCGGGGTGAATCAGAGATTCTGAACGCTGCGCGCGATCCCGAAGTCTGCGACCTCGCGCTCTGTCTGGCCGCGATGGGAGCGCGCATCGAAGGTGCCGGGACGCATCGGATTCTGGTGCAGGGGGTGGATGCCCTCCACCACGCCCGCCACGAACTGATTACCGACCGCATCGAGGCTGGGACCTACGCCATCGCCGCCGCCATCACTGGCGGTCACCTCGAGATCCTCGGCGCCCATCTCGAGCACCTCGGGTCGGTCGGTGCGGTCCTGGAAAGCGCCGGAGTTCAGATCTGGCCCACCGATCGGGGTCTGATGGTTGTCCGCTCCGGCCCCTTACAGGCTATCGACGTAGTGACGGAACCTTATCCCGGATTTCCCACGGACCTGCAGGCGCAGTTCATGGCCTTGATGACTATCGCATCAGGCGCATCGGTCATTCGCGAGACTGTGTATGAGAGCCGATTCATGCACGTCCCTGAGCTCGGGCGGCTTGGCGCGAACATCTCGCTGCAAGGCTCGACGGCGCTGGTGCGTGGCGTCGAGCGGCTGCATGGCGCGGAAGTGATGGCTACCGACTTGCGAGCATCGGTGTGTTTGGTCCTAGCCGCGCTGGTCGCCGAAGGCGAAACGACCGTCCACCGAATCTACCATCTCGATCGCGGGTATGAGTCGCTTGACTGCAAGCTGGTGCAATGCGGTGCGGATATCCAGCGGGTCGCAGGATGATTATGGCTTCACAACCTGGTCCGCTGTTTGTAGGCGTTGACGGTGGCGGCACGGGCTGCCGTGCGCGCATCGAGGACGCGGAGGGATGCGTGCTCGGGACCGGCATTGCCGGTCCTGCCACGCTGCGCCTAGGAATCAACAGCGCGCTCGCGGAAGTGGAAAAGGCCTGCCGCGCCGCGCTCGAGGAAGCCGGGCTTGGCTCCAACGTGCTGAGTTCCGTGCATGCTGCCGTCGGGCTTGCCGGGGTTGGCCGCAAAGGCGCGCTCGAGCAGCTCATGCGCCGGCCGCATCCCTTCCGCTCCGTCGTCTACGCTCATGACGCAACCATCGCCTGCATCGGGGCGCATGGCGACCGAGATGGCGGCATCGTCATCGTTGGAACGGGTAGTGTCGGCTTTGCCATTGTCGGCGGACGTGAGGTCAGGGTTGGCGGCTATGGCTTTCCCATATCCGACGAAGGCAGTGGAGCCGATCTCGGGCTGCACGCGATCCGCCTAGCGTTACGGGCTTATGACGAGCGTGTCGTCGGCACCAGCCTCACACACGACGTGATGATGCGCTTCCACAACGATCCGTTCGAGGTCGTTGCCTGGATGGATCACGCGACGGCCACGGACTATGCGACCTTCGCGCCGCTGGTGATGCGGCACGCGGACGCCGGAGATTCGGTCGCGCGGCGGATCGTCCGGGACGCCGCTGAGCAGATCGACGAACTGGTGCGCCGGCTGTCCGAGTTCGGCGCTTCCCGCGTCGCACTGCTCGGCGGGCTCGCATCGTCCATGCAGCCGTGGCTGGCGCCGGATGTCCAGCGCCGACTGGTTCCGGTCGAGGGCGATGCGGTCGATGGTGCCTTGCATCTCGCCCGGCGTGCGGTCATGAAGGGATAGTGTCCGCCGGCCGACGTATCGGAATGGAGCGAATGCCGGCCGCGTTTAGGGCAAAACCGAGACATGGTCATGCGCACCGAGCAAATCAGCCCACGCTACGTCGAACTCGATTCCTGGTCTGCAGCCGAGATGATCGCGGCCATGTATGAGGGGCAGCTTGCGGCGGCCGCTGCGGTTCGCGGTGCCCTTGGCGCGATCGCCGCAGCTATCGAGGACGCGGTGCCGGCGCTGCAGCGAGGCGGACGAATCGTCTACGCGGGAGCCGGCACGTCTGGGCGCATCGGTGTGCAGGACGGGACCGAGCTGCCGCCAACCTTTGATTGGCCCGCTGATCGTCTTGTGTTTGCCATGGCGGGAGGGCTCGACGCGCTCGTCCGGAGCACCGAGCGGGCCGAAGACAACGAAGCCGACGGCGCACAGGCTATGGTCGATGCGAAGATCGGTGCCAATGATGTCGTCATCGGCGTCGCAGCGAGTGGCTCCACTCCCTTTACGATCGGCGCCTTACGGGCGTCCAGTGCTTCGGGTGCGGTAACGATCGCTGTCGCCAACAACCCAGGCGCTCCGCTGTTCGAGGTCGCGCGCCATCGCATTCTGGTCGACACGGGAAGCGAGGTGATCGCCGGTTCCACCCGGATGAAGGCAGGCACCGCCCAGAAGATCGTGCTGAACCTGTTCACGACCGCCGTGATGGTGAAGATGGGCCGGGTCTATCGCGGGTTGATGGTGGACATGCGGGCGCGGAACGCCAAGTTGCGCCGGCGCGCAGAAGCCATAGTCAGCGAAATCGCCCATTGTCCGGATGGCGATGCGGCGCGCTATCTCGAACAGGCAGACGGGGACGTGAAGACTGCTGTTCTGCTCGGCTTGGGACTGGACCGCAGCCAAGCCGCGCAGCTGCTGCAGCGCTACGGGGGCAATCTGCGCTCCGCCATCAATGCGTCCACGGGCAACGATGGTTGAACCGCATACCGTAAGCGCGATGGCACGTGAGACCGCCGAAATCCCGGCGGCGGCCGAGCGTCTTCTAGCGCGTGCCGATGTGTTCGCGGCGATCGTCGAACGGATCGAGCAGGCCAAGCCGCGCATCATCGTTTTCTGCGGACGCGGCAGCTCGGGTCATGTCGGCGTCTATCTGCGCTACCTTTTCGAAGTGCAGCTTGGCCTGCTCGCATCTGCCGCCGCACCTTCCGTCATGACTGCCTACCAGCGGCCTCCGGAACTGCGCGATGCCCTGTTCGTCTTGGTGTCGCAGTCCGGGCGTAGTCCCGATCTCGTCAACGCCACGCAGGTGGCGCGCAAGTTCGGCGCGCTAACGCTTGCCATCATCAATGATGAAAACTCTCCCGCAGCCGGCGCGTCCGAGCTAGTCCTGCCGATCGGCGCGGGGACCGAACACGCCGTCGCGGCGACTAAGACCGTCGCACTGTCGATGATCGCTGGGGCGCGGTTGGTGGCGGCGCTGGCGCGCGACGACGATCTGAACGACGGCCTCCAACATCTGCCGCTCCGATTGTCCGGCGCGCTTGCGTGCGACTGGTCAGCCTGGGCCGACTGTGCGGCGGGCGCGACTGCGGCCTTCGTCGTGGGACGAGGATATGGCCTCGGTTGTGTCCGCGAGATCGCGCTGAAGGTGGCCGAAATCATGCGGGTCCCGGCTCTCGGTTACAGCGCGGCCGAGCTGCGGCACGGGCCGCGCGCATCGATCACGCCGGCAACACCCGTGCTGGTGCTACGACAGAACGACCAAGCGGCCGCCTCCGTCGACGACCTGGTCCGTGATCTGAACGACGCGGGTGAGAGGGTGTTTATCGCCGGAGGCGCGGCGAGCACGCTGCCCTGGATTGGCGACGGTCACCCAGTTTTCGATCCAGTCCTCATGCTCATCCCGGCCTATCGCGCCATCGAGGCGGCGGCACGCCGGCGAGGCTTTGATCCCGACAATCCGCCCTACCTGAGCAAAGTGACGCGTACATTGTGATGGCGGACCCAAATCCAAGTTGTATCGAGTCGCCATAATCAGCGGGACCTCGAATGGACGGCATCGATGTCCCCTCGAGAGAGAGCGACCGTCGCCAGTGCGTACGTGACGACGCGAACACGCCGACGACATGATGGTGATGCCGTTGTATTGTCTGTGAGCTCATGGTCGTCGCCCCGGCAATTCCGATCACCGGCATGGAACGACCAGGGAGGTAAATGATGCAACGTAAAGTTATGATCGCTTGCGCGGTGACAGGGTCGGCGGACACGCCCGCCCGCAATCCCGCCGTCCCGGTGACGCCGCGTGAGATCGCCGCGTCAGCGATCGACGCCGCCAGGGCGGGCGCCGCCATCGTGCACATTCACGTGCGCGATCCGCAGACGACACGGCCGAGCATGGACCCCGCGCTCTACCGCGAGGTGGTGGAGCGCATCAGCGCGAGCGATACTGACGTGCTCATCAATCTCACTACCGGCGCCGGCGCGCGGTTCATTCCCGGCGTCGATGATCCGCTCAAGCCCGGCCCCGGGAGCGTCGCCACTCTGTCGGAGGCGCGGCAGACGCTGGGATTGGGTAGCGCAAGAGGTTAGTGGCGCTCGTCGCCAGTCCAAAACACGATTCGTTAGTCTAAAAAAACATTGCAGGGCAGCTTAATATTGCATTTGGTAAGCCCGCCGCGCAGGCGAGGGCCCTAACGGGCACCACGCCTATGAGGCCGCGCCGTAACTGATTCAACTTATGAAGAAACTCTGATTCCATAATCAGCTGAATGACGGATAACAGTTGCTACTGGTTTAGCAAATTGCTGCCCTCGCCAGGGATCAAACCACGCAATCCGAGAGATATAATGAAAGCATGGATCGGGATCGTCGCAGCACTGATAATTGGAACCAAAGCTCATGCCCAAAGCGATGCGACTAGCGCGATAGCCTATTATCCCAGCTGCTTAGCTGCCGCCGAAATAGTTCAAGGTAAGCATCCCGCAGCCGATTCCGAGGACGCCGCAAAGAAGCTGAAACAAGCTGCCATATGCTTTGGCGCAGTAACGGCAGTCATGAACCTTGAGCCGTTTTTCAAACCCGAATTTGCCGTATGCCCACCGGCAGATAGCAAAGTCTCGCTTGCTCAGATGATCTTGGCCATTACGCAACACCTCAAAAGCCATCGAGAGCAGCTTCACAACAATTTCCATCAACTTGCGGCCACGATTCTGGCCGGTACTTGGCCATGTTCCAAATGAAGTTCATGATAGACCTGCTCTCCAGGTTTAATGCGTGAAGGAGGCATATCGTGAGCTTGGCGGTTTTGATTGTTCTTGCTGGGTTGATGGGAGCAGGCGGAGTCATCCTCGCCGCGGCCAGCGCGCATGTGGAGCCCGGCGCGAAGCTGGACAGTGCCGCCTATATGCTTCTGTTCCACGCAGCGGCTGTTCTAGGCGGCGCCGCGCTCTTGAAACAGGAGCTGTTATGGCGACCCCTGGGGCTCATTACACTTTTCGGGTTGGTGCTTGGCGGCACTCTATTTTCCGGAGATGTCGCGCTTCGCGCGTTTGCTGGCCACCGTCTATTTCCAATGGCGGCCCCAACTGGTGGCACGATCCTGATCTTTGCTTGGCTTTTGCTCGCTGTCGCTGCAATCATCGCTTTAATTCGAAGTTAGATGTGAGTTGACTTGGAATTTTTAGATCAAGCGTTTTGAGAAATAGATCGGGAAGTCACCTGTTGCGCCGGAAAGCCGATTAAGTGATCTCTAAATGATGACGCGCCGCATATGCGACGTCTTCGACGGTAGTGCATTTTGTTTTTTGACCGTACGCAAATGTGGAGCGCAAGCATCTCGATCTTATACACGACCGCTCTCTGGTTAACTGTGTTGTGCGAAAGGTGTCAGGGTATTGTGTGCTGGAGCTGCGGCGCGGCTTATTTTTTTTGGTTTCATGCATGGCTAGGAGTTCAGAAATGCAACTCCATCTGTCTATTCCGACGTTATCCCGTGCGCTGACATTATTGGGAATCATCATGATCGGGTGTATCACCGGCGTGCTTTGGCCGGTGAATAGCTTTTTCTTAAAATTTGGAATTGGATTTATTGGTACGCTGTTTGCAATTCTATTCATTGCAAGTTTCGTGTGGGGTGCGATCACAATCTATCTTTGGGCATGTCGTCCATTAATAGAGTTATTTAAATTCCAAAAAAAGAAAACTTTCATGCAGCCGCATGCTATGCACGATGATGAGGCGCCCATAATTGCGGCAAGGCCAGAACGAGATGAAGTCACCGAAGCAACATGGATCGGCGTTGCCACGCTCACTGGTGTCGTCGCGCTTTGGTCACTTTTGGTGGGATGGGCAATATCGAACGGTCCGAACCCGCTCATTGCGTTTTCGGGCTGGGCTGCCGTCGGCTGCGCTGGCGTTGGTCTTGGATTGCGTGTGATTGCAGAGGCGTACGATAACGATGACGTGGGAACGTTTAGTTTTCTTGTCTTGATAGCTGGTACTCTCTCTACTGTATTCGTTCTTTTAGGGCTCTTCGCATCTTTTTGATCAGTTGCGGCTTCATCTCGTTAATCAGGGCGTGGACAGGCTCTGGCGTCAAAATCGTCAAGGCCCGTAATCGAGGCAAATTCGCTACCGAGTATCGGACAGTGCGCGCAGTGGATTTTATGTTAAACGAAACGTTTATTTGATGACGTTTTTCGATAACGTTGTTTAATAAAACATTTGAATCATTCTCGGTAGTGTCGATTTTGATCAGTAATCATAGGCGTGGTTGGCAATCAAAAATTCTCCTGAGCAGATAGGGGTCGTCCATGTTTGCCGCGATAAGAACCTTTGGTGTTTCGTTTCTACTGGCTTTTTGTGCCTCGTTTTTTCTGGTGTTGTCTATCAATTATTTCGTAGCACCTCGAGCAATTGCGGAGGATGATGTCGTCTGGCGCATTAGTAAGTCGTCCGGCGACGTTTGGGTAACCACTTCGGAAGTCCAGCAGGCTTCGCTTACCGACGAGGCAATCCTGCAACCCGGCGCCAATATACGCACGGGCCAAACAGGCCGTGCCCTTCTGGTGCGCGGCAAAGAGTCAATACTCATCTCGCCAAACTCAATCATCAGCATTCCTCAAGAAACGAAAGAGGGGCTACCGACGACCATCATTCAGCAGGCGGGTTCGATTCTCCTTGACGTGGAAAAACGTAACGTCAAGCATTTCGAGGTCGAGACGCCGTATCTTGCCGCTTTGGTTAAAGGCACGCAGTTCCGTGTTGCCATAAACAAAGATGACACCCGTGTTGATGTGCTCAGGGGCCAAGTTGAGGTTTCCGATTTCAAGTCCGGCCAGTATGCGCTAGTGCAGCCGGGACAAGCAGGGACAGTCTCGGCCGAAGGTCCCGGCGGTCTGACCCTGAGCGGCTCGGGCACCTTAAACCCCATCCAGCAGGGCACGCCGCGTAGGTCATCAGTGAGCCCCGCACTAGTACCCAAAGAGGGTCTCTCGGCCTCGGACGGTGCGCTGAAATGGCGGCAGGTTCGTTCAGCGCCGCCACTGGGCGAAGGCGAATGGATCAGCACTTCGTCGGCAGAAACCTCCGTCAACGAAGACTCGTGGACTTTAAGTCCTGTGACATCAAGCAAGGGTGCGGGTAATGCCGATGGTTGGCGGACTCGTAATAACACCGATGGCTTTGACTTCACCATCGCCCTTTCCGTCGGCCTTGGCGTTTTCGTTACCGTCGCTGCGATACGGCGAAAGCAAAAGCAGCGTGACCGTCAGTCGTAACGACCATCCCCATTGGGTGCTGCTTTTCTCGAAAGCTAGCGAAAGGTGGCTAGGCGGAACGCAGAATGAAAAAGTATCGACCGTATATTCTTGTTTTGTGTTTTCTGGCAGTAGTTCTACTGACCGGGATGCACAATGCGCTGCAACATGCTCTTACCGATATGCGGTTTGGCTGGTTTCCTCGCCAAGCCAGCGGCCAGGTTGTCCTAGTCGCGATTGATTCTGCGTCGATCAAAAAGATCGGAGTTTGGCCCTGGCCCCGACGGCTTCATGCAGACTTGATCGACAAGCTGGAAAGCGCAGGAGCCAGCGATATTGTATTCGATGTCGATTTCAGTTCGCCATCGGACCCGGCCTTTGATCAAGCCTTTGTAGAAGCTCTTCAAAGGGCCGGCGGATCGGTCATGCTGCCGGCTTTCAAACAATTTGTGGGGAATAGCGATAATGGAAAGGCCATTGATGTGAACCGTCCATTGCCGCAATTCGGCAAATATGCGTGGTCGGCGGTCGTGAATGTCTCAGCCGATCCGGACGGTCTGGTGCGTCGCTATCCGTATGGGGAAACATTAGATGGAAAGTTTTTACCCTCCCTTGGCGCGCTGTTGGCGGGCAAGTACGAGAGCGATAAAGGGCCATTCCAAATTGATTACAGCATTAATGTTGAGTCCTTACCGACAGTCTCATATGTAGATATCCTGAGTGGCGATCCAGTTGCATTGGAAAAGCTTAAGGGCAAAAAAGCAATTATCGGTGCAACGGCGCTCGAGTTAGGCGACCGAATCAATGTGCCGAATGGCCATATAATCGCAGGCCCAATCCTGCAGATGTTGGCTGCTGAGTCGATTTTGCAAGGCCGTGCACTGCGCACCTCCTCGGACATCACAACGCTCGGTGGACTTGGTATCATAGTTCTTCTCATGACATTCCTGTGGTGCCGCCTCTCCGCCGTATTGCGGGTTGTGGTCCTTGTCGTCTTAGTAGTCGCGGCTGAATTGGGTGCCATTTTCTTGCAAGCGAGTTTGGCCATTATTGTTGACACCTCACTCTGCCATGCGGCTATCGCCGCTTATCTTGTTGCCTTAGTACTCGATGAGATCGACTTCCGCGACTTGCTGGGCAGGATCGCGGAAAGACGCTTCCAGCGGATTGCCATGTCGCTTGGCGATGGTTTGGTGTGCGTTGATCAGAACGGCCTGATCACGGTTTGGAACCCGGGGGCCGTGGCGATTTTTGGTTACCAACCCGAAGAAATGATCGGCCAATCGCTGGATAAAATCTGTGTCTTGCGCGATGGCGCGGAAAAATGTTCCCCCTTCTCAATTCTTGGCTTGTCACTCGAAACGCTCCGAGTGCCAGGCGGCAAGGTCATGGAACTTGAGGGACGCCGAAAGAATGGTGAGAAATTCCCGCTTGAAGGTTGTTTTTCCGAATGGCAAGGGGTCGACGGGTTACAGTATGGCGCGATTATGCGCGATATTTCGACCCGCAAGCGTGAAGCGGAAAGAATTCGGTACCTAGCCGAGCATGACACACTGACTGGTCTCCCCAACCGCAACAAGCTGTACGAACGATTAGGTGCAACGCTTGCCGAGGCAAAAACAAAGCAGTGCGAGGCTGCATTGCTGATGCTGGACCTGGATAATTTCAAGCAGATAAACGATACCCTAGGTCACGCCTGCGGCGATCGACTGCTCTGTGGCGTCGCCGAGCGACTGACCACTATTGTGGATGGCGCCGGCCTGGTTGGCAGATTAGGCGGTGATGAGTTTGCCATCGTGATCAGCGGCGCTGGCATAGGGGACAGAGTAAAAACACTTTCAGAACGGATAACCGTCGCATCCAGTCAACCGCTCTTTTCTGTTGGCGCACGGGAGGTTCACGTCAACGTCAGCATCGGTATCGCGGTTTATCCAAAAGATGGTCGCACAGAAGACGAACTGCTCGGCAACGCTGACCTCGCCCTTTATAAGGCAAAGGCCGCAGGGCGCGGTGGGCATGTATTTTTTGAGCGCGCGATCAGGGACGAACTTGAATCGCGACTGTCACTGGAAGGCGATTTGAATCGGGCCACGGTCCAGAATGAATTCGAGCTTTTTTATCAACCGCAGTTCAATCTAGAAGATGGCAGATTGGTAGGCGCGGAGGCCCTTATTCGCTGGCGTCGCTCCGATGAATTTGTTTTGCCGGAACAATTCATTTCGGTAGTAAATGCGTCACCGATCTCAGACCGCGTCGCTCTTTGGGTCATGCAGTCCGCATGCAGGCAAGGCCGTCTGTGGCAGCAGAAGGGTCATGACATTCGCATCAGCGTCAATCTTTCACCATCTCAGTTTAAATCGGGCGACCTTGCTGCGACTGTCGAGTCTGTCCTGAGGGACACAGGCTTTTCCCCAACGCTGCTTGAGCTGGAGGTGACGGAAAATATTCTGTTAGAGGATGATGAAAGGGCACTTCAAATCTTCCGACGGATTCAGGCTCTCGGGGTCGGCATCGCGTTCGATGACTTTGGTACCGGATATGCAAGCTTGGCCTATCTGAAAAAATTCCCACTCGATAGGATAAAAATAGACAAGTCCTTCGTACTCAAAATGCAGGCGGATTCGAACGATATGGCGATTGTCGGCGCCACCTTAAGCCTCGGCAACCTGCTAGGTCTATCGGTCATTGCCGAGGGCATCGAAGACCGTGCTACTGCCGACTTACTGCGGAGCAAGGGGTGCAACGAAGGACAGGGTTACTATTTCGGTCGCCCCATGCTGGCAGCTGAATTTGAGCAGAGGTTCCTGTCAAAAGATGCTCAATTGCTTTCCGGCGTCCCTGTGAAGGCACAGGACGCCGCCGCTGCAGCTTAGTGATGGCGTTTGAATCTGGACTAAATCAAGTGGTAAATTTTATCGTAGAAATCGGTGACCAGGAGAGTGCGGCATTTGCGGCGAGTTTTGAAGTGATCTTAAATGCTCTATTGCGCCCGATTCCACTAAGTGCCACAAGCGGACGCGCGAATGAACCATGCGTTGGTATTCCGGTTTACCTTGCTGAACAGACCTTCGACTTGCTCTCAAAGTGCGGGCTCATGCGCACCAAGATGAATCCTGAGATGCGTTTTTATGTTTGAACGCGTCCTTCCATGCCGGCAAAGGGCAGCGTGTCCGTTGCAGGCCTCGCGTCATAACGAGGTGCCCCAATCGACACGCCAGGCACGCTTGAACAGTGCGCCATCGCGACGCGAGAACAACTGATCGCCGGCCTGTCCGTCGGGACGACACAGCTTCAGCGTGACACGGCCGGTAGCTTTTCGGGGAGGGGCAATAACGCGCGCCCCGACGGTCAGTGCCGGCCTTCGCGAAACCGCCACATAGCTGAACTTCTCGTCCTCCCAAGGAACCTCTGCGCCCTTGGCTTGCCTATGGAGGCGTGAGCGGGTGACGCGCCGGGCGAAATGGCACCAGTCCGGCGGCTGTAGCGGGCAGGCATACGCATGCGGACATGGTGCGATCACATGAGCGCCGGCCTCAATCAGCTGGCGGCGCGCGGCGAGGATGCGCTGCCAGCCAGCCGGCGTTCCCGGTTCGACGATGACGAGGGTATCTGCGGTCAACCGCCATAGGCGATTCAAGACCGACTGCCGAACCTCCGGGGCAAGTTCGTTCAGCACATAAGCCAGCGTGACCAAATCGCGTGGTGCGCAATCGATGTCGACCACAGCGACATCTGCAATGCACCAGGTGACGTGCGGCAGGTGAGCCCCGGCCGCGAGCTGTTCTCCGAACGTCCGAAAAATCGGGCTTGCTTCCACAAGCAATGCGTCGGCGAGAGCGGGCCAGCACTCGGTCGCGGCCCAGAGAGCGGTCCCGGGGCCGGCGCCGATATCGAGCGCGGTCATTGGCGTGAATTCTGGGCGGGCTTTAGCGATCGTGGCAAAGCTTGCGCGAACCGCTGCGTAGGTTGCTGGCAGGCGTACTGCGATGTAAGCGAGCGCGTCTCGGTCGCTTCCGACGTGAAACTTGCCGTCGCGCCGCTCTTCACGGTAACGCTGTGACAGGGCGGCTGCCGTCGCAGTGAGGTCGAGAAGTGCTGTGCCGCTCAACGCGCGGTCGACGGCTCGGCGCAGCAGAGGCGGCAATTCCATCGATCACCTGAGGACGGTCGCGGAGCGGCTCAGCCGCAATATGACGAAGTTGCTCCAGCTGGCTGTCAAGAGGCGCGAATCATCTAAGATCAAGCTGATGGCCGCAGTTTGAATTTTCGCAAGAGGATGTCTTCTATATCAACTAACTCACGTACGCCTAGAATTCGAGCGACAGCCACGTATATGCCAATGCCGACAGCGCATAGCGCCGTGGCGCGAATAAGAATTGCGGTGAACTGCACGCCTGGAACGAGCTCCAACAGTTGAGCTCGCAACGTCAACCCCATGCCGATCGCAATGCCCGCTGCGACGGCCAATCGCAGCGCTCCATTTAGCATGCCTGGCAAATCACGGAGTGTAGTACCCCTCGCTGTAGCCTCGCGCTCGAAGCGACGGTACTGCAGCCAACCAAGGAGAAAAACATAGACGAGAATCGCTACCGAACTAGCGATCGCCAAGCCGATCGTGCCCCAATTCTGACGCAGAATGACATAAAGAGGTACCATAACAAACGCGATAATCGTACCGACAATCGTGGGCAGCCAAGTTCTACCCAAAGCATAAAAGCCACGACTGATCACCGTCTGCGCCGCCCAGCCGCCAAGACCGAGGCAGAGATACAAAAGAACTGTCCCCGTGGCTTGCGCATCCGCAACGCTGAATCGACTGCCGAAAAGCCCCCAGACTAGGTATGCCGCTTCGAAGCCAACCAATGTCATGCACACCTGTGCCGCAAATGTTGCCAGCAACATGAGGCGCACCGCACGGCACAGTACGCCATATGCTTCCACCACAGTGCCGGCCGCAACCATACGGCTTATCGTGGGATAGGAGGCCACTCCGGCCGCCATGCCGAACACACCTATTGGTACTTTCATCAAGGTCCGCCCATATTGCAAATACGACAGCGAGCCTTCGTCAAGATAAGAAGCTTGGTTTTTAATGATCCACTCGTCTACCACCACGATGGAAAAGCCAATCATGATCGGAAATGACAGCCACAGATAATGTCTGAGGTCTGAGTTTCGTAGTGAAAGGATCGGATACCAGTGCATACGGGCCTTAAGGCAGCCGTATAAAGGAAGCGCGAATGGCCCCAATACCGAGCCGACTAGCACGCCCCACGCAAAACCGTCAGCTCCTAATCCGCCGTAGTTCGCCCCAACGAGGCCGCCGACAATGATGCACGCCGAGTAAACGAGCGGCGCCATTGCAGGGAGAAAGTGTCTGTCCTGCGCTTGCAGCGCTGCCGATAGCAGTCCCCCAATTACGTGGAAGCATTGCGCTGGCAGAATAATACGCATAAGCCGCACCAAAGTTTCTACGTCGCCCGGATTCGTGAATCCAGGCGCCACCACGTTCGCCAGGGGCCGTGCAAAAACCATAAGCAGAGCGACTCCGATGCTCCCTGCCACAAGAACAAAATTTGCGATAACGCTGAATGCTTCCCAGCCGCGCTCTCCTTCACCTCGTTCGAGGTACTTAAGAAAGGTTGGGATGAATACGATCGACAACGCACCAGCCGCCAACAGGTAGTTCAAGAAGTCTGGCAGCGTAAAGCTGGCAAAGTAAAGGTCAGCCTGTCGGCTAGCACCTAGGGTGCGGCCGATGACCTGCTCGCGCACCAGACCCATGATGCGGCTGACGAGAATCGAGCCGGCCCAGATTGCTGAAGCGATACCGATCGTACGCGCCCGACTCGTAATGTGCTCGTGCTGATGCGGCGGTGTGTCAGCCAATTAGGTATTCCTCATGGGAAGGATATAAATGCACTCTGTCAAGCGAGCGCGGACTAAACACTACAGTCCAATAATTGCAGTAGCTAAGGCGATTCCGTTACCTCATTAACGCGGAAAGCGACTAAAATTAAGATGCGCCATTTTTCCGCCAATTCCAACGAAACTTCGGTAAGATTAGGAGTTGCAAATGTATCAAAAAATCGTAGGTGCGCTGTCCATTTTGGTCCATTCGCTACACGCTGATCTCAAACGTCGACAGTTCGAAACGAAGACAAATGGCCGATGCCGACGCAGCCTTGCGCGCGTTCAATCTGGCTTGAGGCCGGCTTCGCGGACCACCTTGCCCCATTTATCGGTTTCGGCCGCGACGAACTTGCCGAACTCGGCCGGCGTGCCGACGAACGGTTGGCCGCCAAGCTCGGCGAGCCGCACCTTGGAATTGGCATCGGCAAGCACCGCATTGGTTTCCCGATTGAGCCTGTCGATGATTTCGGTTGGTGTCTTGCTCGGCGCGCAGACGCCCTGCCAACCGCCCGCCTCGTAGCCCGGCACGGATTCGCCGATCGTCGGGACACCAGACAGCAGCTCCTGCGGCGTCGGGGTGACCGCCAGCGCCCGGAGCTGGCCGGACTTGATGTAGGAGATCGAGGAAACGAGGACGTCGAACATGACCTGGACCCGTCCGGCAATCAGATCAGTTATTGCCGGCGCCGCGCCGCGATAGTGTACCGGTACCATATTGATCCCGGTCATCATCTTGAAATACTCGCCACAGAGATGCTGGAGGCTGCCGGCTCCTACAGTCGCCATGTTGATCTTGCCCGGATTGGCCTTGGCGTAGGCGATGAATTCGGGAACGGTCTTGACCGGAAGGTCGGGATTGACTTCCATCACTACCGGCGTCCGCACGACGCTCGCGACCGGCACAAGATCTCGCAGAGAATTGTAACTAACCTTGCCTGCATAGAGCGTCGCATTGATGGCAATCCCTGTCGACGCATAGAGCAGCGTGTAACCGTCCGCCTGCGCCCGCACAACGAACTCCGTGGCGATATTGCCGCCGGCGCCCGCGCGATTATCGATGATGAAAGGTTGACCAAGCCGTTCAGATAGCCATTGACCGACAAGACGCGCGTTGATGTCGGATGCGGAGCCGGGCGAGAAGCCGACGACGAGATGCACCGGCCGTGTCGGATAAGTGTCGGCGAATGCGATGCGCTTCGCCGCGGGAAGGGCAGCAGCTCCGGCGGCTAGATGGAGAAATCGGCGACGAGGGATTTTCATGGCATTTCCCTTAATTGTTCCCCGAAGAAGCTAACTTTGCTTCCAAGACCGTGTATAGCGAAGCTATGTCATCTCGTCTGAGCGATGTCATTTGAGTCACGTCGCAGATACGTTGGTTGAGATGAGTAAGGCGTGGTGGCAGGGCCATCTCGACTATGTACTTTCAAGTTCGGTGAGAAGGCGTTGTATGGTGCTCAGAGCGTCATCGAGCCGCCGCCATCGACATACCAGGCGGTGCCGACGACGTAGCTCGATCGCTCCGAGGCCATAAAGGCGACGACCGCGGCGACCTCGTCAGGGCGGCCCATTCGACCAACTGGGAGCCTGGAAACGCGCTGCTTGCGAACCTCCGCCTCGGCTTGGCCGGTCATCTGCGCCCATTCCCGCATTGTCTCCTCTTGCCGTTCGGTGTCGATGATATAAGGCACGACGGCATTGACCAGGATATTGTCCTTGGCGAGTTCGGCGGCGAGCGCCTTGGTCAAGTTGAGCATGGCGGAATTATTGAGGGCGGCAGGCACGACGGTGAAATGCGGCTGCCGCCCGGCGAGCCCAGCGATATTGATGATGCGGCCCCATTTTCGTTTGCGCATGTTCGGGACGGCGTGGCGAATACAGCGGGCGGCAGGGTTGAATTTTTGGTCGAGGAGATTCGTCAGTTGTCCATCGCCCATCTTGAAGAAGTCCTGGGGGATGACGGTCGCAGCCGAGTTCACGAGAATGTCGATGCGGCCGTACCGTTCAACCACCTGCGTGGTCATCGCCGCGATCGCAGCATCATCGGCGAGGTCCGTTGGAACGCCGAGTACACGATCGGGGTGAAGTTTGCCCAGGTCGCGGACAGCGGCTGCGTTGATATCGGGATTCTTGCTGACGAGGACGACGAAAGCGCCTTCGGCAAGCATTTCCTTGGCGCAAGCTTTGCCGATGCCGCGACCGCCGCCGGCAACAATAGCAACTCTGTCTTTGAGCCCGAGATCCAAGTCATCCTCCTCAGAAGAACGTCGAGAGTCCTGGATAAACGATGGGGGTGTCACCCGCATCCGCGATAGACCGGCGACCCGCGCGACCATCGCGGGCGTAGTTTCTGCCTCACCAGCCGGGTGGAGCGCAATGAGAACATCTTTGGGAAGGCTCGGCCTCCCACGAAATGCCCATGAATGCGGCTTCCCTATTATTGGGTCAGGGTTTCCCTGTTATGGCGAAGACAGGCCTGTTTGTATGCGCAAGCCCCGCACCTGTGAAACGCGGTAGCAGGTGGGTCATTGGGCTGGAGATGTTGCAGTCACTTCGTTCGATGATTGGCTACGTTCTCCGGAACGATTTCTCCCCTGAACGTGAACACTTGCGGGGGTCGACCGTCACGCGTACCCAATGAGTATCGGGATTTCCAAAAGTTTCGACGCGGGTGAAGTTTTCGAACATCCGGTCGGTCTTTTTGCTGTAGAGCGGTTTGTCGATGCGATGAAGATGAGTGTCACCGTGGGCAGTTCAGCTTGTTATGCGATGAAACTATATAGGTTTTCTGTCGGCGTCTAATCGCCGCTTTGGGCCATTAGCAGACATTGCGACAAGTCCGTGCGATGTCCGTTTTATCCCCCATTTGCGGACATCAGGTGGCGTCACTGGAGTGTCCACTTTGTGCCAAAAATGGCTCTAGGCCGCGATTATGGAAAGGTTGTACGCTTGCGATGATCTCGGGGGGTGACGTACATAATTGGAGAGTGTCGTGCGAAATTTGGCAGTCCTCCTCATCCTGATTGTCACACTTGGCCTCAGTGTTCCGTCTTTCGCCAGCGAAGTTTCCATCCGCAAGCATGCCGCCGCGGAGGTCAAAAGTATCTGCGACAAAGTCGGCGGCAAGTTTTCGCAAGACGCGACGGGGTATTATTGTGGAACCAATTGTCACGGCGGCCCTGGCACCGATTGCTACGTCGGCTGCAAAACTGATCAGCCATGCATCGCCCAAGTGATCGGCAGTAGACGTCCCACTACTCTTTTGAATGCGTTACAGGTGCCGGCGCGGAGCACCCGCTAAGCCGTCCCTTCCATCCGCTTAAATCAATCAGCGTTAGCGCGACCAACGTCGGATGTTACTCCAGTAGGGGGCAAACGCGGGTGTGGTTTGAATGTCAGCTAAATGCCCAATAGGCAATATCGTCACGCGAGTCGTTAATGATCGGCACAGGGTCTAAAGTTGCGTACTTGGTCAATTTGCCAGCAAGACGGGCAACGCTGCATGAGCCAACACATGTTGGGTTGCGCCACCGAATATCATTTGTCTCAATCGGCTCTGCGTGTAGGCGCCCTTGACCAAAAGGTCGCAGCCCAACGATTGTGCTGTCGCTAGGATAGCCTCGCCGGTACTTCTACCATCAAGCTCGGTCCTCATCAACTCCGCGACAATTCCATTGCGTTGCAGGTATCGGATCAATTGTTCAGCAGACGGTCCCGGCACTCCAGTTCCGCCAGTGACGGTCAGGACTGTAACGCGATCGGCCTTCTGAAGAAGCGGCATCGCAAGAGCAGTAGCTCGCGCCTGTTCCGTGCTACAGTTCCATGCGATCAACACGTTGGTGGCGATCTGGCGTGGCGGCGACGGCGGAGATAGGAGTGTCGGCCGACCGCTCTCGAACAAACCAGACTCAATTGCTCTAGCGTATAGGGGGCTCGATTTTGCATCGGGCCGGTTCATCACGATCACGTCGAAAACGCGGCCGTAGCTGCCAACGAAACTTTCACCCTCCGGGGCTTTATCCAGCCAGCCGAATGACATTCCCTTTGTCGCCATGTTTGATTGTGGCACCTTGTGTTCCTGCATAAATGACTCAAAAATCTTCCGTGCTTTCTTTGCTTCTTCTGCGATCTCCTCTGTATAGGACGGAAGACCACCCACAATATCGCCTCCAATAAATTGATTGATCGCCAAGCGCAGTGCGAATCCTTCGATATAACTGTCGCAACGTCGAGCCAATAGCAGTGCGGTTTCCAGCGCTGACCGCATGGCGTCATAGTTTTCCATTGGAACCAAGATCATCTTCATGCTCATCGCTGCCCCCATCATGTTTGCTCAGAGCGCGGATTATCGAGCGTACGTAAATCGAAAGAATATTATAATGACTTATTGAAATTTTCGAACAGGTCGCCGCATGCCCCCTAAGGGGCATTCGCGACATGTCATTCCACGCGAGTTTGGGACAATGTACGCCTATACCCAAATAGCCGCTAAGATGTTGCAGTGCCGCGAACGCAACAGCTTGCCAATATCGGAAGTCGCCGACTTCATTCCATGTCGACCGGGGGAGAGGAAGTTGAAAAGTTTTGGGGGCGGGTGAGAGGCTTCTACCATAATTCGTTCTCAGCATCGATGCGCTTCTCGACTTGGGCGCGAAACGCCTGCAGATCTGTCTCTCCAACGTGTACGATCGACCATTTCGAGACGCGCCGTCCAGGTGGCATGACGATGCAAATCTCGACATTATTCGTAGCGCTAAGAGTGATCGCTTAACTAACTGCGACAAAACACTGAATACCGTCGCAGCCTCGGTGAACGCATCCAAATTGCAATTGAACTGCTTGAACTGGCGATAAAAACTTTTAGAGCGCCTTCAGATTCCCATCAACCCGGTTAACCACTCGTTAGCAAATTCGGTCGATGGTTTATTGGCATTACCGCTCTGGATGGATGGCTGTCATGCACGCAGGAAAGCGGATCTTGATTGTCGATGACTCAAAGACGATGACGGGTATCGTCTTGCAGATTTTGAAGGACGCGAACTACGCTGACATCGACTGCGTTCAGGACGGCGCCAGTGCGCTCGCCTTAGTACGTAAAAAGGAATATGATCTTGTCATCACCGATTGGCAGATGCAGCCGATCAGCGGGCTAGAGCTTACAAAGCTCATTAGAACGGATGCGCGGCTTTCGAAGGTTCGAGTAATCCTCATCACGGGACTGTATGGCAAAGAGGATGAGGCGTGGCTCTCGGGGGCTGATGGCTTCATCACAAAGCCCTTTGAGCCGCGAGAACTCACGAACAAAGTGGAAGACGTGCTCTCTACGGCCGCCCTGCTGGCCTGAATATAAAGATTGGCGATCTATTTTCTCTTCCAAACAAATTTAGCAATTACTATCCCGAATCGGTGGCCTTTCCTAGAACGTCGGGCCGTGGACTAGGACCATTTCGCTGAACGCAGCAGCATGATTTGTGCCGCTTCGTAGAAACAAGAATATCTCGCGATTGTTGGTCGTAACCGCGCTTTACCCTCGATGGCGGACATTCGCCGGAACTGGCGCTGAAATCACGGTCGCAAGCGGCATGTCATTCGATGCCAAGTTCGACGGCGAGTTCGCCAATCGCTCGCAGACCTGCACGGGCGTAGGGACGGTGAGATTCGCGCTGAATGCCGTCACTTTAGGGCGCTAACTCAGTTTGGCACGCAATCTGGTAAGTCGCTGGATTAGGTTCAGAGCGAGCTTGCCCGTGCCCCAGCCTTTGATGCCGGCCGCTACGGTCGGACGAAATTTGACGTAAAGGGTGTAGCCACTGGTGGCCAAGGTTTTCGGTGGTACAGACCGCGAAAGCCCCCCATGGCAGCGCGTGCTGGCGCAAGGTGATTGCCGAACTTGCCTTGTAAATATCGTTGAACGCTCGCGGGCGAAATTGGTCGGCCACCACTCAAGGCGCGGAGCCCATCAGGCGTCGGAGCATCCACCCTGGACCTAACGCTGATCTTTGGTGAGTCGCATCTGCGTCGAGTTCTCACTTCATATGCAGCCTGTTGCAATGAAGCACGCACTTGGCATTACAGAAAGATGTGCCCTTGCATCGAGCAGTCCAACGTTCTGGCGCTATTGTCACTATTCTGATCTTGGCTGGGCTGCGTCATCAATACATCCCGACGTGTCTTTCGGGAGGGACCGCCTACGCATGTTTGCGCGCATCGATCGCGGCGAGCACTTTCGGCGGCGACATCGGCAGCTCGGTCAGTCGCCGGCCGACGGCGCGCTCGATCGCGTTGGCGATGGCCGCCATCGGCGGACAGATGTTGACCTCGGCGGCGCCCTTGGCGCCGTAGGGATGGTTGGGATTCGGCACCTCGACCAGGACCGGCTCGATCATCGGCAGGTCGGATGCCACCGGAATCCGATAGTCAAGGAAGCCGGGATTTTCCATGTGCCCCCTGGAGTCGTAGATGTATTCCTCGTTGAGAGCCCACCCGATGCCTTGCGTGACTCCACCTTGTATCTGCCCCTCGACATAACTCGGATGGATTGCACGGCCGACGTCTTGAGCAGCAACGAAGCGAAGAATTGTCACCTTGCCGGTCTCGGGATCGACCTCGACGTCACAGAACTGGGTGGCGAAGCCAGGGGCAACGGCGGCAGGATTCGCGCCTGCGGCAGCGACGATCGGCCCACCGGTCTGCGCGCGTTTGCCTGCAATCTCCTTGATCGACATCGGCTTGAAATCGCCGACATTACTGCTCGCAGGCTTGGCGTGGCCGTTCTCCCAGACCACGGCCTCCGGATCGACGCCCCAGATCTTAGCCGCCCGCTTGCACATATCCTGGATCACGATCTTCGTGGCCTCGACCACGGCAATCCCGGTTGCGAACGTTACTCGGGAACCGCCGGTCAGGTGGGTATACCCAATTGACGCTGTGTCGGCGACGATCGGGCGGACTTGGTCGTAGTCGACGCCTAGCGTCTCGGCCGCCATGATCGCCATCGAGGCGCGGGAGCCGCCGATGTCAGGGCTGCCGGTGGCCACCACAACGGTGCCGTCCTCGTTGACGTGAACGGTGGCGCTCGATTCGCCGCCGCCGTTGAACCAATAACCGGAGGCGACGCCGCGCCCCTGGTTCTTCCCGAGCGGCGCCTTGTAGCCCGGATGGTTGAGCAGCGCCTCGATGGTCTCGGCATATCCATTGTACGCAAGCTTAGCGCCCGAGAGCATCTGTGTTCCCGCCTTGGCAGCGTTCTTCAGCCGCAGTTTTAGCGGGTCCATACCGATCTTCTGAGCCAGAACATCCAGTACGCTCTCCACCGCGAAGGCGCCGATCGGAGAACCCGGCGCGCGATAGGCCGCAACCTTCGGGCGGTTGCACACCACGTCGTAACCGACTGCGCGCACGTTCGCGATTTCGTAGGGCGCAAACGCGCACATGCACGTGCCCATCATCGGGGAGCCCGGAAATGCACCGGCCTGCAACTTGAAGATCCCATCGGCGGCGACAATCGTGCCGTCGCGCTTGACGCCGATCCTAACCGTCATGGACGAGCCGGACGTCGGGCCGGTGGCCCTGAATACGTCCTCTCGACTCATCACGATCTTCACGGGATGGCCGGATTTCCGCGCCAGCATCGCGGCCACCGGCTCGACGTAGATCACGGTCTTACCGCCGAATGCGCCGCCAATCTCTGCAGGATAGACGCGGAGGTCGCCGAGTTTCATGCCGAGCAGCTGTGCAGTATACGCGCGGACGATGAAATGCCCCTGGCTCGAGCTCCAGATCTCGCCCTGGCCGTCGGAGTCAAAGCGGGCCACGCAGCCTTGTGGCTCGATATAGGCCTGATGGACGGGCGCGGTCTTGAACGACATTTCGACGATCTCATCGGCCGCCGCGAAACCAGCCGCCACATCGCCGAGCTTGAACACGTTCCGTTTCGCTATATTGGACGGCGCCGGCGGCGGGTCGATACCGCGGGTGATCATGTCGGGAAACAACAATGGCGCATTCGGCTTCATCGCATCATCGACGTCGATGACGTGCGGCAGCACCTCGTAGTCGACTGCGATCAGTGACAGCGCCTCGTCCGCGATAGCCTTGCTGGCAGCCGCCACGGCGGCCACCGCATGGCCTCCATAGAGCACCTTCTCGCGCGCCATGATGTTGCGCGTCATATGCCAGAAGTTCTGCGCAACGCGTTCCGGGCCGACATATTCGAACTTCTGCTCAGGAAAGTCCGCCGACGTCACCACCGCCTTGACGCCGGGCAGCGCCGCCGCCTTCGAGGTATCGATCGATCGAATGCGGGCATGAGCGTGAGGTGAGCGCAGAATGCGGCCGACCAACATGCCGGGCATTGCCAAATCTGCGCCGTACTGGGCAAGCCCCGTGACCTTCGGCACGCCGTCCGGACGAACCGGCCGCGTTCCAACCCACTTGAACGGTTTTGCAGTACCTCGTGCGATGGTGTCGCTCACAGCTACCCTGCCTAATCGCCGCGTTGCGCCTAGCTGTAATGGAGAGTTGCGCGGGCAGCGCACAAATGCAAGCCGGTGCACAAAAGGTTCAGGACGCCGACCCCGGCCGTCGCAGAATCGGCCCTCGCCCTAGACTGCCAACCAACGCTAAACTAGCTTGCAACTTGGATCATTCGTGAGAAGTCATACCCATGCTTGGTTATACAGCCCCTTTGACAGTCGAGGAGGCCGTTCGCATCTTGGCCGGAGCCCCCGGTGTTGCGAAGATCCTTTCTGGCGGGACCGATCTGCTGGTTCAGCTCAGGTCCGGCCGATCCAAACCGGATTTGATCGTCGATATTAAGAAGATTCCTGGTATTTCCGGCATTCGCGAGCGAGATGGCGCCTTTGTGATCGGCGCTGCGACGCCCGGTGCCGTGATTGGCGAATGCGAAGCCCTCCAACGGGCCTGGCCTGGGATGGTAGAAGCCGTCAATCTAATCGGCTCGACCCAGGTGCAGGGTCGGGCGTCGCTCGCCGGCAATCTCTGCAATGCGTCGCCGGCGGCCGACAGCGTCCCGGCGTTGATCGCCGCGCGCGCGACCTGCGTGGTTGCAGGCACAACCGGGCAGCGCGAGGTGCCCGTGGAGAGCATCGCCACTGGTCCGGGGCGTACCTCCCTGAGGGCGGGCGAATTCATCGTCGAGTTTCACTTCCCCAAGCGGCCGCCCCGCTCGGGGGACGCCTACCTCCGCTTCATTCCGCGGACCGAGATGGATATTGCCGTGGTCGGCGCAGGGGTCAGCATCACGCTTGACACCGGCGGCGTCTGCACCGATGCGAGGGTCGCGCTGGGTGCCGTGGCGCCGACCGCGATCCTGGTTCCCGAGGCCGCTGCTGCTCTGATCGGGCGCACGCTCGACGAGACGGCGCTCGCCGCGCTCGACCAGGCGGCGCGGCGCGCCTGTAAACCGATCGACGACAAGCGCGGGACGATCGAATTCAGGACCAAGGTGGCCGGTGTGATGGCACGCCGAGCGGCGGTTATCGCCTACGAGCGCGCAGGGGAGCGTCAATGAGCAAGCATCACGTATCCACCACCATCAACGGCGAGCCCACGGAGTTTCTGTGCGAGCCGCAGCTCACTCTGCTGGACGTGCTGCGTGACGAGCTCCATCTGACCGGCAGCAAGGAGGGGTGCAGTTCGGGCGACTGCGGCGCCTGCAGCGTAATTGTCGATGGTCGCCTGGTCTGCTCGTGCCTGATGCTTGCGGTCGAGGCCGAAGGGCACGCGATCGAGACCATCGAGGGCTTGGCGCAGGGCCACGATCTCCATCCGCTGCAGCGGAAGTTCCTCGAACATGCGGCGCTCCAGTGTGGCTTCTGCACGCCGGGCCTGCTGATGGCGACCAAAGCATTGCTTGACCGCAATCCGAACCCGACGGAAACCGAAACGCGGTACTGGCTCGCGGGTAACCTCTGCCGGTGCACAGGCTACGACAAGGTCATCCGCGCCGTTCTGGACGCTGCGGCCGAGCTGCGGGGAGGGTAGTGTGCGAGCGCATTCGTCGAGCATTTGCAGGCTCGTTGGCAAGATCTAAGATTGTCCCGTTTGTCGGTTCCTAAAATCAGGGACCACAGGTCAGTACGAGCGGAGATGATTATAAATTGAAGCAATTTTTTCTGCTTCGAAGAAAAATTATTATACAATTTCCGACCGAGCAGAAAATGAGAAAAATCTCATGAGTTGCGTGAGCCGCCGACGGTACACACGAATTGTTATTGTCACTTAATTCGGTCTTTGGCAGCCGCTTATTGGTGCCGCCATTGCATCTCCAGGCTAGCAAAGTACCAGCGAATGATGTGCCAGCATGGGCGACGTGAGCGCTGCACAGAAGGGTGATGCAGGACTGGAAGGGGAGGGGGCGATCATCGGTTTTGAAGCGCGAGCCACAAGCGGGCGACGGCTTCGGCAGGGGTTTCCCCAAAGCAGCCATGATCGTTATTCGTATAGGCAAGCCACCCGTCATGCTGTTTATCAAGAGAGCCAAAACTCGCTCCACACGCCTCTATGAGTTCTTCGAGGGTGGGGACATAGACACGATCGCCACTTCGCCAGAAAAGCTTGTTCGGCGACCCAGTCAAGCTACCTTTTCCGGTCTGCGGAAATCCAGCATCCATCAGGCTTTTGGCGAGTTCGTAGTCCATAGCAATATTGTAGCACCGCAAGCAATTGCATCACTGCCGCCTCCGGCGAGTTGCCTAAGCAGACACAGGCAAGCCGTCTATAACCAAAAAATATCACACCGTCGTCAGTGTGCTGTGCGCCTTTCGATGGCGCCAATTTGCCCCGTGACGCTCCAGGGGTGCGAGCCGAGCGGAACAACCTTCTCAGATTTTCAGATTTTTAGGTTCGCCAAAACTTTTTCGGCATATCCGGTGTTATTCCAATAGCGGACAAACGCGGATCCGTTTGGAATGTCGGCTAAGTGCCAAAACGGCAAATCAGCAGAATTGTTTCATACCGCCCGCGGATATCTAAATCGATCAAAGTCGCGCTCATAGGCCTTATAGACTCTCTCGGCGAGTTGTGGCGTGTAATAGTTCCGCCAAGCCAAGTGCTGTGAAGCATTATGACGTACCGTGATAAACTGGTTCAACAGGCCGACATGGTCGAGAACGTGCCTGAAGTCTTCTGCAAAACACTCCACGCGGCCGATCAGGTTCAGTTTCAGACCCGGCATGTCGAGGAGGTCGTCCTGTATATTCCAGTGAGAATTTAGCCGCCGATGCGCAGTGGCACTTGCGAATGCCGCAAATTGCGCGAGCGAAAGAGTTTGGTCTTTCCCATGCGGAAGCGATATATCCGCAGCTAATCGGTGCTCGAGGTAGAGTTCCACGAAGGTATCTCCGGGCACCAGCGGCTTGTTTTTGAATTTGTCCGCCCACGCAGATACCAACCGAGCATACGGGTTGCGCACGAAGGTAAACCGGAGTGAGTCTGAGCTAGTCGCAATGCGGTAGAAGGTGGAGAGCCCCGCCCGGGACGGCGAAAGAATACCTGTGCTGCGACGCGTGTGAAGATCCCTCAGAGAGGGCGATTGCCTTCTGTTCAGCGCTGCTAACGCAGCTTTGATTGTTGTCGAAGCACATTTCGGTACAGAAATATAGATGAGATTGTAATCCGGAAGTACGTCAATATGAGCCTCTGGATCGAAGCCTGAGGCGAGTGTGTCATAGAAAAATACTGCCGGCGCCTTCGTGTAGTAATCGCGCCAATTTTTCAACTGTGAACCCGCGCAAGCCCAAGAATATTGGACGCGGTGCGCAAGAGAGGTAACTGCCCGAGACAAATCCGAGCCCCCCAGTTCCGCTGATTCGCGCCCTCGCAAAATGATTAACGAACTAAGCGGGGCTATCCAGAGGCCGAGGCCAAAATTAAAAAAAGTTAATGACGCAGGATTTGAGCTGGTCGGTCGTTCGAATGTGGGAGCCGGGATATTCGTCGCAGACGGGTCTTAAGCGGATATGGCGGCAAGTCCGGGAGATGCCCGCTTTACTCCCAATGGCGGACAAACGCGGGCGCGGTTGGTTTGTCCGCTTCGTGCCATGCGCAAACGTTGACATTTGCCAGCGATATTACCCTATCAAGATATGGCCAAGCATTCGATTTGGAAATCAATTGCTGCGGGGCTGTGCGGCACGGCGGCACATTCAGCACTCATGTTCTTAAAATCTTGGACAGGGGCGCTTCCATCATTTCAACCTTACGAAAGTCTCCAGAATATATTTAGTCATTTCATTGGCGGTGAGATCCACCCGATCGTACCTTTGGTATTTTCCTTCCTAAGCGGCGCGACCTTAGTTGGCTTTCTTTTTGGTCTCAGTTACCGAGTGCTGCCAGGAAAAAATGGGGCGACCAAGGGGCTTATTTTTGGCCTGCTCGGATGGATGGTGATGGGACTATTGTTCTTTCCGTTTCTAGGTCTTGGCTTATTTGGAATTAAGGTCGGGATCGGCTTAGCGCCTGCACTATTTTCACTCGCGATGCTGCTGACCTACAGCGTCGTAATGGGTTTGGTTTACTCCGCGCTCAATTCGTGACTCTTAATTATATGAACTGAGCGGCCTGCAATGCCCGCTATGGGTCATCGCGGACAAATTATCCCCTAGGCGGCGGCGCTCTTCCGCTTCCTGCTCCAGCCGAGCAGGCGCGGCTTGGCGAATGAGCGATTATCGCATTGGTTCGAGAGCCGGACAGACCTGCGACCAGCGTTTTGATAGTCTTCCGCCTCACCAGAATATTGTTATTTGGGACCACGCAGTGACACGCGCAGAAAATCCCAACAGCGCAAGACTACATACGAAAGCGGGCGTTGCTGGAAAGATGTTTGTCATCATACCTTGAAAATCTCTGCGTACCGCTTCTTGACCGCGTCCGCCTGCGCAAGGACGCTTTCCGGATCCTCCTTCATCAGCCTGATGTCGGCCAGCCTGCGGACGCCAGGCTTTTCCACGGTCTGGGAGTGCGGCGAATACTGGCGGGCATAATCGACGAGTATCTGCTGGGCCTCATGCGAGTGCATCCAGTTCTGATACAGGCGCGCGGCGTTCGGATTGGGAGCGGCCTTAAAGACCGCACTTGGACCGGTGGCGAGCGGCGTGCCCTCCTCCGGATAAATTATGTCGACGGGTTGGCCCGCCTCCTTGTAGCGGATGACGAGGTAACCCGCGCCGTCCACCATGACCGCGCGTTCACCAAGCGAAATTCTCTTTGGTGAATCGGTCGCCGACTGGACCTGCATGACGTTCTGCGCCGCCAGCTTCACGAAATAATCCCAACCGAGATCGCGCGCGATCTCGAACGTCGCATTCATGATCGTGCCACTATAGGCCGGATGGGCTTTGACCATTTTGCCCGCCCATTTTGGATCGAGCAGGTCCTTGAAGCCCTTCGGCGCGTCTTCCTTCTTCACTAGGTTGGTGTTGTAAGCGATCGGAGAGATCAGAATGCGTGTCGTTACCTGCAGCCCTTCGGGGTCGTAGTAGCGCTTGTCATAATGCTTCACGACCTCTTCCGGCAGGTACGGAGCGAGCCAGCCGCTGCGTTTCCAGATGATGCAATGCGCCTGGTCGGCGGTGTTGACGACATCGACGGTGTGGATGTTGGAGGAATATTCCTGACTGATGCGGGTAAAGACGCGCTCGGCGCCGGATCGCTCCACGCGCACGGCAATGCCGGGATACCTCGCCTCAAACGCCTTGCCGAGGTGTTCAGCGAACTGCAAGTCCATCGCCGTGTAAAAAAAAATCTTGCCTTCCTTTTTTGCCGCCTCGATCAAGGCCGGCGTCACTGCTTCCGCCGCTGGCGCCGCAGCAACCCGTACGGAAAAGGCGCTGAGGCCAAGCGCTCCCGCACCTCTGAGCACATCGCGTTTCGTAAACTGTTTGGTCATGGCGTCCTCCACTTTTTGCCTCGGCCACGCGCGGACCGAGGGATATTTACCTTAGACCCAGAAGATTTTAGTGTAACGCGCCTTGATCTCCTCGCCCATCTTCAATACCGCGGCGGCATCGTCCTTCATCAGCTTGGTCTTGCTGACCGGCGTGCGCCGCATCCACTCAGGCCGCTGCTCGCGAGCAGCGAGAGGCCCAGCAGTCGCTGAGACAGTGTTCGGTCAAAGCTTACCAGATTGAGGCGCCGCAGTAAGATCATCGCTCAAGAGTCAGTTTGGGTACATTTTTATGCAATGCGCCAAAATAATTTCAGCAATTGAGCGTTAAACTGCAGTCATGATCGAGCATTGTGAAATCATCGGTCGCGCTAAGCGCGCGGCGCGGGCGGCGAAGCGCGCGACGCAGCGCGCTGAGCGCATGCGTGATCAAATCGAAATGGATCTTAAGTCGCGGCGCCTCGCAAAACTCGACGATTTCGTTAGTCGACGCGTCTGCAATTTTCGCAGAGTGAGTGAAACTACTAAAACAGGTCCGGTAATGGTGTCACGGCTCATGGATCGCGCCCGGTCGATTGGCGAATTGCTCGATAAGGTGGTTTCGCACACTCCGGAAACGCACGTTACGACCACGCTGGATCGTCGGCGGCGCTTCCGCGTAATTGAGGGCGGAAGGCATTGAATTGAAAAGCAAAAACCCCGATGCTCGGGCGCGAGCCGATAGTCCGGCATGAAGACCTCGGCTTTGCACCGATAGCTCAAACGCATCGCGCGATTGCGGTAGGAGTTAGGGGAGCCGAAGACGAAAGCCCCTCCATGTAGATGGATGATGACACAGCTTGGTTGGTCTATGGCGCGCACGGATTCGACCCAGACCGGGCCTAGGCAGTGATCTTCAAAGACGAGTTTTGGGTGCTTGCGCAACATCGCTCCACGACTTACGCAGGCGAAGCGCTCGAAACGGCGCGCAGCGATCGCGGCGCGCGCACGAAACAGTGTGCTCGTGAATAGCCCATACGCTTGAAGGGAAAGCCAGCGGTTCCATGCGTTCAGCTTTGTGGACACTGGGAAGCGCGAGTCCGGGACACGAGAATCACGAGGGGCTGGGTCGGTCATGATGCCATCCGTTCGGTCGCGTCGGACAATAAGTCGGATAACCGGCTGTCTGCCAACTTTTCGGAAGCTTATACCGCTTCGATGCGTATGTCCGCTGTTACTGTGCCAGCTCAACCGGTCGACGCAACACCGGGGGTTAGTTGGCAATAAATAACGATGACGGCTCGCCAAAACGTTCGCCCAATCGCTTTCGGCGACTCCC
>Ga0207761_1000030_pt1 | contig 35198 bp, 26 predicted proteins | sample LuqExpMetageno34_FD_187792 | JGI IMG/M metagenome (GOLD analysis project Ga0207761, IMG submission 187792) | Tropical forest soil microbial communities from Luquillo Experimental Forest, Puerto Rico - Sample 34 (SPAdes) | ecosystem: Environmental > Terrestrial > Soil > Tropical forest ... | reverse complement strand
CGATGCCCAACAGGGCTATCAGCGTAATATCGAATTGGCCTTCGAAAAGCGCACGCTGGCCTCAAGTCTGGGCATGACCCCGGAGAATCTGTCGCGCAACCTGGCGCTGCTGACGAAATACGGTGTACGCAGCTCCGGCCGGGACATCATTATCGAAGATAGCAAAGCGCTGGAACGTTTCGCCAAGCCGAACGCCCTGATCGACGGATAATTTTACTGCCGCGCCGGGGCAAATTGCCGGGCGCGCAGAAATTGGCGGGTGGCCGGCGCCTCGGCGCCGACCAGCGCCCGGTCCGCGAAAGCCGGGCGCCGTCCCGTTATTTCCTCCGCGAGCATCGCGAATGACGCCGCATCGTCGACGTCGTACCAGCCGGGCACGTTTACCACCGCCAGCCCAAGCTCGCGCGCGCGCGCCAACGTGAGCCGGTACACGTCGCCGGTGCTCCATGGGATATCCGTGAACAGCCCTGCGTGCGGGTACGACAAGCCGATCAACGTATAGCCGCCATCGAGGGCGGGGCTGAGCACAACATTATCGCCCTGGCCTACCGCATCCACTGCCGCGCGCAGGATCGCTTTCGGCAAGGTCGGCGAGTCGGAATTGAGCAGTATCGCTCCAATATGGCCGGCCGCGAGCAGATCGGCGGTGCCCCTGATCAGGCGCACGCTGAGGTCACCTTCAGCTTGCAAACACAACCGGAAGTGCTCGGGCAGCAACTGCCGGAGAGCAGGTTCCGATCCACACGGCGTATAAAGCGCGTAGCCAGTGGCATCACCCTCATCGGCCAAAGCTTGGACGGTATTCGCCAGATCACAAATGAAACAGGCCGAGAGCACCGCGCATTCCTCCGGCCGTAGCGGTGGAGATAATCGGGTCTTCGATTGTCCCAGCGTCGGGGTCTTGCAGACAATTGCGATCGCGACGGTGCTCATGCAATTGCCCTCAGTCGCTGCGTTCCAGCGTCAAAGCGGCGACCGCTATCGGCCTTACGACTCAACCCTTACCGTTGCCATCCTTATCAGGCCGGTACTTGGTCTCGGGCTTCAGTCCCTTGCGGCGCAGCTTTTCGCTGATGCGGCCATTCTCGAGATAGCGGCCCTGCGCCGCGCGCTTCGCCGCCTCGTCCCATTGCGGCAGCCAATCGCCGAGCGAATAGCCGAACCAGGGCGCCTGCGGGCGCAGCGGTCCCATACCGAGCTCCTGCCAGATTGCCTTGGCACGCTCCATGTATTCCTGTTTGGGCAGCGCCAGCGGCGGCATATCGCCCTTCATGGTGGCGTCCATCAGCAGCGTGGAGTCTTCTTCCTGATCGTGCTCACGCTTCGGCCCGTGGCCCTGGCCGCGATGCGGCAGCAGCTGCACGTCCTCGATCGGGTTCATGCGATAGGCAATCGCCCACAACAGCCCGTCGGCATTGTCGACGTCGATGTCCTCGTTGACTGCGACGCAGATCTTTCCGCAGTCGCCCTTGAAGAAGGCAGCGCCGTTGAGCGCGCGCCACACCTCGGTGCGTGAGGTGCCTTTCTCCAGCGTGATCACGGTCACGCGAAGCAGTCCGGTCAGCGGTTCGTGCAGCGCCACCTTTTTGACGCCGCGGATGCCGAGCGTGTTGCGCAAATGCGCGGTGAACAGCGGCTCGTAAGCGACGCGCTTGATCACGCTTGATTCGCTCGGCGCTACTTGGCTGATATAGGATGGTACGATGGGCTTCTTGCGATGGGTGATCGCCGTCACCTGCATCGGCATGTTGAATTCCTCGAGCGCAACATGGCCGTGCGACTCACCGAACGGCGCCTCCGGCTCAAGATATTTGGTATCGATCAGACCTTCGATCACCAGCTCGGATTCCGCCGGCACGGTCAGATCGACGGTGCGTGCCCGCACAATATTGATTGGTCCGCCGGCCAAGCCGCCCGCCACGGTGATCTCGTCGACGCCGATCGGCAGCTTCTGCGGCCCCATGAACGCGACGTAAGGCGGGCAGCCGAGCACGATTGCGCAGGGCATCGGCTCGCCGCGTTTCTGATATTTGAGATAATGTTGATAGCCGCCGGCGCCGCCGACACGCGTCGCCATGCGCACCACCAAGCGGTCTGCCGCCTTCAGCGCGGCGCGATAGGTGCCCATGTTCTGCACGCCGGTTTCTGGATCGCGCGTGATCACATTGGTCGCGGTCAAAGTCGGTGCGCTGTCAAAGCCGGGTGTCGAGATCGGGATCGGCAGCCGATCGAGACCGCGCCCCTCGCCTTTCAGATCGTCACCTTCGATCACCACATCATGGCAGACCGCCTCGTTGACCAGCCGTGGCTCGATCGGATTGGCGATCGCGTGATCCCACTTAGCCTGGATCTCGGCAAGCGGCGCCCGCATGCCGACGCTGTAAATCTCCGGATTGGCGGCGATCGCGCCGACCACCACCGGGATATCGTATTTGCGGCCGAGCCCGTCTGTAATGTTGGTGAACAGGAACGCCTTGCGTTCGGCTTGGTCGATGCCGCCGACGAACTGCCAGCGCACCAGCGGGTGCATTTCGGAGTCTTTGTCGATTGTCCTGTCGATGCGGCGCAGGAGCCCGCGCTGTTCCAGCGCGTCGAGGTGCTCGTGCAGATCGGGATAGTTTCGCGACGCGTCGGTCATCATGCCCAAATACCAATTTTGCGCGATTGGTATAGGCACTTTTCGGAACGAATAGAAGCCCTTAGGCGGAAGGCCCGCTCAGCGGTTCTGCCAGGATTCCTCGGCCAAGCCAAGAAGCGCCTTGGCGTTTGGACAATAGGTTTCCCACACCGGATTGTTCGGATCGCGCTTCAAGTCCACGGCACAGGCTTCGCGATAGCCGCATTCGGCACAGTTGCGCATGACCTGTTCCAACGTACCGTTGCCGCCGTTTTCGACGGCGTAAAGATCGAGCCCCAACATAGCCATGCGGCAGCCGAGCAGTTCGTCGTGATCTTCACGACTGGTACGTCTCACACGTGAGCGACCCTTGTGGATTTGCATGAAATCCTCCTACGCTCGTTTCAAGTCACGCCGAAAAAACGCCTTCGTGCATTGACCTCGGTCAATCCCCTCTACCCAAGGCCCAATTCTCCCGGTCGGATACCAAATATATGTCCTGCCCCAGAAAGGAGAGCGTAGATACCGAGCCGACTGCGCTTCCCTTCCCGGCGTGCCATCAGGCGAGACCATGCTTCACCCGGCTAAGCTGCTCCTGCGTCTTGAACTGGTTGAACCGCGGCAGGAACTTGTCCCAATCGATGATATGCGCGTCAATTTCCGGCCCGTCGATACAAGCATGTTTGCGGACCATCTTGCCATCCATTAGCACCGGTACCATGCACGCACCGCACATTCCGGTCGCATCGACCATGATTGAATTCAGGCTGGCGACGGTCGGCACACCGTAAGGTTTGGTAAGGTCGCTGACCGCCCGCATCATCAGTGGCGGCCCGATCGCAACCACCTCGGTGATCTTGCGACCGATTCCGGCTTGGTTGTTCTTCAACAACACTTCCAGTGGGCCAGTGACGAAGCCCTTCAGACCGAAGGTGCCGTCGTTGCTGGTGTAGATTACGTTCAGCGTCTCGGGGAATTCCTTCTGTAGTAAATCGACCCGCTCGCCCTTGCCGGTCCAGAACAGCAGGTTCGCGCTGCGGAAACCGGCAATCAGTGTGACATGGTTGCCCATGCGCAAATGCGCGCGCATGATGGGGTAGACCGGTGGCAGGCCGACACCGCCGGCAACGAACACGACCGTCTGATTGCCCCCGTAGCGGTGCAGCTTGCTCGGCTGGCCGAGCGGACCGGCGATGCCGGCGAAGGACTCGCCAATCGCCATCTTGTTCATGCTGATGGTGCTGGTGCCCATCGCCTGGATGATGAGGTCGATCGTGCCCGCCTCGGCGTCCCAATCCGCCAGCGTCAGCGGGATAAGTTCGCCCTTCGGCGTCGCCAGTACGCGCACGAACTGCCCGGCCTGCGCCGCCTTGGCGACCAACGGCGAGTTCACGGTGAACTCGACGATGCCGCCGGTCAGATCGACCTTCTTGAGAATAGTCTGCCGCGCCTGACCCTGATCGGTGTAGCGCGCGGCGCGCGCGACCAATTGATTAATTTCCGCCGTGGAGAACGGAATATCGCCGACAATCTCACGCGCCGCCGCTTGGCCGTCGCCGGCGGCGCGAATGGCGGTCGAACCGCCGCGCGTGGCATCGCCGCCGGAATAGACGTCCTCAAGCGACGTCTTCTGCGAGCCGCCGCCGATGCTGATCGTCCCCCATTTGGTAGTCTGGAGGTTGGGCTCGGAGTCCTTGATGATCGGATTCGACGTATTGCCGAGCGCCATGATGACGAGATCGACCGGCATTGTCTCAGTCTTGCCGGTGACGACGGGTGCGCGCCGACGCGAGGCGTCGGGCGGGCCAAGCTCCATGACGTCGAGGATGGTGTGACAGACCGAGTGGGATTTTTCACTCACGAATTCGCGCGGGGCTCTCAGCACCTTAAGTTCTATACCTTCCTCGAGCGCGTGGTGCAGCTCTTCGACACGCACCGGCATCTCCGCTTTGGTACGGCGATAGACGATGGTGACGTTTCCGCCCAACCGTTTGGCGGTGCGCGCCGCGTCCATGGCGGTGTTGCCACCACCGATAACGATGACTTGCTTGCCGGCGACCTCCGGCAGTGGCGTCTCGTGGTCCTCAAGCCGCGCCTGCATCAGGTTGACGCGGGTGAGAAACTCGTTGGCCGACATTACGCCGAGAAGGTGCTCGCCCGGGACGTTCATGAAGCGCGGCAAGCCGGCGCCGGTACCGACGAAGATTTTCCAGAATCCGGCCTTCTTGAGACCCTCGATGGTCGCGGTCTTGCCGACCACAAAATTGGTGACGAATTTTCCGCCCAGCAGCGTGATCTTGCCGACGACATCGTCGATCAGCGAATTCGGTAGCCGGAACTCGGGGATGCCGTAGCGCAGTACGCCACCGAGTTCGTGGAAGGCCTCGAAGATGGTGACCGGGTATCCCTCAGCCGCGAGCAAATAGGCGTTGATCAGGCCAGCGGGACCGGAACCGACCACCGCGATCGGCGGCTTATCGCCCTTCGCCCACGGACTGACATAGCCCTTCAACCGCGCAGCCGCGTCATTCGGGTGTGCCAGCCTCTCGCGCTCCGGCAGGAACCATTCGATCTGGCCGATTTCGATAGGCTTGCCGGTCAGCGTGCACACGCCCTGGCATTGCAGTTCCTGTGGGCAGACGCGGCCGGTGACGTTCGGCAGCGGATTACATGCCTCGATCAGCTCGAGGGCCTGCTTGAATTTGCCGGTCCCCAGGAGCTGCAGCATCTCCGGGATATGAATCTTGACCGGGCAACCGCCCTTAGCCTCCGCACCCGGTTTCGGGATACCGATTTCGCACGGCCGATCTTCGCACTGCTTGTCGCGCAGGACTTCGAGCCACACCAGCAGGTCGACTTCGCGAGCGCTGTAGCCGAGGTTCATGTAGCCAAGATAGCCCTGATTGACGAGATCGAAATCCTTCGCCCGTTCTTCTGGCGGACGGATGTAAGGCGGGATGCTGTTCTGCCCGGGCCAGTTCTGCGACAGGCCTTTGAACATCGGATAACGGTTCGACAGATGGGCATCGATCGCGGCGATAAATTTCCGTTTGAACTTGAGCGGAATATTCCAGATGAAGCGCAGCAGAATCGTGCTCATGTCGTCGTCGCGCAACAGCAGATTCCAAAGCGTCCTGGTGAAATTGCCGCCGAGCTCGTTCTGCTTGAATTCCCAGACGATCGCCTGCGTTCCGTCGTCGATGAACACCTGCCGCAGCGACTGCGGACTGTTCAAAAGGCGCTTGCGCAGCAGCCCGAGCTGTTTTTGGAAGACTTCGAAAGCCTCGCTGTGCTCCAACTCCTCGATCTCGTTCTGCGTCACCTCGAGCGCGCGGCTCGCCTGCCGATAGCGTTCGAGATCGTCGCGTTTGGCACCTGCGGTCGCACGCACGGGGTTCGGCGCCTCAGAGCTCATGGATAATCTCCGCATCACAGTTGGCAGCGACACGGGCGACCTTGCCCTTCAACTCCGGCGTGAGCTTGATGCGATCGAGCGCCCCCGGAATGAGATGGGCCACTTCCTTGGTGGTGCCGTCGACGACGATCCGGGTCTTCTCGAACAGCTCGCTCATGTCCTGATAGCAGGTCTTGCAGTTGGTGCACTTGGCGAGGTCCTCTTCGGCGAGCGTGACCAGGGCCGAGCCATTGGTCGATGCGGCCACGGCCGGCGTCGCCGGCGCGGCGGCAGCGCTGCCGGCCGACATCAAAGCCGTAAAGCCGTTGGCGGGCGGCGCATTGGACGACGCCGCCAGTTCGGACATCGCGCGGGCAATCGAGTCGATCGAAGACTCGCGCGCGTCTACCGATTCCTTGTACTGGCGCTGCAAGGCATCCAGCTCGGCGTGATGGGCCGCGTCGAGCTTCGCGACATCGAACCCGCTGAGATATTGCAGGGTTCGCCAGTACTTCCGACGCTCCTCGACCAAGTGGATGAGCGTTTGCGACACTTCCAGTTTGATCAGCTTCCGCTCGGCGTCGGTCGACCAAATGAACGGCGTCTTGCCATCGCGATCAGCCGCCGCGAGCTCGATGTATTCATGCACCGGCACGCCGACGGCATCGGCGGCGAGACGGCGGAATTGCTTCTTGAACCGGCTTTCGGTTGCAGCGAAGTCGGCCGGCGTCAGCGGCACTTCCAAGAGCTTGGTAGCGCCGTCCTCGACGTATTCGATCGCGTTGGTGGTCCAGTCCTCGCCGGAATCCGGATTGCCGTCGAGCAAAAACCGCCCGTGCAAATCGCCGCCGCGGCGCGGATCGTACACGAACACTGGATTCATGCGGCTTTCCACCGCCAGCCGGGCGTGACGACTGGCGGCGGCATCGGCGATGCCGTGCTCCGCCTGGCAGGGCGTATAGACGTCCAGCACCGCCGGTGAATCGTTGTGGTTCAGGTACTCCATGACGTTCTTCAAGAAGTGGCCCTGCAGCGCGGTGCAGCTCTGCACCACGAACACGTTCGGGTGGAACGCGGCGATGAGGGCCAGCTCCTTGCGGTCTTCCTGTTTGCCCTTGTGGGCGGAGCCGAACCGGCTGAGGTCGGAATCCTGCCCGGTTAGGCTGGCGGTCGACGCCTGCCCGCCGGTGTTCGAATACACGCCGGTATTGAGCACCACAACCTTGATCGGCGTCGTCGTGCTGAGCAGCCGCGACAGGGCGCCGAAGCCGATATCGTAGGTCGCGCCGTCGCCTCCCATGCTGATGACGGTCGGCAACAGGCCGAGCTCTTCGGATGTGAACTGATTCCATCCGAACAGCCGGAAGAATCGGTCATGCACTTGCGGATCGTAATCGTCGTCGAGCTCCAGCTTGGCGATACGCAACGCACGGATGTCGCCGCTCGCTTCCGCGCACAGGCCCTCGAATATACCCTTGGCGACCGCAGGGGTATCCTGGAACAGGCTATTCACCCACGGGTCGTTGTACGGATTGAACGGGAATGTCGATGCGTACACGCTGCTGCAGCCGGTCGCATTGGCAATTACCGTGCTGGCCGGTCCGTTTCCGCTCGGTCCGCTCTCCAGAAGATACAGACACCTTTCGAGCGTCGCGATGGTCTGTGCAATGCGCTCGCGCCGCTTCGGATCGCTGTCGCTGTTCTGCACCGACGCCAGTTTGACGTTCAGCCGCTCGATCAGGCTTTCCACCTCACGGAGGTGCTCCTTGCGCCGCTTATCGTGGATCGCATGGTTGGCCGACGTGACGAGCCGGATCGCGGTGACCTCGCCGCAGCCGCGGCAAGCGCCGTGCCCGCCGGTGGTCGCATAATAGTTGTTGCGATCGAGCATCAGCCGCTTGATCTCACCGTCGGGCTTGGTCGCCCCTTCGACGAAGCGAGCCGGCGTGTTGGACGTTCGGCTGAGGAACTCGAACCGCGCCTGCAGCGCTTCGAGCAGTTCCGCGTCCTGCTGGCGCTCCACCAGCGCATGCGGTCCGCAGACATCGATACACTCGAGGCAACCACTGCATTTCCACGGATCGATGGCGACCGAATAAAGCCCGCCGCTGCCGGGTGCTGCCTTTTCCATGGCATCGAAAAACGGCCGCGTCTTGGCAACCGGAAAAACAGTCAACGCATTGACCCACTTGCCGAGGTTGCGACGAAGCGTGGCGTTATCGATATCCAATTCGTCGGCCGCAGCCGCCACGATTTGCTGGAACGGCCGGGATTCCTTCTCGTGCCGGTAGATCTCGCGTACCGCGTCAGCGAGCGCATGGACCTGACCGCGCAGTGCCTCGCGCTGCGTCTCCGCAATATCGAGCTGTTGGATGGCGGTGAGCAATAGATCGCGAATGTCATGGACGGTGTTCGGGATCGCCGCGTCCGGACATACCAGCGCGCATTCCATGCAGCCGGTGCACAGGTCGGCAATGAACTCCGGCACATCGCGCCGGAACAGGCCCTTGTCCTTGAATGCGGCGCTTCCTGCCGGCATGAATAAGCCGGTGCCGGGAAGCACCGGCGCTTCGGCAATTGTGCCATCGCGGAAAGGCACTGCCACCATGTCTTCGTAGTAATCACGATCGAGGAAGCCGGCGCTCGCGGTCGACCCCGCGGCCCGGCACAATGCTGCCGAGATCGCCACACTGCGGCCCTTCGGACGAACGGCGGCCTTCTCGGCACGCTCGAATTCCGGATCGCTGTAGTCGACCTTTTGCGTCGCCTCGAGGCCCTCGCGGATTACCGCCATGTTGCCTTCGACGACGGCGCCGCCCTTGGCGCCGAACTTCTTGGAAATCTGCTGACGGATCTTCTTCAGCATAGCCTCTTGCGAGGCGCCGGCCACGATGCGGTCGACATGGCCGCACACCGCGCCGATGAAAGCGATTCCCATCATGCGCGTTTCCAGCTCCGGCGTCGGCGCATGCCGCTTGGCGACCGCGAAGCCGTCGACGAGATAGAAGTGGATCTTGCGGTCGCGAATCGCTTTGCGCGCCTGCGCCGGCAATTCTTTCCAGACCTCGACCGGCGAAAGCTGCGACTGCAGGATGAATGTGCCGCCGGCGACCAGCCCGCGCAGCGGATTGGTGTGGCTGAACACCCTATGGTCCGGCGAAACGACGATCTCGACGTCTTCCAGTTCGGCGTTGGTGAGCAGCACCGGCTCAGGGCTGAGCGTGATGTAATAGTTGGTCGGTGCGCCACTCTTCTCCGAACCATATTTCGGCGATGACTTCGAGTGCAGATCGAGGACGCCGGCAAGAATGTCGGTCAGGAGCTTGCCCGTGGCGATGGTGCCGTAGCCGCCGACCGAATGGAAGCGGACGCGGAATGCCGACTTGGGCAGCAGATCGGGGTTCGGCTCGGTCTCCAGCGCCATCAGCTCGGTTTCAGGATAGGCGGCTCTCAATTTGTCTTGCAACGCCGCGATACGTGGCGATGGATTCTTGGCGAAGAACTGGGAACCGAGATAAACGAACGGAACGTTACGCGTTTCCATATTTTTGAAAGCGGCGACCAGATGCCGCGGTTGTAGGTCATGGGCACCCAGGCCGAAGATTGCGGTAGTGATCTTGGGCAGCTTGTCGATCGCCGGAATGCCGGGATGCCGAAGGCCATCGGCATTCTCGCGCGCCTTGAACAGCGCTTGCGTCACCATGGCGGTGAGTGCGGTGACGTCCGAACGCTCCAGCACGGTCACCGCTTTTTTGCTGCGCAGCGCGGCAACGACTTCGGCCTCCGGGAACGGTTGCAGCAGCTTGACCGAGATCACCCCTACCTTTTTGCCCTGCGCGCGCAAATGGGTCGCGACCGCTTCGGCATCATCGGTCACCGAGCCGAGGCCGATCAATACGGTTTCGGCGTCGTCGCACATGAAGGTCTTGATCGGACCGTATTCACGCCCGGTCAGCGCCGCGAATTCCTGCATCACCTGACGGGCGAAACGCGGCACCTCGCTGACGAAGTGCGTACGATGGTCGACCGACCCGGCCTGAAAGTCGGGCTGGTTCTGCACGCCGCCGGTCAGGCCGGGATTGTGGACGTCCACCAGCGCGGGAACAAGCTGGCGCGTTCCCTTTTCGTGGGCGTTGATCCATTGCCGCCGCCACTGACCACGCAGTTCCTCGGGAATCCACGCCAGCGTACGCTCGATCAGCGCGCCTTCGTTGTCGCGTTCGATATCGCCCGCGGCTTCATCGAGCAAAGCCTTTAGTTTTTTCAGGTCGCTTGGCACGAGATCATTCTCGTGAAGCGTGAGGTACCGTCGCAGCTGAAACACACGGCCCTTGGCGCCGAACAGCATTTCCTGAGCCACCGTCGGGCATTTGATGCGGCTGGCAGGGTCGCCGAGGAAATCGCGCAGCAGTTCCGGCTCGGGCATCAAGGCCTCGGACAGCATATGGCTGGTTGCGAAGCCGTCCATGGCATTGGCGACCGGGATCAGCGACAGGGCGCTGAGCTTGTATGAGATTGCGGCAAGATCGGCGGCTTCCTGCGGATTGCTGCCGAACAGGATTGTGTAGCCCGACTGAAGCAATGCGTAGACGTCGTCATGGCCCGCCATCACGTTGAGCGAATGCTTGGAGACGACGCGGGCCGCGACATGCAGGACGAAGCCGCCGACTTTCTTGCCGACGGTGACGTAATGCGATTCGAGTCCGTACAGGATGCCCTGGCTGGACGATGCGTTGGAAACGTATTTGCCACCGGTCAGTGCAGCGCCGAGCGCGCCGCTCTGCGCAGAATGTTCACCTTCCGGCTCGAAAAAGAACGGGTGCTTGTCCCACACATTACAGCCGCCACTCGACCGAAACGCCTCGTAAATTTCCGAGATCTCCGTCGATGGCGTGATCGGATAACCGATGACTCCGCCGCACACATGGCCCATCACCTCGGCGATGGCCCCGTTTCCATGAATTACGTTGGGAATTCCGGGATATTTTGCGTTCATTTGTCCACCCGTGCGACCTTCTCGCTGCTCGCAAACAATTAAAACGACGGCTGGGCTCCGCCTTGACGTGGATCAAGTGAACACCGAACATCCATCAAGCAACTGTTTGATTGCCAACATTAAAATGCAAATGGCCGGGGTATTTGCCGGCCATTTACGATTCTTGGACGTTGCGGCTTTGGTCTACATGGACTTGACGATGCTTTCGGTCATTTTCTTGGCGTCGCCGAGCAGCATCATGGTGTTATCGCGGTAGAACAGCGGATTGTCGATGCCGGCGTAGCCGGAGGCGAGCGAGCGCTTGATGAACATGACGGTGCCGGCCTTCCACACCTGCAAGACCGGCATGCCGTAGATCGGCGACTTGGGGTCGTCCTCCGCCGCCGGATTGGTCACGTCGTTGGCGCCGATCACGAAAGCGATGTCGGCCTGCGCGAACTCCGAGTTGATGTCCTCCAGTTCGAACACCTCGTCATAGGGCACGTTGGCTTCCGCCAAGAGCACGTTCATGTGGCCCGGCATGCGGCCGGCCACCGGGTGGATGGCGTATTTGACCTCCACCCCCTCCTTCTTGAGATGGTCGGCCATCTCGCGCAGGGCGTGCTGCGCCTGCGCCACCGCCATGCCGTAGCCCGGCACGATGATCACTTTGGCTGCGTTCTTCATGATGTAGGCGGCGTCCTCCGCCGAGCCCAGCTTGACCGGCCGCTGCTCGGCCGCGCCCCCGGCCGGGCCTGCCACCTCACCGCCGAAGCCGCCGAGGATGACCGAGATGAACGAGCGGTTCATGCCCTTGCACATGATGTAGGACAGGATCGCGCCCGAGGAGCCGACCAGCGCGCCGGTGATGATCAGCGCGCTATTGCCAAGCGTGAAACCGATGCCGGCCGCCGCCCACCCCGAATAGGAGTTGAGCATCGAGATCACCACTGGCATGTCGGCGCCGCCGATCGGGATGATGATCAGCACGCCCAGCAGGAACGAGATGCCGGCGATCAGCCAGAAGTCGAGTTGGCTCTGGCCGACGTAGAAGTCATAGATGAAGTAGATCAGCGCCAGGCCGAGCGCGATGTTCACCACGTGGCGTGCGGGGAGGATGATCGGCGCCCCGCTCATCCTGCCGGACAGCTTCAGGAACGCGATCACCGAGCCGGTGAAGGTCACCGCACCAATGGCCACACCGAGCGACATCTCGATCAGGCTGGCGCCATGGATATGGCCGTGCGTGCCGATATCGAAGGCCGCCGGCGCATAGAAGGCGCCCGCCGCCACCAGCACCGCGGCCATGCCGACCAGCGAGTGGAAGGCCGCCACCAGTTCCGGCATCGCCGTCATCGGCACCCGCCGCGCGATCACCGCGCCGATGCCGCCACCGACCGCAATGCCGCCGATCACCAGGCCCCAAGCCAGGGTGCCTGCCGGCGGGTGCGAGCCGAGCGTGGTCAAGACTGCAATGGTCATGCCGATAATGCCGAACAGATTGCCGCGCCGGCTCGATTCCGGGCTCGACAGTCCGCGCAGCGCAAGGATGAACAAGACGCCGGCGACCAGATACAGAAGCGCAACGATATTGGCGTTCATGACAGTCGCGCCCCTTCTACTTTTTCTTCTTCTGGTACATCGCCAGCATGCGCTGGGTCACCAGGAAGCCGCCGAAGATATTGACCGAGGCGAACACCAGCGCCACCAAACCCAAGCCTCGCGCCCACATCGGTCCGCTGTCATCGCCGGCCAGCGCCACACCGACCGCCAAAAGCGCGCCCACCACGATCACCGAGGAGATCGCGTTGGTCACCGACATCAGCGGCGTATGCAAGGCCGGCGTCACCGACCACACCACGTAATAGCCGACGAACACCGCCAGCACGAAGATCGAAAGCCGGAACATGAAGGGGTCCACGGCGGTGGCGATATGATCCATCTCGGCGCTCCTAGCGCTTAAGCCGTCTTGAAATTCGGGTGAACAATGGCCCCGTCGCGGGTCAGCGCGGTGCCCTTGACGATCTCGTCGTCCCAGTTGATCGCGAGCTTCTTCTCTTTCTTGTCGATCAGCGTCTCGACGAACGTGAGCAGGTTCTTGGCGTAGAGCGCAGACGCCGACGCCGGCAGCCGGCCCGCCAGGTTGAGATGGCCGACGATCTTGACCGCGCCGACCGTGGCGATGGAGCCGGCCTTGGCCCCTTCCACATTGCCGCCGCGCTCGACCGCCAGATCCACGATCACCGAGCCCGCCCGCATCGAGGCCACCATCTCCTTGGAGATCAGCCGTGGCGCCGGCCGCCCCGGGATCAGCGCCGTGGTAATAACAATGTCCTGCTTCTTGATGTGCTCGGCCACCAGCGCCGCCTGCTTGGCCTGGTACTCCTTCGACATCTCCTTGGCGTAGCCGCCCGCCGTCTGCGCGTTCTTGAACTCCTCGTCCTCCACCGCCAGAAACTTGGCGCCAAGGCTCTCAACCTGCTCCTTGGTGGCAGGCCGAACGTCGGTCGCCGTCACGATCGCGCCAAGCCGCCTGGCCGTGGCAATCGCCTGCAGACCGGCAACCCCCACTCCCATCACGAACACCTTCGCCGCCGGCACCGTGCCCGCCGCCGTCATCATCATCGGCAGCGCACGGCCATACTCCGCCGCCGCCTCGATCACCGCCCGATAGCCCGCCAAGTTGGCCTGGCTCGACAGCACGTCCATCGACTGCGCCCGCGTGATGCGCGGCATCAGCTCCATGGCAAACGCCACTACCCCGGCCTGCGCCATCTGCTTGAGCGCGGCTTCGTTGCCGTACGGGTCCATAATGGCAACGACCAGCGCGCCCTTCTTGTAGCCCTTCAGCTCGTCCGCCGAAGGCCGCTTGACCTTGAGCACCAGGTCGGCGTCCTTGCAGACATTATCTCCGACTGTGGCACCGGCGGCCTCGTAATCAGCATCCAAAATGCCCGACGAAACCCCCGCCCCGCGCTCAACCGCAACCTCCGCGCCAAGCCCCTTGAACTTCTTCACCGTCTCCGGCGTCCCCGCTACTCGCGGTTCCCCAGAATCGGATTCACGCGCAACGGCAATTCGCATCCGTTTCTCCCCACTCGCACCAGTGAAGGCCTCAGTGCGGCGATAGCCCAGTAAACGCGAAGATCAGGAAAGAGAGCACGAAGGCCACGATGCTCGAGGTCCTCGAGCCACCGACCAGACCGGGCACTGCACCGATGATCGCGATGAAGAAGATTGGCAACGCCGTGAACCAGCGGCCCATCACGCCACCGACCGCCAGGCCGAACAGCAAATTGACCGCAAAGGCGATACCAACGAAGGTAAAATGCACGAATTGCTCGTAACCGCTCTCGTGCGCAGGATAATCGTTTCCGGTCGCGGTCGCGTATTCGACGGTACCGTGGTCGGCCATGGTGAGATGTCTCCAGGGATCGCAATGGTGGGAGGCAGTCAGGTAGCGCAATTGGGTGCACAGAGCAACGGTTGCGGTCCTCAGAACAGTTGATGCGTCGTGCCGAAATCGCGCTTTCCATATCACCCGGCGCCGGGCTGGTTTTGATCCGGATCAATCCGTTAGCATGCGAAATCAGGTGGCCGATTTGTCCAGCCCAACCTCAGTCAGCACGACTTGCTGCCGCGCGGCCACGCGTGCGATCGTGAAATTCTCGATCGCCTCGTTGAAAAGTTGATAAAAATTAAGCTCTGCACCGAGATGCAAAAACACCGCGCCGAGCCCGATGGCGGCGCGATCCATGAATACGAATTCGCGCGGAACCATCACTGGCCCCTTGGCCTTCAAGAGTTGGTGCACGCGGAAGGCTTCTTTGCGGCCGTATTCCGAGGGCTTCACGCCGCCAGCGATCGTGCGGACGCGGTCGTCGAGCAGTGGGCCGTAGATGAAGCGCGCCCAGATATTGAGCGCGTCGATCAGGTCGCGATTGAGCCGCTTGAATCCCCAGGTTTCGTAAGCGTGCACCACCAGGTCGTCGTCGCCGTTGAGCAGGCCGCGGTATAGGTCGACCACGCCACCGACAAAGCTCGGCGGAAAGATGCGGATGCAACCGTAATCCAGCAGGTTGATGCCTGCGGGCTTTCCCTTGGCGTCGTCGAATATGGTATAGTTGCCAAGATGCGGGTCGCCGTGGATGACGCCGAATCGGCTGAACGGGAACCACCAGGCGGTGAACATGGCGGTGGCGATGCGGTTGCGGATGGCGAGCGCTTCGTCCTTGTGCGCTAGCAGCTTGCGACCTTCGAGCCAATCCATGGTCAGCAGCCGGCCGGTGGACAGCTCGGGCCACACTTTCGGCACGCGAATAGCGGGTTGGTCCTTGAGCATGACGCGATAGAGCGCGATGTGCTTGGCCTCGCGCTGATAGTCGAGCTCCTCGCGAAGACGTGCTGCGATCTCGACCGCGATCTCGGTAGTATCGAGCGCAGGATCGAAGCGCTTGCGGATCGCGAACAGCAACTGCAGTTGGCTGAGATCAGCTTCCACCGCTGACTGCATATCGGGATACTGTAGCTTGCAGGCCAGCTGCGCGCCGTCACGCGCACGGGCGCGATGCACCTGGCCGAGCGAAGCGGCTGCTGCCGGATGGTGCTCGAACTCTTTGAACTTCAATTGCCAGTCGGACCCAAGCTCGGCGTTCATACGGCGCTTGACGAAGGCCCAGCCCATCGGAGGCGCCTGGCTCTGCAACTTAATCAGCTCGTTGGCGTATTCCGGCGGCAGCGCGTCGGGAATGGTGGCGAGCAGCTGCGCCACCTTCATGATCGGCCCCTTCAGGCCACCGAGCGCCGCGGCCAGTCCGATGGCATTGGCGCCACGATCCTGCGGCTTGCCGAGCAGCTTAGCACCCGCCATACGTGCGGCCACGCCGCCGACGTGGGTGCCGACCTTAGCGTAGCGCTTGGCGCGGGCGGAGAAGCGGTTCTTTTCGGAGTCGTCGGGCATAAACCTCAAGCCACCAATATGCTACCCATCAATACACTGGAAGCATCGGGGATTGCCAATGAACCGGAAAATTACGGCCTGATCACGATGCAGCGCATCAACTATCAGCTGACAACGCGTGGCAGTTGGCCCTGCTTTAATTTTCGAGAGCATCCAGTTCGGAAATGAGATTGGCGATCACGCCCAGACCACCTTCCCAGAATTTTGGATCGCGCGCATCGAGGCCGAAGGGGGCGAGCAACTCTGAATGGTGCTTGGTACCGCCGGCGGCCAGCATATCGAGATAGCGTTCAGCAAATCCATCGGCCGACTTTTCGTAGACGGCGTAAAGCGAATTCACCAGGCAGTCGCCAAAGGCATAGGCGTAGACGTAAAATGCCGAATGGATAAAGTGGGGGATATATGTCCAAAAGGTCTCGTAACCGGGCTTAAGCTCGATCGCCGGACCTAAACTCTCGCTCTGCACCGACATCCACAATTCGCAGATCTTGTCCGCGGTCAGCTCGCCATTGCGACGCTCCAGATGCACTTTGCGCTCGAATGTGTAGAACGCGATCTGCCGTACCACCGTGTTGATCATGTCCTCGACCTTGGCGGCGAGCATAGCCTTGCGCTGCTTATTGTCGGTGGTGTTGGCGAGCAGTTTGCGGAAGGTGAGCATTTCGCCGAATACCGAAGCGGTTTCCGCGAGCGTCAGCGGCGTCGGCGCCATTAGCGGGCCGTTCGGAGCCGCCAGCACCTGGTGCACGCCGTGGCCGAGTTCATGCGCGAGCGTCATCACGTCGCGCGGCTTGCCCTGGTAATTCAGCAACACATAAGGATGTACCGACGGAACAGTCGGATGCGCGAAGGCTCCCGGCTGCTTGCCGGGCCGCACTGGTGCATCGATCCAGTTCTTCTCAAAGAACCGGTCGGCGACTTCCGCCATTTTGGGCGAGAACGCGCCATAGGCCGTGAGCACGGTTGCACGTGCATCGGTCCACGGGATCGTGCGCTGCGCAACTTTCGGCAGCGGCGCGTTGCGATCCCAGTGCGGCAGCCGCTTCTGGCCAAACCATTTGGCTTTCAGTGCGTAATAGCGGTACGACAACTTCGGATAGGCGGCACGTACCGCTGACACAAGCGCCTCCACCACCTCGCCTTCAATGCGATTCGACAGATGGCGAGCGTCCGCTACATCTTTGAAGCCGCGCCAGCGGTCGGAGATTTCCTTGTCCTTAGCGAGCGTATTGGTGATCAGCGTGAACGGACGCAGGTGCTCCTTGAAGGTCTTAGCAAGTGCTTCGGCTGCCGCTTTGCGCTTCTTGCCGTCAGCGTCCTGCAGAAGATTAAGCGTCGGCTCGATCGACAAAGACTTGCCGGCGACCCTGAAGCGCAGGCCAGCTACGATCTCATCATACTGCCGGTTCCACGCCGAATAGCCGGTGACGGACTTCTCGTGAAACAGCTGCTCGACTCGGTCCTCGAGTTGATAGGGCTTCTCCTTACGCACGTCCTCGATCCACGGCCGGTAATGACCGAGCGCGGGTGCCGCCATCGCGGCATTGAGCACGGCGTCGTCGATTCGATTGAGCTCGAGCGTGAAGAACAGCACGTGGATGGAGGCGGCGGTGATACGCTCCTGCACGTCGCCGTAAAACTTGGCGCGCAGCGGATCGCTAGTGTTACCCGCGTAGACCAACGAGGCATACGAGATCAACCGGCCGAGTTTGTCGTCGAGCGCCTCGTAGCGCTTGACCGCGTCGGCCAGCGCATCGCCCGCTCCCTCGCTGGCGGCCATCGCCTGCAGGCGGCCCTTGAAAGCCTGCTCGAAGGCTTGGCACTCGGCGCCTGCCTGCTCGAGATCGCGCTTAAGCTCAGGCGCGTCGAGCCCGGAATAGAGGTCGGTGAGGTTCCATTCCGGCAAAGCGCCGAGCTTAGGTGCCGCCTTGATAGCTTTGGACGGCATTTTCCGGGTCGCGGGTTTGGCCATGTCAGGGAAATTCGCAATTTGAGGGAATCCAGCGGGGCTATTGCCAATCTAGGGTTCCGGTCGTGGCGATGCGATGGCGGCAGGGACTATTTTCAACATATCTTGGCTGCCGCTTTCGTGCTCCATTTGGACTGCTGGCCCCCGGGTAAATCGGCGGATTTAACAGCCCATTAAGCGGAACCGGCGAAACTGCTCCAAATCGATACACCGTAATTCCTGTGGGGTAGCCATGTCCGAAACCGTGTTGATCGTCGATGACGATCCGGTTCAGCGTCGTTTGCTGGAGGCCACGGTCCAGCGCTTCGGCTATCAGCCGCTGCTCGCCGAGGGCGGCGATGCCGCTGTGAGCTTGATCATCGGGCCGGCGCCCATTCCCATCGACTGTGTGGTCCTCGACCTGGTGATGCCCGACCTCGACGGGCTGGGCGTGCTGGCGCGCATGCGGGAGGCAGGCAACGATATTCCGGTTATCGTGCAGACCGCCCATGGCGGCATCGACAACGTGGTGTCGGCGATGCGCGCGGGCGCTGCAGACTTTGTGGTCAAGCCGGCCAATCCCGAGCGCCTACAGGTCTCACTGCGCAATGCACTGGCGACGCGCCGGCTCACCGGCGAATTGCAGCGGCTCAAGCGCCGTCGCGAGGGCACGCTCAAGATTTCCGACGTCATCACCCGCTCAGCCGCCATGCAGCCAGTGTTACACGGCATGGAGAGGGCAGCGGCGTCCGCCATTCCGGTTCTGGTCGAGGGCGAATCCGGTGTCGGCAAAGAGCTGATTGCCCGCGCCATCCATGGCAGCGGCGTACGGTGCGCCAGTCCGTTCGTCGCGGTGAATTGCGGCGCCATGCCGGAGAACCTCGTCGAATCAATTTTGTTCGGACACGAGAAGGGCGCGTTCACTGGTGCCACCGAAAAGCACGCCGGCAAATTCATCGAGGCCGATGGCGGTACGCTCTTCCTCGACGAGGTCGGCGAATTGCCGCATGCGGCGCAGGTCAAGCTGTTGCGCGCGCTGCAAGAGGGCGAGGTTGAGCCGGTCGGCGGTCGCAAGAACGTGAAAGTCAATGTACGCATCATCTCCGCTACCAACCGCGACCTAATTGCCGATGTGCGCGCTGGTCGCTTCCGCGAAGATCTGTTCTACCGGCTGCACGTATTCCCGATTTCGGTGCCGCCGCTGCGCAAGCGCATGGAAGATATCCCGGCACTCTCTCGCCATTTCCTAACCCGCATCGCGGCCGAGGAAGGCAAGCGCGTGCACAGCATCAGCCGCGAGGCGCAGGCGCTGCTGACCTCCTATCGCTGGCCGGGCAATGTGCGCCAGCTCGAAAACACGATCTTCCGCGCGGTGGTGCTCGCCGATGGCGAGGAGATCGGCATTAACGAATTCCCGCAGATCGCCAACCAGGCCTCGCACGAGGCGTCGGCGCAGCCCTGGATTGAGCCATCGCCGGCGATGGTGAGTAGCTGGCCGGAAGAGCCTCCACGTCCTGCGGCGCCTTTAACCATAGATCCGTCGATGCTGCGGTTGACTGATGCGTGCGGTGAAGTGCGGCCGCTCGAAGACATCGAACGCGACGTCATCCGTTTCGCGATCTTGCATTACAAAGAGCAGATGTCGGAAGTCGCGCGTCGGCTAAAGATCGGACGCTCCACTCTCTATCGCAAGCTGGAAGCGTTCGAACTCATCCATGCAAAGGTAAATGACGACGTCACCGCTGACTGAATGGGCCAATGATCCGTTCGGTTTCTTCGAGCGGCTATTCCGATAGCTTCGGCACCCTAAATAAATACTCCGATGGCCGGGCCCCGCGTCCAGCTATTGATTTTTGGGCCGAATTTCCCGGCCGCGGGCCGCGAGGCGGCCTTTTCAGCCATCCTTTTTTCTGCCACGGTCTGCGGTTAGTTGGTCTGTCGATGCGGGGGACCGCCGCTAAGGGCGCGTTAACCGTTCCCGATAACACTGCTTGGTAGTCGATCGCGACTTACCAGCTGGGGACGTGCGACGACAGTGGGACGGCAGTTTTCATGGAATTGGCCAGTGTCGGTGCGCGCGCCGCGTCGCGTTTCGATGGTTGCGTACCTGTTGCGTGGCACCGCCCAGGTGGGCGTGGCTGGCCTGTTCCTGCTAGGCGCCAGCGAGGCGTTGCAGACCGCGGCCGCCGAGGGCGACACCCGCACCATCTCCTTCCACCACCTCCATACCGGCGAAGACATCACCATCACCTACAAGCGCAACGGCCGCTATGACGACGCGGCGCTGAAGAAACTTGACTGGTTCATGCGCGACTGGAGGCGTGAACAAACCACCCACATGGATCCGCATCTTATTGATCTGTTGTGGGAGACCTATCGCGAGGTCGGCGGTAACGAGCCGATCGAGGTAGTGTGCGGCTATCGCTCGCCGGAGACCAACGCGATGCTGCGCGCGCGCTCGACCGGCGTCGCCCAGTTCAGCCAGCACACGCAGGGCCAGGCGATGGACTTCTATATTCCCCGCGTGCCGCTGGAGAAAATCCGCGTCGTCGGCCTGCGCCTGCAACGCGGCGGCGTCGGCTTCTACCCCACTTCCGGCTCGCCTTTCGTACATCTCGACACCGGCAGCGTGCGCCACTGGCCGCGCATGACGCATGAGCAACTCGCGCGCGTATTCCCGGACGGCCGCACCGTGCACATCCCTTCCGACGGCCAACCGCTACCCGGCTATGCGCTCGCATTGGCCGACGTCGAAAGCCGCGGCACCTCGCCGTCCGCGATGTCGCTGGAGGCGGCGCGCGAGGCCGGTGTGCTCACGGCTAGCGCGGAGCACGCCACCAAACCCATGCGCAGCCTGTTCGCGCGTATCTTCGGCACCAGGGCGGCTGACGATGAGCCTCGCGAGGAGCAAACGCCGGTTGTCGCACCGAAGCATGCGCGGGCGCCGACCACGGTCGCCAGCATCGCGGCGCCGAACCGTGTCGCAGTCGAACGCATCGTGCCGCTGCCGACAGCGCGGCCGAAGCCAGTCCAAGTCGCGGCGGTCGCACCGGTGAAGCCTAAGATCGAGAAGATCGTCATCGCGTCGGCATCGGTGCCGAGCAGCCTTTTCGACAAACGCGGATACTGGCGCGGCACGGTGGAGACGAGCAAGCTGTCACCGGTTGCGCCGTCGACGCTTGAAACCGCGAGCGTCGATGTGAACGCGACCAGCGGCGCGGCCAGCACCGCGCTTGCCTATGCCGCAGAATCCCACACACCGACGCCGGTGCTGGTACATCCGATGGGCTCAAACATGCGGGAGCTGCCGGTGACCGCCGCGCTGATCCCAGCTTCATCCAATGCCACCACAGTATCGAAAGCGCCGCTGACCCCCGCGATGGCGCAGATTTCCCGCAGAGCGGCAGATCCGTGGTTGCGCGCCGTGATGCTCACGCCGAGCGTGAGCAACACCATGACCACGACCCAAATTGGCCCCGTCGATCCGCGCCCGCTGGTTGAGCTGCTGCACAAGCCGGTGCAATCAGTGGTGATGAGCTTCTCGGCCGACCCGCATTTTGACATGGTGGCCGATAGCTTCAGCGGCCGCGCGGTGGTGTTCCTCGCCACCGCGACCTTCGGCCCCACCACGACCGCGTCCGCCACGCTCAACGGCACTGCGACCGCGTCGCTGCGTTAGCTCCTACTGCAACATGCCCAACGCGTGCAGGTAGGTATCGAGCACTTCCTGCTGTTCACGGCGCTCGTCAGTGTCCATCTTGCGCAGGCGTACGATGGTGCGCAGCGCCTTGGTGTCAAAGCCGTTACCCTTGGCCTCGGCATAGACGTCGCGGATATCGTCGGAGGTTGCCTTCTTCTCCTCCTCGAGCCGCTCGATGCGCTCAATGATAGCTTTCAGCTGATCCTTGGCGAAGCGGGTAGCGGGTTGTTCTTTTTGGGCCGCTGCGGTGGCAGACATCGACGCGTCTCCTGAATAAACGAGCTTTGCGCCACGATATTTAGGAGAATTCCGCCGCGAGGGCGCGCCCATCGAGGCGAAGCCCCCGACATCCACACCTGTACACAGTCTTTAATGCTTTGGGCTGGACTTTTCGAACGCAGCCTTCTGCTCTGGGCTGGCTTCTTTCTGGTACTTTTTGCGCCAGTCCTCGTAAGGCATGCCGTAGACAATCTCGCGGCTTTCGTCCTTGGACATTGCCACACCCTTGGCATCTGCCGCGTCCTTCATCCAGTTCGACAGGCAATTGCGGCAGAAACCGGCCAGATTCATCAGATCGATGTTCTGCACATCGATGCGCTTGCGCAGGTGCTCGACCAATCGCCGGTAGACGGCGGCCTCCAGCTCGGTGCGGATATTGTCGTCCATGTGCCTGTCCTGAATTTCAATGTCGCAAACATAGGCGCGAACGCGGCGCAGTTCCATAGTAGCATCGGTGCCCCGAGGTACCCGCAGCATGAAGTTCGCGCATTTTTCCCATATTTGGGGCAAGCCCGGAATGACCCCACACCTGCGCTACGAGCAATTGTGGCGCGAGCTGCAATTATGCGATGAACTCGACTTCGACTTCGGCTTTTGCGTTGAGCATCATTTTCGACCGGATGAAAGCTGGATGTCGTCACCGAGCCTTTACGCAGTGGGCGCGGGCGCACGCACGCGCCGCATACGGCTCGGACCGATGGGCTACGTGGTGCCGCTCTATCACCCCTTGCGGCTGGCCGAGGAGATCGCAATTGTCGATCAGATGCTTGGCGGGCGCATGGAGCTCGGCTTGGTGCCGGGCATCAACGCAGACTATTTCAAGCCGTTTGGCCTCGACTACAATCTGCGCAAATCGCCAACGCTGGAATTCATCGAGTACCTGCGCGCCGCATACGGCCAGCAACAGCCGTTCTCCTTTCATGGTGACGTCCACGACACCGAAAGTGCGCAGATTTCGGTGCAGCCATTGCAGCGCCCTCACCCGCCGCTCTGGATGATGAGCCGCGATCCGCAGACGCTAGAGTTTTGTGCGCGCAACGCAATCAATCCGGGTTACTTTCTGGTTTATCCCCGCGCGGACGCGGCGCCGCGCTACCGCAAATTTCTGACAGACTGGGACAAAGCGGCCTGGCCACGCAAACCCAACATTGCCTACTGCACGATCGTTCACGTGGACGAGACCGACATCAGGGCCATCGACGTAGCGCTCGCACGTGCGGCGCGCGCCTATGAAGGCTTCTTGCCACCACCGCGTCCCGGAGAGACCTTCGAACTGCGTGTACGCGAACACGCCAAGAAATTCATCGGGCGCGGCGAGCCGGGCACGTCTGAGATTATGGCCAACCTATTTGACGCCGACTACCTGCTGCGACACGAGCTGGTGTTCATCGGCTCGCCCGAAACGGTCGCGCGGAAGATTCAAGCGGCGGCGCAATCCGGCCTGTTTAACGTCATCATGGGCGAATTTAACTTTTCTGATTTGCCCGAGGATGACCTGATGCGATCGATCCGCCTGTTCGGTGAGCAGGTCATTCCCGCCCTACGCGATTACGAGCCGTTCTAAGGCGAGAATGCCTCCCGCCTCAACTGGTGGGAGGCATTGCAAGCGCCGTCGCGCAGTCTACTGCGCTTCGCGTAGTTCCGGCCGCGCCGCCAAACGCGCCGTATTGAGGCGGTGGACGAGGAGACACACAATCGCGGCGACTACGAAAGGCACAGCCGACCAGAGATAAAGTTGTTCGACCGGCAGGCCGATCAGCAGCCCGCCAGCCATCGGACCGACGATCGAGCCGATTCGGCCGATGCCCAATTGCCATCCCGAACCGTTGGCCCGTAGCGAGGTAGGGTAGATTAACGCGCCAACGGCATTGATACCGGTCTGGATGCCGAGCACCAGGAACCCAGCAAAAAACGTGGCAACCAACACCGCCGCCTCTGAGGTCCTGCCAGCATAACCGATGGAGCCGACCACCGGCACGGCGCATGCGAACATGATCGTGATTGCCAGAAAGCGGTGCCGTTGCAGCCACCAGCACAGCCCCATCGCGGCGACCGTGCCGCCTACCTGCAGCAACGCGCCGGACAGGGCGGCTGTCGATGGCGGAAGTTTCGACGCGGTCATCAGGATCGGAGTCCAACTGATTAGAAAGAAGTAGCCCATCAGGTTCAGAGCAAACAGCAACCACACCAGCGGTGTGATCAGCGCCAGCCCATCGCGAAACAAATACTTGGGATTGAAGCCAGGAAACTGCTTCTCGTCCTCGATAACGAATTTTGCGTTGGCCGGCACCACATAGTTGGGTTGGATGGCCCTTATTGTAGCTTCCATCTTCCCGCGCTGGCCTTCATGCAAGGCCATGTATTTGAGCGATTCCGGCAGCCCCAGCATGGCAACCAGCGCGATGATGATCGGCACGATGCCGCCGATATAAAACAGAATCTGCCAGCCGTGGGTCGGGACTAGTACCGCGGTGACGAAGCCAGGAATGGCCCCGCCAAGAGGTACGCAGCCGACCGCGAGAATCGCCAAGGTCGCCCGCATCTGGCGCGGAGCGGATTCGGCATTTATGGCGACCGCGTTCGGTATCACGCCGCCGATGCCGATGCCGGCCAGGAGTCGCAGCCAGAACATATGCGTGAGATCACTGGAGTAAGCGGCCGCCAACGTGAACACACCAAATACCAAGTTCGACCAGATGAGCGCCGCCTTGCGCCCATAGCGGTCGCCAACCCAGCCGAAAAGAGCCGAGCCGAACAAAATGCCGACGAGGCTCGCGGAGAATACCGGACCCAGCGAGCCCGGCTTCAGCCCCCAGTCTTTAACCAAGCTCGGTGCGGCGAAAGCGATTGCGGTGATGTCATAGCCGTCTATCAGCACCATGAAGAACGACCAGACGAGCAGTTTGATCTGGAATGAGCTCAAGCCACGCTCGTCGAGCAGGCGCGAGACCTGCACGACCGCTTGATCCGCCATTGCTTCCTCCCCGAATGAATCGTTGTTTTGCGAGCCGTTGCGGCCCTTGGTCGAACGTTATTCTGCCACTGCCGCGGCGGAAAGCCGGGTGTCCCGCATGTCAGGACGGAGAAACCGGCAAAATCAGCTCGGACGGATGGGTCGCGTCGTGATGGATGGTATCGCTGCCGATCTTATCGGGCCGATAATAATGAGGCCACAGCTGCTCGCTGACCGGCGAATCGCCATTGACGATCTCAAGCCGCAACCGGTGACCCTTCTGGATGAGATAGGCCATTGGCTCCAAGCTAATCTCGAACTTGTAGATCTCATTCGGCGTCAGCGGCTGCGGCTCCGAATGGCTGTGATAGGGCACCATATCGGTGCTGTGCTTAGGATCGAGCGCACGATGTGAGGCGCGCAGCCAGCCGCGAGTGATCAGCTCGGCGAACGGATTTAGTCTTTTGGACCGCTCTTCCGGCGCCTGAGGAAACTGGTCGGAAAGCTTGACGAAAAAATCCGTGTCGTGCACGCTCGATGAGGCATAAAGAACCAGCTTGATTGGGCCGCAGATTTCGAGATCGTGATCGAGCGGCGCCGTCGTGAATGTCAGCACGCGGCGCACGGGATCGAAGCCGCCGTTCGGTCCGAAGCCGACTACGCCGGCCACCCAGCCGGGAACCGGATACTTGTACGTTGTCGAGGGCACACCGGTCGCGGTCCCCGGTGCCAGTCCTCCGTCATTCAACGACGTGACGCTGCCCGAATTCGAGCCGTTGAGATACCAGCGCGTATATTGAATACCCGGCGGTGGCCAGCTCTCGACGCTGCGCATAATGGTGGTGCCGCGCACCGCGTATTGCACATTCGGCCGCGCCGTGTAATCGGTACTCTCTCCTCTAAGGTAATGGTCGTAAAACGGGAGCAGCACAGTTTTGTGGAACTCAATGCTAGAGAATTCCGCTGCCGCGGCCCAAGCGTTGGGCACGCCCGACATGCGCAGCTTCTTCGGCCCGCTCGCGCGCAGATAGCCGTCGATATTACCGCGCGTGTGCAGCTGCATCTTGCCCCAGACGCCGCTCGAATACAGCGGCACCTTGATCTTGTCGAGAATTTCCCAGGCGCTGCGTTCGCGCCAGAATGCGTCATACGTCGGATGTTCGGCCAGCATGCGCGTGAGGTCAGTGTCCTGGTCGCGCGAGGGTCCGCTGACCGGATAGCGATTGATGAAACGGTTCTGGTACCACCAGTAACCCGGAAAAAAATCGCACGGAATGCCGCCGTGGTAGCAGCCGGCACGATAAGCGTCGGCCAAACCGTCATGGGCGGCGAGGCACGCCAGCGACGGCGGCGCCAGTGCGCCCATGAACCATTGCACCATGCAGAAATACGACTGACCGATGCCGCCCACCTTGCCGGTGCACCAGGGCTGCCCTCCGATCCACTCGATCACGTCATAGAGGTCGTTCTGTTCTCCGCGGCCGAGGAATTCGAACGCGCCGCCGGAGCGGCCGCTGCCGCGCACATCCATTTGGACATAGGCGTAGCCCTGCTCGACATACCATTCGATCGGCCCAGTCTCGCGCCATAGGAATTGCGGGCTCGCCGGTAGCGCGTTGTTGTCGAAGCGATAGGGCGAAGCGGCGAACAGCGCGGGATAAGGTCCGCTTGCGTCGGGCCGATAGACGCGCGCTGCGACTGACGTTCCGTCACGGGCGCTAATATGGACAATCTCGTCGATCATAGGCAACAAATGGTCGATAGGTGCACACTAGAGCCGTGCGCCAGCTTGAGCTAGGCAAAATATAACCAGATTTTGGTGGGGCTGGGCACCTATGGTTGCAGTATGAGTCGCCCGCTGCGCGCTTTTCTCTCTGACCTCTATCGCACTGCGGTTGCCGCGGCACACCCGGTAGGCCGCGTGTTGCCGTTGTTGCCGCCGCCGCCGAACGGCCGGCTGATTGTGCTCGCCGCCGGCAAGGCGGCCGGCTCCATGGCCGAGGTCGCTGAAGCGCATTATCTCGATGAACTCAGGCTTTCACCGGAGCGCCTTTGTGGTTTAGCGGTGGCCCGCCACGGCTATGGCCGGCCGACGCGCATCATACGCATGATCGAAGCCGGCCATCCGATCCCGGACGCCGCCGGCCTGGAAGCGGCCGATCGAGCGCTGGCGCTCGCTGATCGAGCGACCGCCGACGATCTGGTACTGGTGCTGATATCGGGTGGCGCCTCGGCCAACTGGATCGCGCCGGCTGCGGGCATATCCTTTGACGACAAACAATCCGTCACGCGCGCGCTGCTGCGTTCGGGCGCTAACATTGGCGAGATCAACACGCTGCGCAAACATCTGTCTCGCATTAAAGGCGGTCGGCTGGCGCGGCATGCTTTTCCGGCCAGGCTCGCAACAATCGGGATCTCAGACGTGCCGGGCGACGATCCTTCCGCGATCGGCTCCGGTCCGACCGTGCCCGATCCAACCACGCTTGCCGACGCGCGCGGGCTCGTCAGCAAGTACCAGCTTGCACTACCCGCCTCCGTGACGGCCGCGCTCAACGACCCCACAAATGAATCGCCGAAGCCCGGCGACCCGGCATTCGCCGACAGCAGCTTTGCGCTCGCCGCGCGTCCCGCCGACGCGCTGCGCGCAGCCGAGGCCATGGTCAAAGCGGCCGGCTATCACTGCGTCTTGCTCGGTGCCGACGTCGAGGGTGAGGCCCGCGAGGTCGCAGCGGCCCACGCCAAAATGGCGCGCGAGCTACGTGCGAAAGGCGCCCGCGCAATAATCCTGTCGGGCGGCGAGCTGACCGTGACCATCTGCGGCAAGGGCCGCGGCGGCCCCAACCAGGAATATGCTCTGGCGCTGGCAATCGGGCTGGCCGGCCTGCCGGCGGTGGCTGCGCTTGCCGCGGATACCGACGGCACCGACGGCGGAGCAGGTTTGGCCAGCGACCCCGCGGGCGCCGTCGTCGATGGCGAGACGGTGGCGCGAGCGAAGGCGTGCGGCCTCGATCCTGCCGCCTTTCTTGCCGACAACGATTCGACCGGCTTCTTCGAAGCCCTCGGGGACCTCATAGTGCCCGGGCCCACCTATACCAATGTAAATGACTTTCGCGCCATCGTCGTTGACAGGGCGTAACAAGTCACGCGACAACCACCTCCCACAGCGAAAACTGACGGTACCGTGACAGACTTGCTACTCGCCACCGCCAGCCGCCGCCTTTCGTGCATCATCGCCCGTGGCCTCGTGCCGGCCGCGCTATTGCTGGCGCTTTCCACAGCTCCGGCCAAAGCCGATTTCCGGCTTTGCAACAACACCGGCGGCCGGGTCGGCGTCGCGCTTGGCTACAAGGATACGGAGGGCTGGACCACCGAAGGCTGGTGGAATATCCCGGCGCGCTCGTGCGAAACGTTACTGCGTGGCGCACTTATTGCGCGCTACTATTACATATACGCGGTCGACTACGACCGCGGAGGCGAATGGTCCGGTCACGCCTTCATGTGCTCACGCGAGAAGGAGTTCACCATTCGCGGCACCGACAATTGCCTGGCGCGCGGTTATGACCGCACCGGATTCTTCGAGGTCGACACAAATGAGCAGCGGTCCTGGACCGTGCAGCTAACCGACAGCGCTGAGCAGGCGCCTGACCGGCCATTGCCGCCGCGCGTGCCCGGCCCTTCGCGGCCGCCGAGCGCCGCGCCGACCACGCCTCCAGCCAATGGTGGCAACAAATGAGACGCCTGCGCCGCGCCAAGATCGTCGCCACGCTCGGACCGTCCTCCTCGAACGCCCAGATGATCGGCCGGCTATTCAAGGCCGGCGCCGACGTGTTCCGCATAAATATGAGTCACACCAGCCAGGACCGCATGCGCGAACTGGTCGGCGTGATCCGCGAAGTCGAACGCGACTGCGCGCGGCCGATCGGCATCTTGGTCGATCTGCAGGGACCCAAACTCCGGCTCGGCACCTTCACCGGCGGCTCGGCGCAGGTGAAGAACGGCGACGCGTTCGTGCTCGATACTGATCCGGCACCCGGCGATGGTGCCCGCGCCTACCTGCCGCATCCGGAGATCTTTGCAGGCGTCGAGCCCGGCCACACGTTGCTGATCGATGATGGCAAGGTGCGTCTCTCTGTCACCGCAGCCGACCCTAAGCGCATCGCCACGCGCGTTATGGTCGGCGGCAAGCTGTCGGACCGGAAAGGCGTGAGCCTCCCCGATTCGACAATTCCATTCTCCGCGTTGACCGACAAGGACCTATCCGATCTGGAAGCTGCGCTCGAAGCCGGCATCGACTGGATTGCGCTGTCCTTCATACAGCGCCCAGAGGACATCGCGGAAGCCAAGAAGATCACGCGCGGGCGAGCGGCGATCATGGCCAAAATCGAGAAGCCGCAGGCGGTCAACCGGCTCGCCGACATTCTCGAGCTCGCCGACGCGCTGATGGTAGCTCGTGGCGATCTCGGTGTGGAAATGCCGCTCGAGAAAGTACCCGGTGTGCAGAAGCAGATGACGCGTTCCGCGCGCGGTGCCGGCAAGCCAGTGGTCGTGGCAACGCAGATGCTGGAATCGATGATCTCGGCGCCGGTGCCGACACGCGCGGAGGTTTCTGACGTCGCCACCGCAATCTTCGAAGGCGCCGATGCAGTGATGCTGTCGGCGGAATCAGCGGCCGGGCAATATCCGGTGGAGGCGGTGACAACCATGAACCGCATCGCCGAAGAGGTCGAAGGCGACCGGCTGTACCGCACCATCCTTGATGCGCAGCGCGCCGAGCCGGAAGCGACCGGCGCTGACGCTATCGCCGATGCCGCGCGCCACATCGCCGATACGCTTGATCTCGCCGCAGTGGTGTGCTGGACCGCATCCGGCTCGACCGGACTGCGCGTGGCGCGCGAGCGGCCGCGCCCGCCGATCGTGGCGCTCTCGCCGAACATCGCCACCGGCCGAAGGCTAGCGGTAGTATGGGGCGTACATTGCGTGGTCACCGAGGACGCCCAAGACCAGGACGACATGGTGGACCGTGCTTGCCGCATCGCCTTCCGGGAAAGCTTCGCCAGGACCGGCCAGCGTGTAATCGTGGTCGCCGGTGTGCCGCTCGGCACCCCCGGCGCCACCAATATGCTGCGCATCGCGTATGTCGGGGCAGAGACCGCGGAGAAGTGAGCTAGGTCCCGCCACTTCGTGCACGACGTAATTTTCCGAAGGGAATACCCATCATGACCGCAGTCGAGCAAGCCAAGAACGAAACACGAGCTTTCGAGGCGGATGTCGCCAAGCTGCTGCACATGATGGTGCATTCTGTCTATTCTGAGAAAGAAATCTTTCTGCGTGAACTGATCTCTAACGCGGCCGACGCCTGCGAGAGATTGCGGTATGAGGCGATTGCCAGTCCCGCCCTGCTCAGCAATGAGCCCACACTGCGGATCACGCTTATCATCGATGCCGAAATGAAGATGCTTACGGTTGAGGACAACGGCATCGGGATGGGTCGCGAGGAGTTAGTCCAGGCACTCGGGACCATCGCTCATTCCGGCACCAAGGCCTTCCTAGACAGAGTCGAGGCTAGCCAGAGTAACAGTGCGGGCGTGGGACTGATCGGGCAGTTTGGGGTTGGCTTCTATTCCGCTTTCATGGTGGCGGACAAAGTCGACGTCATCTCCCGCCGCGCGGGGAGCGAGGAGGCCTGGCAGTGGTCCTCCGACGGCAAGGGCACCTACTCGGTAGCGCCGGTTGCGCTCCCAGATGCTCCAAATCGGGGCACACGAGTCATCCTGCACCTGATGAAGGACGCCACCTCATATACAGAGCGCTTCACGCTGGAGCGCATCGTGCGAGCGCAATCTGGGCACGTCCCGGTGCCGATCGCGATCGTAGAAAAACCCGGCGCAGCACCAGTGGAGGTCGCGGATGGTGCCGCGCTCTGGACGAAACCGAAGCCAGAGATTTCGGTGGCGGACTACACCGATTTCTACCGTAGCATCGCGGGGCAATTCGATGAACCGGCAATGACGGTTCACTTCCGCGCCGAGGGTCGGCACGAATACACCGCGCTCGCTTTTGTTCCGGGCTCCCGCCCGTTCGACCTCTTCGATCCCGACCGCAAGGGCCGCATTAAGTTATATGTAAAGCGCGTCTTCATTACCGACGATGCGGAGGTGCTGCCACGTTACCTTCGCTTCGTCCGCGGGCTCGTAGACTCTGCCGACCTACCGCTGAACGTCTCGCGCGAGATGATTCAGGAAAGCCAGATCCTCACTGCAATACAAAAAGGGGTCACGAGCCGCGTACTGAATGAGTTGGAGAAACTCGCAGAAAAAGAGCCTGATTCTTACGCCAAGATTTGGGATAACTTCGGTGCGGTGTTGAAAGAAGGAATTTATGAGGATTTCGAGCGTCGGGATACATTGCTGGCGTTGTCACGCTTCAAAACGACGACGTCCGCAAAAGCATGGCGAAGTCTCAAAGATTATGTTGCTTCGCTAAAAGAAAATCAGACAACCATCTATTATCTAGCGGGTGACGATATTACTCGTCTCGAAGGCTCCCCTCACCTAGAAGGCTTTCGTGCTCGGGGCATTGAAGTTTTGTTTCTCACCGATCCAGTCGACAGCTTCTGGGTCGCGTCTGGCAGCTCCTTCGACGGCAAACCATTTAAGTCTATCACGCAGGGAGCTGCGGACCTCGGGCTAATCCCACGACTCGACACCCAACCACAGCCGACTTCTGAGACTGACAAATCCGTTAGTGCATTCCTTGCGTTCGTAAAGAACGCACTTGGGGATGCCGTTTCAGATGTCCGTCCATCAGACCGACTGACGGATAGCGCAGTGTGTCTGGTCGCTCCAGAACGCGGACCCGATCGTCAGTTAGAGAAACTGTTGGCTGGCGCAGGGAAACTCACGGCGGCCGCAAAACCAGTCCTCGAAATTAATACCCGCCACGATGTCATCAAGAGTCTTTCATCATTGAGCGACGGTGATAGTGCTTTCAAGGACGATGCGGCGCATTTGCTATTTGACGAGGCGCGGATACTCGACGGGGACCGCCCAGAGGATCCAAGGCAATTTAGTGATCGGCTCGCGCGTGTCCTCAAACGAAGCCTACACAACGGCTAATGCTAAAGATGCTCGGTTGTAAGTACGGATTTTCCCCAGCGGAGTGATGCTGTCTTAAGCCAAAAGTACCCTATCAGCATTAATTATCTGGGACGTTTTGTTGTTTACATCATCCATGCCCACTGAGGGTTGATACTGTCGAAAAAGTCGGCGCTTTGGGTTTTGCTGTTTTCGACAACATCGCCCAATATCCGACACCGCTGGTGAATGATGCCGCATTGTCGAGAAAAATCCGCCTTGCGGATAGGGCGGTAAATTTATAGGGTATTGGCGAAGCGGGACAAGCGGAGGTTTCCGTCGGGTGGCGCTGTTTTAGCGGCAGGGAAAATCAGTTTACTAGTACGAACGCCAATGACCAGTGTCCCATTCAGCCATTATCTGACGGCGTCGATACGGAAGTTCACCAAACGTCGATCATGGTCGGGCGCGGCAATGAATTGGAACAATGCAAGCGCTTTGCACAAAAAGGCCGTGTTTGACGAGTTCGCCGCGCCAAAAGAATTCCAAGAAATTAAAGGCGGTCCTTTTTGGATTGGCATGGGAGTCCCCACCTGCTTTTTTTTGACAAGATGGCCGCACACCAAACTATCTTTTTACAAGACGTTTTGCGTTTAGCTTATGTGACAGGTCATTGAAAGCCACTGGTCGCCCGTATGAGCAATGCAAGTTTGGAATCAACTGTAATATTAGACCGCGCCCTCGCTTGGGCCGAAAAGCTGTTTACCAATCTAGGTCTTGATCCCACCAATATCACTTACGAAGCATTATCACACCGTCTTCTGGAAATCGTGCTGACGAATATCAATGTTGCCAACATGCTGGCGCTTGTCGGATCATTATTTTACGTGGCCACCCTGATGGTGCGCACCATTGTGCCGATTCGCGTGATGGGCATTATAAGCGCTGGATTTTTCATCGCGTATGGCGTGGTGGCGGGGGCGGCTCAGACATTCTTACTTTATCTACTTTCGCTGCCCATCAATATGATCCGCCTTAATCAGATGCTCAGCCTAGTCAAGAAGGCGCGGATTTCTGCAAAAGGCGATTTGTCGATGGAATGGCTCAGGCCTTACATGACGCCTCGGAAATACCGCAAGGGCGAGGTGCTATTTCGTAAAGGTGACGTAGCAAATGAAATGTTCTTGACCGTAACGGGAAAATTCCTCGTGAAGGAAATAGGTGTCGAGTTGCCGCCCGGCCGCATCATGGGTGAAATTGGTTTTGTCGCGCCAGAAAACCGGCGAACGCAGACGATCGAATGTATCGAAAATGGTGATGTTTTGACCATTACCTATGAAAAGATGCTCGAGCTTTACTTCCAGAATCCAGAGTTTGGCTATTACTTTCTGCGCCTGACCAGCGAGCGTCTTATTCAAAATAATTTGAGGCTCGAAGCGATAATCCAAGAATATAGATCGAATGCGCGCCAATAGGACATTCACCAGTTTTGCCCGAATGCACCCCTGAAACATTAGGAAACATGGGCCTATTGCGACGCGCCTATCAGGCAACCAATTAGCTGCTTTCGGACAAGGTTCGATCTGGTCTGCTGCAGTTCTGTGTGCCCTCGGGTCGAGGCCCAGCGACAATTTTCGAGAGAAAATAACTCTTGAAGAGCGTTGCGCCTAGCATCGCCTAATTTGAGACGTCACAGCGCTTCTCCATGAACAACTGCCTCGCCAGTCTCCTAGCCCGCAAGCCACGAAACACAATTCACCATCACGGCACGGGCCATTGCCAAACGATTTCATCATGATCGCGCGCAATGAACGCTTCCGCCTCTACCTAAATAAAGGCACCTTAAATCGAGGTGCGTCGAGGCTCTCGGTTTATTTGCCTACATAGGGTCTTTAACTTGCTGTACCGGTAGATTTTTCATATTCGGATCGTTCAGGTACAATTCAATAACATTTATGTGGGGATGATCTTTGAGAGTTTCTTTGACGCACTCTTTGACAAATTTCCGATTCGCGAGCCACAGTTGGGCTTCATCCTGCCCGGCGGTCCCGATCTTCTTGCCCCTCGCCTCCGCCTTGCATGCAACGGTCGCCTTTTTCAGAGCAACCTTATCAGCAGGGGATAGCTTCGCAGCTTCGGCGGGCGCGGGTATGAATGCAGTGCCGCCAAAAAACACGGTAGCAACGACAATGCTGACAAATAAGCCTCTGGCAGTGTAAAACATCATTTGCTCCTCTGGATTGCCTCTGTGCCCGCATTTATTAGTATCAGCTTGGCTGAGCGCAGCATCAACGACGAAGTTTTTAGGCAGCGCTCTAAATATCCTTGCCCTCGACCTTGTCCTTGAGCGTCTTCACGATGTCGGGGATGCGCTGCAGGCGCGGGTAGACCGCGAGTGCGCGACGATAGACATCGAGCGCCTGGCTGTCGTCACCAATATCCTGCAGAATCAGTCCTAGGCCCGACAACGCCCCGAAATGGCGCGGCTCGCGCTGCAGCACCTCGCGAATGTCAGCGAGCGCGCGACCATAATCCTTCTTCATGTAGTAGAGCGTGGCGCGCTGGTTCCAGCCTTCGACATAGTCGGGCTTGATCTTGACGATCGCGTCGAGCAGCCGCATCGCCAGATCGATGTCGTGCGCTTCGATCGCGGTCTTCACCCGCGTCATCAGCAAATTGGTGGTGTCGCTGCGCGAGATCAGCCACAACGCCCAGATGCGCTCCTCGATCGCTTTGGCCGATGTGTCGTCGGGCGCCACCTTCAGCGCGCCGAACAAAAAATCGAGATTGTTGGTACGATCGCCGCGCGCGATAGACGGCAGCTTGGGTGGCGGCTGGACCCAGTCGCCGTGCTGCGCGCAGACTGGCGCGCCCGCGGCCATGGTCAGGCTGGCGGCAATAACGGCGGCTAGGAATCGTGCGCGCATGGAACGAAGACTAATGTCTCCGTTGCCTGAGGCCAAGTTGTGGCGAAAATCGATGCTCGGGAGTGCGAGGAACGGCCGCTCCGTAGCGAGTAATGGCCCTTCTACAAGCCTTAACCCTGGCGGGCCTTGAAGCGCCGGTTGGTCTTGTTGATCACATAGACCCGGCCCTTGCGCCGCACGATCCGGTTGTTGCGGTGGCGGCCGCGCAGGGATTTCAATGAGTTACGGACTTTCATGACGAGCTCGGTTGCGTGTTGAGCCGGGTTTCTAAGGGGCCAACCCGCCGCTGTCAACGAAACTCGCGTCGCGACGGTCATAGGTCGGGGTGCCGACGGTCGCGCATCCGCTTGAAAAATCGGGGTAAAAGCAGAA
>Ga0207761_1000029_pt1 | contig 35355 bp, 35 predicted proteins | sample LuqExpMetageno34_FD_187792 | JGI IMG/M metagenome (GOLD analysis project Ga0207761, IMG submission 187792) | Tropical forest soil microbial communities from Luquillo Experimental Forest, Puerto Rico - Sample 34 (SPAdes) | ecosystem: Environmental > Terrestrial > Soil > Tropical forest ... | reverse complement strand
CGGAATTTCAGACCTTTCAGGTCTTTTGGATGAACCAGACAGCCTTTATTGGAGGCCATGCCGCCGGCAAACCAGGCGTCGGACAGCACAATCGCGCCGCGCTTCTCGATCTCGGCGCGAATGTCCTTCATGAACTGCGAATTGTTGACGCGCTTCGCGCGCTCCTGGCTGCGGATCAGGCCGGGCATCAGGGTTGCGCTGAAGACCGGCACCTTGCCGCTGGCGTAATCGAGCGGAAACAGCGTGATGTCGAGCTGGCCGTTAACGACGGCGTTCCACTGGTCGTTCGGTTTGAACAAGGACGCGCCCGGATAGACCTGGATATCAATGCCGACATTGGCGTCCTTGGCCTCCTTGGCAATCATCTGCACCATGTCGTCGCGCACGTCGCCCTTGCCGCCCGGAAACTGGTGCGATGCCTTCAGCGTGACTTGCGCTTGCGCCGAGGCCGACATCGCGATGACCGCAGCGACGGCAAGAATTGTCGAAATTGTTCTCATGTTTGCGCTCCTCCAATGGATCTTTTTCTAGCGGCAGAAAGCCCCGTCACACGGTTGATCGGCGTCCGTTTCGTCAGCCAAAAACCCTTCGTCGCGCCCCTATTGAGCTTAGCGGCCCCTCTGGCCGAGCGCTATAGCCGGATCGCGCTTTCGGTCGCAACCCCCTGCGGTCAAAAGACAATTCCTGCTCTGGTCAGAGGGGAATGATCTATCTATAACCCCGGCCAGCATTGTCCATTCCAAGCTGCCGGGAGTCCCACCACATGCCGAAGCCGCTCGCGGGCCTCCGCGTTCTCGAACTTGCCCGCATTCTGGCGGGGCCATGGGCCGGGCAGATCCTGGCTGACCTCGGCGCCGATGTGATCAAGGTCGAACGCAAAGGCGCCGGCGACGATACCCGCAGCTGGGGACCGCCGTTCGTGGAAGGCGCCGACGGCAAACACATTGGCTCGGCCTATTTCCACGCCGCTAACCGCGGCAAGCGCTCGATCGAAATGGACTTCGAGAGCGAGGAAGGTCGCCGCATCGTGCGCAAGCTGGCGGCGCGCTCGGACATCCTAATCGAGAACTTCAAGGTCGGCGGGCTCGCGAAATTTGGCCTCGACTACAAGAGCCTCGCGCCCGAATGTCCACGGTTGATCTATTGCTCGGTGACCGGCTTCGGCCAGGACGGTCCATACGCCAAGCGCGCCGGCTACGACCTGATGGCACAGGGCATGGGCGGCATCATGGATTTGACCGGCATGGCGGACGGCGAGCCGACCCGCATCGGCATTCCGGTGTCCGACATATTCACTGGTGTCTATTCGGTGGTCGGAATTCTGGCCGCGCTGGCGGAGCGCGAGAAGAGCGGTAAGGGCTGTTATGTCGACACCGCATTGGTCGACAGCACCGTTGGCGTATTGTCGAACCAGGCGCTGAACTACCTGGTGTCCGGCAAGGTGCCCAAACGCATCGGCAATGCACACGCCAACATCGTGCCCTATCAGGTATTCCCAGTCACCGACGGCCACGTGATCGTCGCCACCGGCAACGACAATCAATATGTCAAATTCTGCAATGTGCTGGGCGCGACCGATCTCGCGCAGAATCCGAAATACAAGGACAATGTCGGCCGGCTCACGCATCGCGAGGAACTGATCTCCAAATTATCGGCGCTCACGTCACGCATGAAGCGCGACGATCTACTTGACAAGCTGGAAGCGCAGCAGGTGCCGGCCGGCCCGATCAATGATCTTGCACAGGTGTTCAGCGACCCGCAGGTGATCCATCGCGGCATGAAGCTCGAGCTGCCCAGCAAGGCCGCCAAGGCCGGCAAGGTACCAGGTGTGCGCACGCCTATCGTCATCGATGGTTGGAAGGCAGCCGCCGAGCACGCCGCCCCGCTGCTCGGGGAACATACCGCCGAAATTCTGCGCGAGATCGGAGAAGCGTGAACTCGCCAAATCAGCGTTAGACCACCGCCACCGGCGCCAGCAGTTCGATGTCAGTAGCGACATCGATCAGCACCGGCCGGTTGGCGGCGAGCGCACGTTGCAGCGCCGGCGCGATCTCGCTCGCCTTCTCCACGCGGATACCGAGCGCGCCCATGTCCTCGGCCAGTCGCGCGAAGTTCATCGGGTTATAGGTCCACAGCTCGCGCGACTTCTGCGTCGATTCGCCATAGGCACGATCGAAGCCGCGCTTAGACTGGTTGCCGCCGCCATTATTGTTGACCAGGATCACGGCGTTGATCTTCCAGCGCACCGCCGTCTCGACTTCCGCGATGTGATACCAGAAGCCGGCGTCGCCGGTGAAACAGACCACGGGACGGCTCGGGCAAGCGGCCTTAGCGCCGAGCGCGGCCGGGAACGCCCAGCCGAGATGGCCGGCGCTGCGGATATAGCTTTGCGTCGGCACGCGCAAATCGTACATGCCACCCATCCACATGCCAGCATGGCCCGTGTCGACCACCACGATGGCGTCATCGGGCACATGCTGAGTGAGTTCCTGGCAGATGCGCGCGGGATGGATCGGCACCACATCAGAGGTTAGATCCGGCTTGTACTTCGCGTACCATTCGCCGCGCAGCGCGGCGATTTCCCTGACCCAGGCTTCGCGCTTCTTGGCGCTCGCCTTGTCAACCAGCGCCAGCATGCGAGCGAGCACGGCCTTAGCGTCACCCAGCACACTTGCTTGTAGCGGATAATTGCGGCCGAGCGCCTCCGGCTCGATGTCTATCTGAATCGCCGGCGTTCCGATCTTTGGCACCGCCCAGAAATGTGTGGTCATGCCGCCGGTCTCGGTGCCGATGAAACACACCAGATCAGCGCGGTTGACCGCGCGGTTGGCGCTCTCGCGTGAGTAGGTGCCGACCACGCCGATCGACAGCGGATGCGTGCCGGGGATGCAGTCCTTGCCGTTTAGCGAGGTGGCGACCGGAATCTGCAGCGCCTCGGCAAGCGCGACCAGTTCGCGGCCCCCGCCTGATGAGCGCGCGCCGCCGCCGGCAACAAAGATCGGCCTCTCCGCCTTCTGCAGCAAATCGAGTGCAGCCTTTACGTGCGCCACTTCCGGCTCAGGCCGAAATGGCGGCACCTTGGCAAACTGCGTCTCGACCAACGCCTCCATCACCGCCTCCTCGACATCGACCTGCCCCTCATTGCCGCGGAATTGCAGGTGAACGGGTCCGGGCGCGCCGGAGGTGGCGACCCGGAACGCCTGCCGCAGCATGTCGGGAAAACGCGTCACGTCGTCGACGGTGGCGTTGAACTTTGTTACCGGCTCGAACGCTGGCACGTCATCGACCTCTTGATAGACCCTGCGGAACTTGGTCTTCGGATCGCGCCCGCCGGTGATGGCGATCACCGGCGAATGCGCGAGATAAGCGTCGCGCAAACCGGCGGCGATGTTGAGCGCGCCGATCACCTGTGCCATGCAGATGCCCGGCTTGCCGGAGGCGCGCGCATAGCCGTCCGCCATGTAGGCGGCAGATTTTTCGCCGTGGCAATGCACGCGCGCGATCTTCGTGCGCCGCTCCATCTCCGCGAAGGTCCGGCGGATTACTGCCGGCACCATGAAGACATGCGTAACGCCATAGCCCGCCAGCATGTCGGCGAGTACTTCAGCGCCCGTGCGTTTGGTATTGTGCCCGATGGTCATTCTATTCCCCTCACCCCCTGTCTTCGCTTACGTCATCAGCGCTCGCGTTTACTGGATGTCCCGTCTGCGCGGGGCGCAACAGCATTGAGCTAGTCCGGCTTGAACGTCATGGCAACGCCATTGATGCAGTAGCGCTGATGGGTCGGCGGCGGCCCGTCGTCAAACACGTGGCCGAGATGACTACCGCAATGGCTGCAATGCACTTCGGTGCGGATCATGCCGTGACTGGTATCGATGGTCGTTTCGACCGAGCCTTCGACCGGATCATTGAAGCTCGGCCAGCCTGTGCCGCTTTCGAATTTTTTTGTCGAGGTGAATAGCGTGTGCCCGCAGCCAGCACACGAGAAGGTGCCGTATCGCTTCTCGTAATTGAGCGCGCAGCTGCCCGGCGCCTCGGTGCCATGCTCGCGCATAATATAATATTGCTCAGGCGTGAGCAGCTTGCGCCATTCCGCCTCTGTGCGTGTCACCGGATATTGCTTTTGCGCCATCATTTAATCGCCAACGGGTTGACCGGCGAGCCGACCGCGCCGGTGATCGGCAGCGCCGGCGCCACGAACATGAATTCGTAGACCTTGTCGGCGGCGCAGTCATCAGCGAGTTCCTTCACCTGGAAGATCTCGCCCATGGTCATGCCCATGATCGGAATGGTGATCCAGTGCCATGGCTGGTTGATGCCCTCCTCGCTCTGGTTCGGCCGCACCTCGCAGCCCCAGGTGTCGCTGGCGAGCGCAGCGAGCTCGGTCTGCTGCACAAAATCGAGCGTCTCGAAACCAAAGCCAGGCGCATCGCCGCCCGGATAGCCGTCCCAACTGCCGCGTTTCTGGCAACGCTCCATCATACCGGTGCGCACGATGATGTAGTCGCCGCGCTTGAGTGCGACCTTCTGCTTCCTCGCAGTGCCGTAGAGGTCATCACTGGTGATGGCATATCCGTCGTCGAGCGACTCGACGCCCTTGTAGCGCGCGATATCGAGCAGTACGCCGCGCCCGACCATCTTGTTTTTGGTCTTCTCGATGCCGCACTTCTGCGCGCCTGCTGAAGTCACCTCGCGGCAATCGTAGCCGTTCCACATGTAGTTCTCGTAGAACACGTGGCCGAGCCCGTCCCACTGCGTACCGCATTGCAAAGGCATGGTCACCATGTCGTCGGCGGCGCGGATGCCGCGCTTATCGAGCACGCCAGAATAGGCGTCGGTGCCGGTGCGCAGCATGGTGTGGATTGGATTGGTGCGCCCCATCGCGGGATATTTGCTCTTGGCGCCCTGCGGGCCGGTGTGGTCGAAGTTAAGCGCGAGCGAAATTACCTTGCCCTTCTTTACCAATTGCGCGGCGGCAATGATGTCTTCCGGGCTGGTAAAATTGAGCGTACCGATCTCGTCGTTCGGGCCCCATTTGCCCCAGTTCTTGTACTTCTGGGCGGCGTCGCGCATGTACTCGCGGGTGACCTTTCGAGCCGGCATGGATGCTCTCTCTGCTGGGAGGTTCATTGGCGAGCCGAATACAGCCTGCGTGAGGCCGTGGCGCAAGCCCCACTAGCAAGAGGCAGCCGCAATGCTACGATGCACAAAAAGGGAGGACGCCATACATTCGGTTGCAAGAAGTCTACTTTGTGGCGCTCTGCTTGCAGGGATCGTCGGCAGCGCGCCGGCGACAGCGGCTGGTTACCCCGACAAGCCGGTAAAAGTGATCGTACCATTTGCGCCAGCCGGGCCCACCGACGTGATGGCGCGGTTGATCGCGCAGAAGCTGTCAGAAAGCCTCAAGCAGCAGTTCTACATCGAGAACCACCCCGGCGCTGGCGGCAATATCGGCATGCTGGTGGCGGCGAAATCGTCGCCCGACGGCTATACGATCCTAGTCGCCTCATCGAGCTTCGTGGTCAATCCGAGCCTCTATGCCAAGAACCCCTACGATCCGTTCAAGGACTTCGCGCCGGTCACGCTCGCTGCAGCCTCGCCCAATATTCTGGTGGTCAATCCGGATATTCCGGCCAAGACGCTGAAGGAGCTGGACGCGTTGCTAAAAGCCAATCCCGGCAAATACGCCATCGCCAATCCGGGCATCGGCACCACGCCACAGCTCGCCGCCGAACTTTTCAAGCTGCAGCTCAAGATCGACGCCACTAGCGTGCCGTTCGGCGGCGCGGGTCCCGCGATCCAGTCTGCGGTTGCAGGCCACACGCCGATCGCCTTCGCAGCACTGCCGCCGGCCGCACCGCAAGTACAAGGCGGCAAACTGCGCGCGCTGGCGATAACCTCTAAGAAACGCTCGAAGGCACTGCCGGACGTGCCGACGATGGCGGAAGCTGGCGCGCCCGGCCAAGAGTCGGAGACCATGCAAGGCGTGTTCGTTCCCGCCGGAGCGCCGAAGGAGATCGTCAACTTGCTCAATCGCGAGATCGCCAAGGTAATGGCGCAACCCGACGTGCAGGAAAAATGCGCGCAACTCGGCTTCGATGTGGTGGCGGACAAGCCGGAGGAGTTCACCGCCTATATCGCATCGGAAGTGGAGAAGTGGAGTAAGGTGATCCGGGACGCCAAGATTCCGCAGATCAAGTGACTGGTCATTCCGGGGCGCACGCGCCAGCGCGCGGACCCGGTGTTCAGAAATAAATGCAAACCATTCCATTCATCTGGATTTCCGGCTCGCCGCTTCGCAGTGCGCCGGATTGACAATAAAATGCGTATCGTCGACATCCGCGAAATCGCAGTCCCGCTGAAGTCAAAGCTCGCTAATTCGAGCTTCGATTTCACCGAAATGACTACCTCCGTCGTCGCGGTGATCACCGATGTCAGGTGCGACGGAAAGCCGGTGTGCGGCTTCGCGTTCAATTCCACCGGCCGCTATGCCTGTGGCGCGCAGATGCGCGCGCGCTTCATTCCGCGCATTCTCTCAGCCGACCCCGATGCGCTGCTCGACGACAGCGGCACCAATCTCGACCCGGCGAAGATTCTCGCCGTCATGATGAAGCGCGAGAAAGCCGGCGGTCATTCCGAACGCTCGATTGCAATCGGCACCATCGAGGTGGCGATCTGGGACGCAGTCGCCAAGATTGCCGGGAAGCCGCTATCCCTTGTACTGGCCGAACGCTTCTGCGATGGCAGGCCGCCGGACAAGGTGTTCTGCTATGTCGGCGGTGGCTGGTACTGGCCGGGACAGACCATCAGGGACCTGCAGGACGAAATGCGCCAACATCTCGATGCCGGCTACACGCTTGTGAAGATGAAGGTCGGCGGCCTGCCGCTGGCGGAGGATGTGCGCCGCCTCGAAGCGGTAATCAAGATTATGGGCTCCGGCAAGCATATCGCGGTCGACGCCAACTGCAAGTTCGATCGCGCGGAGGCACTGCGCTACGTCAAGACGCTGGCGCAATTCAAGCTGCGGTGGTTCGAGGAGCCGTGCGACCCACTCGACCTCGCGCTGTTCGCCGAACTAGCCAGCATCTACGATGCGCCGCTGGCGACCGGCGAGAACCTCTACTCCACTCAGGATGTCGAGAACCTGGTACGGTTCGGCGGCTTCCGAGCCGACCGCGACATTATCCAGATCGATCCGCCGCAGGCCTATGGCATCGGCCAATACGCCAAGACGCTCGATATGCTGGCGAAGCACGGCTGGCGGCGGACGTCGCTATTCCCGCACGGCGGCAACCAGATGTCGCTGGCGATAGCCGCCGGATTCGGCCTCGGCGGCGCGGAGTCCTATCCCGGGGTGTTCGGCGATTTCGGCGGTTTCGCCGACGATGCCCGCATCGAAAGCGGCGCGATTACCGTCTCCGATCGGCCTGGCATCGGTTTCGAGGGTCAGGCCGCGCTTTATCGGATCATGCGCGAGCTGGCGGGATTTTGATAGTCGCCCCGGCCATCGCAGAAATGCAAGATCCGAAGTCAATTCGGATCGTGAAACAGGTTCGGCAACCTATGAACCGCCGGCGCAGATAGGTCTTGTCTTTAATCGAATTGGCCTACATCCCGGAGGAAGCCGATGCGCGCGGATGCGGTCGAAGATCGATTATTCCCAGTCCAGTCAGCGTACGTCGCAAGATGGTGGCAACAAGAAGAGCCTGCTGACGTCGGCGCCGCGCTCGATGCTCTGGAACGCGAATTCCAGGAGCTGATGCTAGTGCAGGCGCGCAAGCGACGGCTTCGCGTAGCGACCTTCATCGGTTATGGTCCAGCGGCGGCGACGACTCGTCACCGCTGCCATTTTGGATTGGAACGATGGACACCGACGCACTTCGCCGCTTGCACTACGCCGCTGCCGTCGCCTGCGGTGTGTTCGCGGCACTGCTCGTGCATATCGCGCTGACCGTATTCGGGGTCGGGCTCGACGCCGTGCTGCGCGACTTCTCCTCCAGCACCATGCCGCAGCTCATCTCCGCGCTGGCTTGGTGGGCGATCGCCGCCGCCGGCTTTATGGGCGGCTGGGGCACTGGCGCTTATTTGATTGCGGCGGCGCGCGAGCGCGAATTTGTCTACCGGCTGGCGCAGCGCTTCCTGATCGGGGTGGTGTTCGCGGTTGCCACCGTTGGCGGCATTATGAGCAAGAGCGGCAATGTCGGCGGCACGGTCGATGTAATCGCCGGCCTGACCGCGCTCGGTTTAGGCCTGATCTGCGCCTTCTGCGGCACGCGGCTCGCCTATCTCAACGCCGAGCAGGTATAGCGAAATTGAATCTCACTCCTAGCTGCACCGCGACTCGAGAATACCTAAAATCATATCCATAAGTTATCCGTTACGGGCGGGAAACCAATCGCAGCGCGTCCAGGTGATGGCTATCAGTGAAAGTTTCGGCCCTTCGGCATGACCGTCTCCGGCCCATTGCGGAAGTTAGAGTCCGCTAATGCCGATTGGTCCTTGAGCAACGTGACCAGTGTATCGCCGCAACGCGGATGGCGATGGCGCTCGATCGCCCGCCGCTTGACCTCATCGGGAGGGATCGTCGCGGTAATCCGTACGGCGTCTTCCGACAAGCGGCGCAGCAGCGGCGTGAGGTCTTCGATCTCTTCGGCCACAACATGGATGACATTAGATGCGCTCTGTAGTCTGCCCGTCACGCTGACAAGCCGTGCGCCCAGCACCTGCGGGCGGAAAGTTTCGAATACCGTCGGCCAGATAATGACATTGGCGATGCCGGTTTCGTCCTCGAGCGTCGCGAAAATAACGCCTTTGGCGGTGCCGGGGCGCTGACGCACTAGCACAAGCCCACCGACCCTTACCCGTCGTCCGGAAGAGATTTGCGCAAGCCGCTCATGCCGAAGAATACCGCGTGCCACGAAATCTGCGCGCAGGAATGACACTGGATGCTCTTTCAGCGACAGACGCAGATGGCGGTAGTCCTCTACGACCTGTTGGCCAAGTGGCATTGCGGGCAAGCCCGCATCCGGCTCAAGCTCACTCATTTCCACCCGCGCAAACAGCGGCAGATCGTCCTTGTCACCTGAGCGTCGCAGAGCGCGGATCGCCCACAGCGCCTCGCGCCGGTCGAGACCAAGTGAACGGAAAGCATCTGCCGCCGCAAGTCGTTCGAGCGCGGCCGGCTGGAGTCCCGTCCGCAGCCAGAGATCGCGCACGGAATCGAAGCCCGCGCCGCGCGCCTGCGCGATTGTCTCGCCGTGTTCCTTTGAAAACTCGCTGATTTGCCGGAAGCCAAGACGCACAGCGTGGCTTGAATGAATGGTATCTTTCATGTCGGCATGGCGCGGATGCAGCCGTTCGCTCGCTTTGCGGCCCGGCTCCAACGTACAATCCCAATACGAGGCATTGATATCGACCGCTCTTATCTCAATGCCGTGCTCCTGTGCATCACGCACGATCTGCGCGGGTGCGTAGAAACCCATCGGCTGACTATTGAGCAAGGCGGCCGCGAAGACGTCGGGATAGCGGCATTTTAGCCATGACGAGGCATAAACAAGATTGGCGAAGCTCGCGGCGTGGCTTTCCGGAAAACCGTATTCGCCGAAACCCTGGATTTGCTTGAAGCAGCTCTGGGCAAATTCAAGCTCATATCCTCGTTTCGTCATCCCCTCGACGAATTTCTTTTCAAACGAGTGAATCGTGCCGACCCGCTTGAACGTCGCCATGGAGCGGCGGAAACGGTCCGCCTCGCCCGGCTCGAATTTCGCCGCTACGATAGCAATGCGCATCGCCTGTTCCTGAAACAGAGGAATACCGAGCGTTCTTCCAAGTACTGCCTTGAGCTCGTTGGGATCGCCAAATTTCGGCGAGGGATAGGTCACCAGCGCGGGATTTGCTCGCCGTCGCAGATAAGGATGCACCATCTTCCCCTGGATTGGACCGGGCCGCACGATCGCAACCTCGATGACCAGATCGTAGAATTTCTCCGGTTTGAGGCGCGGCAGCATCGACATCTGCGCGCGGCTCTCAATCTGAAATACACCGAGCGTGTCGGCGCGCCGGATCATTTGATAGGTTGGCCCGTCCTCATCCTGGATGGAGAGGTTGCGCGACACACCGTAATGCGACTGCAGCAGAACAAAAGCGCGTCTCAGACAGGACAGCATGCCAAGACCGAGGACGTCGACCTTAAGAAGGCCAAGGGCTTCCAGATCGTCTTTGTCCCATTCAATGACGGTCCGCTCCTCCATGGCTGCATTTTCGATCGGAACGACCTCATCCAGCCGGCTGCGGGTGATGACAAAACCACCGACATGCTGAGAAAGATGGCGCGGAAAGCCCATCAAGTTCTTAGCCAGCGCTATCACCCGGGCCAGTCGAGGATCGGAACTATCAAGGCCGGCGCGGTGCGCCTGGTCGGCGGTGACGTCCTCCATTGACCACCCCCATATCGCCCCCGCCAGCAGGCCTAAAATGTCATCGGACAGACCGAAGACCTTGCCGACATCGCGGATAGCGCTGCGGCCACGGTAACAAATCACGGTTGCTGCCAGTCCTGCGCGTTCGCGCGAATAGGTCTTGTAAATATACTGGATCACCTCCTCGCGCCGTTCGTGTTCGAAATCGACGTCAATATCGGGCGGCTCGCGCCGTTCGGCGGAAACAAACCGCTCGAACAGGAGGTCGGTCTTGTCGGGATTCACTTCGGTGATGCCGAGGCAATAGCAGATCACCGAATTGGCGGCCGATCCGCGGCCCTGACAAAGAATGTTGATGTCAGCACGGCGCGCAAAATTCATGATATCATGCACTGTCAGAAAAAATGGCGCGTAGTTGAACTCGCCAACCAGCTTCAATTCCTCATTCAGAGCGTGACGCACTTTCGCTGACATGCCGTTCGGAAAGCGCCACCGCGCACCTTCCTCCGCAAAAGCAACCAGGGCAGCCTGCGGCGTGGCAAAACCTTTGCGAGTTTCTTCTGGGTATTCTGTTTCGCGTAAGCTTTCGAGCGAGAAGCGGCACTTGTCGAGGAATCGTAATGTCTGCATGACTGCATCCGGATATTTCCGGAATAATCGCGCCATCTCCTCCGGCGGCTTGAGATGTCGCTCCGCATTGGCTTCCAGTAACCGTCCGGCACGATCGATGGTGATGCGTTCGCGGATGCAAGTGACGACATCCTGTAATTCGCGCCGTTCCTCCGCGTGGTAAAGTACATCATTCACGGCGATCAGCGGCACCAAGACATCGTGCGCGATGACAGCAAACTGCGCGAGCCGCCGCGCATCATCGCCGCGATAAAGCATACTGCTTCCAAGCCAAATGGAATTCCGCGCTGCAGCTTTTTTCAGCCGGCCCAGCAGCAGTCCAAGCGATCGCGCTTCGATCCGCATTGGCGGCATGACGATGAGATTGAGCCCGTCGATAAACTGGATCAGGTCAGCTAACCCGAGACGACAACTGCCCTTTTCCACACGCAGCTTTCCAAGCGACAGCAGCCTTGTCAGCCTACCCCAGCCAGCGCGATCCTGCGGATAGGCCAAGATATCGGGCGTTATTCCATCGTCGAAAACGAGACGCGTACCGACAGCGACCTTGAATGGCGCAATTTGGCGTCCTTCCTCAGTTTCCTTTCTGTCACATTCTCTCTGCGCAACATGCGCCCTAACCACACCCGCCACACTGTTGCGATCGGCAATGCCGAGGCCTGAAAGGCCAAGCGTCCTTGCCCGCATCACCAATTCTTCCGGATCCGACGCCCCGCGCAGGAAAGAGAAGTTGCTGGTCACGGCCAGTTCGGCATAGGCGGACATAACGGCATTCACGCGAACAAACCGTGCAGAAACCAGCGTGGATTGCCGGCATTTCGTTGTTTATAAAGCCCTTCGCGATACAGCCATGCACGAGCGCCCTCTTTGCTCTCGACGCGGAAATAATCGCGCGTGAGCGCATGGCCCTGATCATCACGCCACCATTCCATCGCGATACGTTCAGGTCCTTCGGCCGCGATCACCTCGTACAATATATGGCGCCAGCGAAAGCGCACGGGCGGACCGTCCGGCACTTCGGCAACGGCGTCGATCGGTTCGGGGCGACTGAACAGGCGAACCGGCCGCACCGGCGCTAGGCTGTCCTGCCCAACGAGATCGACGGCGAAGTCATCGCACGCCAGTTGCGCGGGAACAGCGGCAACTGCGAATTCCGGGATATGCGTGGCGCGCGGAACGAGCCGCATCAGCCGGCGTGAGCCGAACCGCGTGCTCAGGCGGTCAATAAGATGCGCAAGTTCGCTTTGATAATCCTGGCCGGCAAGCCCGCCCTGTGCGGGATCGAGCCGTTCACACGTCAGTGCCGATAGCCGCACCATGTCATAACCGAAGCCGGGATCATATTTGTCTCCGATAGTGGCGAGCCGTTCGATAAACAAACGCTTGATACGATCGGGATTGCGTAGTGGCCCCCCAGTTGCCGCTTCGAGCCGATGTACCTTGCCGTCGACGCGAAACAACGCAACCTGCAACAACCGTGCGCCTTCGCCGCGCCGCGCCAAAAGACGTTCAAGTTCATGGGCAAGCTGCCCGATCGTGCCAAGCACATCGGATTCCAGCATGATCGGATCGGGGAAACGCCGCTCCGCCATATAGGACGGCGGCGACCGACGCGGATTGATCGATTCATCCTCGCGCCCAAGAGCCTGATCGAGCCGGCGGAGAAATCCCTGTCCGAAGCGGGCAGCAAACGGCGCGCGCGGACGATCGATGACATCGGCAATGCGCTTGAACCCGGCCTGCGCCAGTGCGGAAAGGATTTCGGTGTCGAGCCGCAGCGCCGCAAGCGGCAGCAGAAGCATGCTGTCTCGCGAGGCCTGTTTCGGTACCAGCGACGTTTTGCCATAACGCGCGACTGCCCAGGCACACCCGACCGTATCGGCAAGACCGATTTCTGCCCGCAAACCCTGCCGTGCAAGGCCGGCGAGAATATCGTCACCCAGCATCTGCTCTCCGCCAAAAAGATGCGCGCAGCCGCTGACATCGAGCAGAAGCCCGTCGGGCGGATCGAGACCGACGAGCGGTGTATAACGGTCGCACCAATCGGCGATCGCCTCGAGCAGAGCGAGATCAGCCTGCGGGTTTGCATCCTGTACATTGATGTACGGATACATCGCCTGTACGTCGGCAAGCGGCATCCCAGGTTTCAAGTCGAGAGCTACGGCGGCATCGTTGAGCGCGCAGATGCGCAACGCCGACTTCACCGGCTCGACAATGATGAGCGGTATTTCACCCGGCACGGACGAGCGACGTTCGATCCGATCGGTCGAAAGCCGCCTGAGCCACACCGAGAGATAACGCCGAGAAGACCCGTTCATGATGATCCCACGCGACAGTCCAACGGCCCGTGGGGCCGTGGTGATTCTTCGTCAGCGACAAGACGAAAGCGGTACGGCCCAACCCGCCGAATTGATCGGGATGGCTCGGTGCAGACGCAATCTCCCAGCGCGTTTCCGCCGAGCTAGTGACTAGCGACGGCTGATGACGTAAAAGAAATCCGAAGCCGCCGCCTTCGCGCGCGGCCAAGGTCAACCTTCGTGTTGCGTTGAGATTGGCAATCGCCCCCCCATCCGGTAGTTCAGCGATCACCCTCGCTAGTCCGCGGCACTTGAGCGCCTCTTCCATCGCCCAGAGCGCATCGAACGGACGAGAGACCTTGAGGATCAGAAGCTGTCGTACCGGTAATCCGAACGGATCACATCCGAGGCCATAGATATCGCCGCTCTCGATTGCTGCGAAATCCGTCTGGATCCAAAGCGTGTGGCGGCCATCATGAGCGGCGCGCGCGGCTAGAGCAAATGCAAAACCCGCCGCCGCGCCAAAATCACGCGACGTTGCCGGCGCGATCTCATGCAAACAGGCGGGCGCAAGTCCACCTTGCAGCACGGTATCGATGTTGCAGAATCCGAACGCGAGTGCGCGTGCAGCGACATCGAGATCGGTCTCTTGCCCTTCGATTTTCGCCACCGCTTGCCGGAGACGACACAAGATGGCTGGCGCTCCAGTCATCGATAAATCCATGTTCATGTTTTGTTCTACTTAATTCCTGTAGCGACCAAGAGTCAAGGTTTCGAGAACCTTAGCTATTTCAAATGGTTATTATGCCGCGCTGGAACCGCCCGCCGACCAAGCCTCGGCTGACGAATTAACAAATGGACGACGTTTGTCGTCATCGGCTGCACAGCCATTTTGGCTAAGGGCAGTACCGGACTCACCAAAGGTCAATTGTGGCACTTGCTCTAATTGCTAGCCTTACATTCATCATTGGAGACGAACATGATCCGCGAGCTAACAAACGATCGTCTGTTCGGTTTGGTTCTCGGCGCCGTATTCGTGAGTTCGCTTATTTTAAATGCGTTGTCCTTTTGAAAGGTACTTAGTCTTTAGCTCGGTCATACACTTCTCCAACTGAACGTTCGCTACATGCGGAGGTCATCAATTTAAAAGAGAAAAGAGAAGTGCCATGCTGCTCAAGGTACTCACGTTGAACTCGCTACCCTATATTGTGGGGATTGTTAGTTCGATACTAGCAGCGAACTACGTCGCTCCATCGTCGGGAACAATGACAGATGTTCAGCAAGGCACAACCGCCGAAAGCACGATACTTTCTCGTCAAGTCGTCAATCGCTTGATGAAGAGCGACAGGTTACCAATCAAGCACGCAGATCCTCAGGCTCATAAAAAAGACTCTGAAAAACCAGGGCAACTTTCTCCAAGTCCGAAAATCAAAACCGATTGTACGCGCTCAATCGACTTTACCGGTCGGTGCCTGGTAGAAGTTAAGCTTTACTACAAGATCGTTTAGGAACTCGATCGCAAGCGCGACCACAGCGCGCAGCAACGCATTGCAGGTGCGTTGACGTATTTTCCGACAGTTATACAGCACCGAAATCTCCCGACAGCAATTATTGCCATTGGTGCGACGAGTCCAATTTTCGGCCTTGTAGTCGTTTCTAACTTTATTGCAATATCAGCTGCGAGCTCTTGGCTGACACACTTAACTCGAAGCTCCTTTCATTTGCTATGTCAGCGCTCCTTACCTATGTGGATTAGTCCGGAACAAAATTGATTTAGATCATTGCAATTCGCACTGAACACAACATTTTTCGATTGAAAAGAAGGAGGACATTCACATGTCAACCTCCATTGTATCGCTTCGAGTTCCGACGGCGTGCGCCCGATGCAGAGCCTTTCTGTTTATTCCCGAATGGTCCGAAACCGTCAACACAAACGAAACAATCCGAATTTGGCGCTGTCCGATTTGCGGACATGAATTCGAGACGGTTGATACCAATACTTTGCAGACGATGTCCGATGATGAGGTTATCGAAGATTTTTTCCCAAATTTGTTAGTAGCGTGAGATTAAAACGAAGAAACGCCATCTCGCCATAGGAAGCGCGCGAATAGGAGGCCCATATGACATCAATTGCGTTTCTCAAACATTCCACAGATTGTCCTTGGTGCGGCGAACAGTCGATTGCTCCCGAGAGATCACAATACGTAGGCGCCGAGGAAGTTCACCATTCTTGGTGCTGTTGGGATTGCGGTTATGAATTCGAAACTCTGGACCGGCTTCTCGTCGAAGGCAATCCACCGAGTGAACTGATCAGGAAACAGCTCCCTAGCTTGTTAGTTGCGTAACGGTGATGGTGCCGCATGCTACCAATGTTTAGATTGCAATAAAGTCCAACATTTACGCAGCAATATCCCACAGTGCGGGCGAGCCTCGCACCAATAAACTTCGTCCTTTGTGAGTTAGCAGCAAGCTACCAACTCCAATATCGACGATCATTTCTTCTTCAAAAAATTTTCGGACCAAGCTCTCGTCCGACGTTTTACCCATCAGGTGGATTTCCTTCAGAACCACCAGTTCCCGCAGTGGCAAATCTTTCATAAGCTCCATCCGTCTTCTTGAATCAAATCGATATACATTTTCGTTATGACGCTGACACGACATCATCACCGCAATAAAGCGGCATCTGACGAAAACAAAATCACGAATGACCAATCAACAATTAACAATCTGTTAACCATTTACGACGACGATTTTATCGAGTCGGAGAGCGTCAACATGCTGCAAGCCGACATTATCGCACTCGAACATCGGCAGCAATTCCTCGAACAAGAAATCTTCGAGGCGTTACATCATTCGCATTCAGCCGATGCGTTTATAAATGATCTGAAGTCAAGAGTTTTGTTTGTCAGAGAAGAAATTGAACGGCTTCGACTTGAAGCGCTTTCGCTGTCACACTGAACTTACCGCAAAATTCGCGGTCGGTTAATTAATTCGCCTGATTTCAATAGGCGATTGCCAATAGATCACATGCCACCAATGCGATGCTGGATTACATCCGACGCCAGCGCACATTGCCGCTTACCCCGGCGACAAGAAACCGGGGTTTTTTTGGTAACGACTGAATTCAGCCGGTGATAGGCAGTCGATAACTATTAGTGCTCTAGTTTTCGTGGGCGCTCTTTGCGCCGTTGTCAAAGAGATTGCCAATCAAAGACGAAAAGATGCCCGGAATTTCGTGGGGCCGGAACGGGATCGGGCGGCAAAGACCCATAGTTACAAGCCCGAGCCGAGCCATGCGCTGCGCGGCATACATAGATTCTGCAGCGCTCGTCGCCACACGTTCGGCTACGGCACCGGCGATATTCCGGGTAAGTGTCGCAGCGGCAAGGTCGATAACGCCGAGTCTTCCGGCTTCGACCATGAGCCGCCGCAATAGATGGACTGTGGCAGCCGCCGTGGGGCGGTGCCCATAGCTGTTGGCGATTTCGCGCACCATGCGCACGCTGCACGCGATGAAGAACAGCGCATCGGTGATCGCCGTCGGACTTATGGCGGTGATACCGAAGGCCTGAGCGCTAGCACGGCGCACGATCCCCTCGGCGCGCCGATCGAATGTCGTCATGACAGTCTGCGACAGAAGTTCCACTTGCTGGGTCGGCGAGTGATGGCGCTGTATCTTTCCTTGGAAGGCTTCGATCGCGGTCTTGCTCTCTCGGTCCTTCGGGATCACCGCAAGCACGCTGCGAATCAAATCCTGCATGTCGCCCGGCCGCATGGTCGCCAGCTGCCCCGCAATACGCTGCTGGTTGGCTTCGACACTCTTGAGCGCAAAGAAACTCTTAAGCTCGCGTGCAATCACCAGCCCCGCACCCGCAATACCGGTAGTTGCTGCGGCAATGGTTACCCATCCAATCGTAACGTTGCGCTCGAAGGCCGATGCAATCCAGAGATATGAATCAACACCAAGCCAGCCAATGAGGCTGACAGTCAAACCGATTAAGCCGAGCTTCATGATAGGGCTGCGCCGTCGCAGCCGACCCGATTCGGCCGGCACAAGCTGCGGTTCGACTGGTGCGACCTGAACGACACGCCCCGTCTGTGTTGTCGCTATGACCTGCGGGGTCAGCGCGTCGGTGGCGAGCGCATCCGACTTATCGGGAATATCCAACATAACCACGCGTGGGCGAAGTAGATCATTAATTTTGTCGCCGTCAGGTTGATAGCTCATCGCAGTTGGTCCCCAATGAGATATTCGATCGCGAGGTCAAGGTTGATGTGCGCGATTCCGTCGATTGGTGATACATCGATGACCGGTGGCTCAAACACGGGAATGTTGAGAAAGGGTTTGCCCCAGGCTTCGGGTCGGGGTGGCCGGATCGGCACGTTGCCGACAAAAAACTTCGCTTTTGTTTCGCTGCCAACTGGCCTACCGACAACAACCTGGACACGATGTCCGTCGATCTCTTGGGTATCCTCATTCGTCGAGACAACAGACGCGATTGCTGCCACGTCAATCGCTGCTTGGCTACTGGCCACGTCAAGCGCGGGAAGTGCGGCCATATTTCGTAATAGCGCAGCGAGGTGATCGCGCTGTACCTCAGGCACGTGGTCGGCCTTTGTGGCGGCGAGCAGCACTTTTTCGATGCGCGCACCGCGCAAAAGTCTCATGAGGAGGCCGCCGCGCCCATACCGGAAGCTTTCGAGGACCGCCTCGATGGCAATACGCGTATCGTCCAATGCTTCACGGCCAGCCAAAAGCGCACCGAGGATATCAACCAAAACGATCTGTCGTGAATAATTGCGGAAGTGCTGCTCATAAAACGGCGTAATCACTTCCGTCTTGTAGGCTTCAAAGCGCTGCTCCATTAGCGCCGCGAGTGTGTTGTCGCCTGGGCGCTCCATGTCGTCTGGAATATCGAGCGGAGCGAACCACAAAGAGGGTCTGTTCCGAAACGATTCAGGCTCAAGAAAACGGCCGGGTTGAAGAAAGCTTAGTCCATGCTGGTCGCGAGCCGTCAGCAGAAGTTCGCAATAAAGTTCATGGGCTCTTTTGGCATCATCTTCGGTCGCTCTCGCATCATGGCGGTAATTCGATAAATAGGCGAAGAAGTTGCGTCCAATTTCGGCCCGTACACCACGGCGCCAGAGTTGCAACGTAGCGCGTGACCATTTGGCGTAGCTTTGCGTCAGCAATGGCAAATCCAGAAGCCATTCGCCTGGGTAGTCAACGATCTTGAGTTTGAGGGTTGCAATACCGCTGCTAATTTTGCTGAGGAAATAGCCGAGCGCGCCAGCTGGTACGAAACGAATGTTGATCTCAATTTCGCTGATGTTTGTAGTGCGCGCAGGCCAGTCCGCAGGCGTGCTTGCCATCCGCTCGATATTTTGTTGATAGGGGAAACGCGGCAGCGAATCCGACTGGACCCCTGCGCGCCTAGCCGCAATCAGACGGCCTTCCCCGACCACCTTCAACAGCGGCATGCGGTACGGCTGATGCAACGCACTGAGCAAATTGTGCACTAGGCTCGTGATGAAAACCGTCTTACCGGCACGACTTAAGCCCGTGACCGCCAGCGAAACCGTCGACCCTTTGGTGAACTCGGCGAGGTCGGCCACACCGGAGAGCCAATCGGAAAATGCCGCCCTCTGACGGCCGAATTTCGACATATTGGAAGGCCCCTCGCACTTTGAAAAGTGCAACTGCTGCTAGGAAATATATATGTGCACGGTGCATTCCATTTGCTAGCGGCTTATGCCACCGCTAGTCGAAGCGCGACCCGCCGATCAAAATGAGAATTATCGTCATTGGCGTGCAGGCCTCAGACAACAGGCCTCAGACAATTTGAACGGCGTCATCGGTACGGTAATCGCGCCAACGAGCGGCTCACCGAATGAACGCACCGCCCTATAGCACCAAAATAGCCGACTTTCCTCGATTCGCTTGCCATCTGATAGCTGATCGGCTTCGAACAAGACGCATAGCGCACCTCGAAACGGCCCGTCGGGCCATTCCGAAATTGTAGATCAATTCATTAGAACAGAGCGGATGCGCGATGGTCACTTTTTAACTTGGCCGCTAGCATCAAACTGCCTTACATAAGCCCAAAGGTCATTGGCCTCATTCTCATTCTTGATGCCCGGGAAAATCATTTTGGTCCCAGGAATTTTTGCGCGCGGATCCTTAATGTAGTCCTTGAAGGTCGCGTCATTCCAAGTAATGCCGGAATTCTTGTTGGCGTCGGAATAATTGTAATCAGGTGCGGTGCCAGATTTCCGTCCGTCAAGGCCGTTGAGTTGCGGGCCTATCTTGTTCTTGGCACCCTCACCAATGGCATGACACGCCAAGCATTTCTTGAAAGAATTTGCGCCTTTCTCAACATCTTGGGCTGATGCCAGTCCCGTCGATGTGACGATCAGCACACCAGCTACAATCGTCTTTCTCATACGTTTCTCTCCATTTTCTTATCGATGTGTGCCGCCCCGCTTGATTGGATCGATAGTCTGTCTACGCTACATCATCAGCAACTTTTTGGCGCGATCATCATCGGCATGACTTACTAAGCATCGGAAATACAATCACTGATCGCCAATGAAGGTTCGATGCTGCTACTTCACTTCCTCTATACCAAAAATTTAGTGACGGTTACTTGACGAAGCTCAAGTACGAGGCGAGCGCTTCAATTTGGTTTTTTGACAATCTGCTCGCAATCCTGGCCATCGGGGCTTTTGCGGTCGCGTGATAACCCTCGCCCCACTGCTTGAGCCGCCTCTTCAAATATGTGTAGGCCAGGCCTCCCAGACGCGGAAATTCACCAACTCCTTCAGCATTCGGACCATGGCATGCAATACAGGCGACGATATTAGCCTCCGGGAGGCCGGAGTAATATATGGTTCGTCCAAGAGCTGCAGACTGTCTGTTTCCATCATTGGCCGGATCAGGTTTCAGTGACGCAAAATAAATCGCCAAGTCACGCACTCTTTGCGGACTGAGGTTCGCTGCTGCTCCCCACATATATTGCTTCGACAACGGATTGTCGCGCGTGTGCGTTCTATAATCTTTAAGCTGACTCTGGAGATATCCGCGTGTTTGCCCCGCCAATCGCGGCGCAGGCGTATAGCCTTGAGCGGAAGCGCCATGACACCATGTACAATTCCGGACAGCCATACTTTCTGCGTGACCAGCCCATGAAGAGGTGGCGGAAAAGATAATTGTAAGGATTGCTATTTTTGACCTGATGCGTTTCATAATCCGCGCCTTCATACCTTCAACTTATGGCGACCTGACCGCGAACTCAGTTTAGGGAACTGACGTAGGCCGCAACGGCTTCGATCTCTGGTTTCGTCAAGCTGTGCGCGACTGGCTGCATAATAAAAGATGTATCCGGCTTATCCTGAACCTGGCCTCGCTCGCTGCTCCAATTCGTCAATTCTTTTATGACGTAGGGATAAAGTTGACCGGCCAAACGAGGAAATTGGTCGCGCCCCGTGGCATTCGGACCATGACACGCGGCACATGCCGCCACGTTTCTTTCTGGAATCCCATCGTCGAAGATTTTCTTCCCTGCCGCCACAAACTTTTTCGGAGCACCGCCGATCGGTTTAGGATTGAAATTCCTAAATTTTATTGTAATCGCCTCTATCATTGATGGGCTTAAAACATGCGCAACGCTAAACATAATGTTGTTTGTCCGCCGACGCTCGATGAAGGCTCGTAATTGATTTTTCAAATACTCCGGTTGTTGCCCCGCGAGCCGCGGGATTGGATAATACCCACGATAACCTTGGCCAGATGGTCCATGGCAATCTTGGCAATACCCGATTTTGGCCTCAACGTTGCGCCTCGAAACAGCAGTCTTGTCAGCGCTTTCGGCATAGGCTGTTAACGAAAAAATACTTATGAGAATTGCTATCTGGAATGCGACCTGGAAGCAGATGACCTTTATAAGTCGGCGTCCACGTTTTGGAATTAATGGTGTCCTGTCGACAGACTGGAATTTCCTATCCGTCGCGTTCTCAGCGCTTTCGGATGTTGGCTCAGCGATCTTCATGATCTGGACCACAACGAATTACTCCAAATAACTGACATAAGCCGCGACGGCTTTGATCTGAGCTTCAGTCAAGCCGTGCGCGATCGGTTCCATTATGGCTGATGCGTCTGGTTTAGCTGGATTCTGACCCCGCTCATGGCTCCAGTTTGTCAACTTGCCAAAAATGTAGTCGTGCAGTTGACCGGCCAAACGAGGGAATTCTCCTTCGCCTTTACCCTGCTCGCCATGACACGAAGCGCATGGGGGCACATTCGCGTTGGGTAACCCGTCTTCAAATATTTTTTTACCCTCAGCCGCAAGCTCCCTCGGAGCGCCACCGAGGGGCTTCGGATTAAGCTCGGCAAAACTCTTGGCGAGCGCCTCCAGCATCGCCGGACTCATAACATGCGAGACGTTGTACATGATGTTGCTGTTTCGCCCGTGTTCGGCAAATGCTTTCAATTGGTTAATCAGATACTGAACTGGTTGTCCGGCGAGGCGCGGTATGGGATTGAACCCGCGAAATCCCTGGCCCGACGGGCCGTGGCACGTTTTGCAATAATCCAATTTAGCTTGAAGTTCCTGCTTGGGAACAGCGGCGTTGGCTGGATCCTCAGCGTGAGCCGCTGTTGAAAAAATAATTGCAAAAACTGTGGTTTGGACCGCCATTAGTTTGGCGATTTTCGAAAACCGCCGCCCGCCGCCTTCGTTGAGCAACACGGACAGAACACTCCGAAGACTTAAGCGCATCACTGCCTCACCACTTAGTAGTCCCTCGATAAACCCGCCCAAAACACGCTCAACGCTCTTCAGTCATCCAGACATGCCGTATCTCGTTTCGAGCGTTCAAGACAGTTTTTTTGCGACTCGATAACCTCGACGCAGCAAAGTCGAAGCATATTTAGCCTGCTTTGGCGAGATGCACGTGGTCAAAATATCGAAGCTTTGAGTACAGATTTTTCAGCGCGTCGCTTGAATTCAAAAGCGGCGGGTTGCGATACACAATCATTTAGCTGAGGTGGTTTTACTTTATTTTTATTTTCTATAGATGTTTTTTTATTTTATTGATATGATTGCAGTTGATACGAAAGTCGATGATATTGACTTATTTCGCTGAAGCTGCGGGGGAATGATTGCGCCGATAAAGCGAGTCAAATCACCTGCATAATCATCCGAAAGGGCAAAGCGATTTGGATTACTACGTACCGATAGATTGCATCATTTGTAATGAAGCGATTGAAAAACGATTTGAGCGTTCCACTAAAATCACTCATCAACCAATTATTCTCAACCAGCCGGTGTTCCATTTCCTACAACGCCTGAGTATTGTTCACGCAACCCAATAGTTTCACCTAATGATTCGGTTGGGGGTATTGTCTCGACCAGAACGTAGGCTAGAAAGAAAACGTCTTTGAGGGGGCTTGGTATGGGCGCAGGTAATCCGATGAGAAGAATGTTCGTTGTTGCAGTTGGCGTCTCAACAGCAAGCATCATCGCGGGGACAATAATCCTTGGCGTTTCGTCTCCAGCCGAAGCGCTACCGAGTTTTGCGCGTCAGACTGGGCAGACATGCGGCACGTGTCACACTGATTACCCGGGCCTTACGCCATATGGCCGTCTTTTCAAACTAAATGGATATACGACGGGCGGTGGCAAATACCGCACTACTCTGTTTTCAAGAAATGATGATTCAGCAAAACCATCGACCGCAATTCCAACCAAGGCTCCCGCCAGCGGTCAGTCGGGCACCGACCAAAGCGCATGGGTGCCGCCCATATCGATGATGGCAGTCGTCGGTTACACGCACACGCAGGCAGACCAAGACCCAACCGGTTCGCGTTATCACGCAAATGACAACGTCGCAGTTTCTCCTCTTAGCTTTTTCTACGGTGGCGCGATCACTGATCACATCGGTGCCTTTGCGCAGGTGACTTACGTTGACGCCTCGTTTGGAGCGCTTGATCCGGCGGATCCATATGCGAGTAAACTATGGACTTGGGACAATACCGATGTTCGCTACGCGAACTCTGCGACGCTGGCCGGAATGAGTGTCATTTTTGGCATTACCGGCAACAACAATCCGACCGTTCAGGATCCATGGAATACTACGCCGGCGTGGGGATTCCCCTATGCTGCATCAACAATCGGAGCAACCGGTCCTTCAAGTTCTACGCTCATCGAAGGAGCACTTGCGGCCCGTGTCGCCGGTGTTGGCGCCTATGCTTGGATCAATAATTTGGTGTATCTGGAATTGACCGGTTACCGAGCTGTCAATTTTGATGCCCTAGCTAAATTAGGGACGGACCCCTTTGGGGGACCCGGAGTGTCCCCCGGAATGATGGACGGTATCGCGCCATATTGGCGCGTAGCCCTGGAGCCACATTGGGGTAATCACTGGCTTGAATTTGGTGCCTTTGGAATGTCCGCGCGGGTACGTCCATTTACCTTCGCCCAGGATTCAAACGGATTTTACCTAAATCAGACATACTCGCAGACCGATCGATACACCGACGTCGGCTTCGACACGCAGTATCAATATCAGGGAGACAATTACTGGGTTACGCTACGTGGTACTTATATTCACGAAAATCAAACGCTTGATGCGAGTTCTCTCAATTTTGGTTTCAACCCGACAAATACGTTGAATACGTTCAAGGCACTGGCTTCGCTCGCTTACGGGAACGACAACCGGATCGTGCTGACAGGTCAGTATTTCAATTCTCAAGGCTCGTCAGATGCGACGTTGTACGTGAATAATCCTGGATGTGGATGTAGCCCAGACAGCAATGGCTACACCTTTGAAATCGCCTACATCCCATTCAGTTCGAGCCAGGCGCCAGTGTGGCCTTGGGCTAACGTGCGCGTCGGACTCCAATACACTTACTACAACAAGTTCAATGGAGACACTGTCTTCGCGCACGACAACAATACCCTATTCGGCTACCTATGGTTCGCTATGTGAACTTTCGCTTTAGCAAGCGCTATTCATTGCTACGCATCATTCGTGCGGAATAATTCAAGCGAAATGGTGGGCTCGCTAAATGCAATCGCTGAAGAAAGCGATGCCCTGAAATCCACCGAGAAAAGCCTATGAACTCCAATAGGTGTCGCCGACGATCGCTTAAGTTGGAGAATGGCAAGGGGCTATGTGATGCGAAGAATGTTTAAAGTTGCCACCTATTGCCGGGCTCTTGGACTATTTGTTTTGGTGGTCAGTTCGAACCCCACCGAATCGCGCGCCCAACAAGCAACAGGGAAGGGATATCTCCCGCATCTAGCTAATCTAATGAATGAGGCAATGCAGGTACACCACACAAAGCTGTGGCTTGCGGGCCGTGCGAACAATTGGGCGTTGGCAGCGTATGAGCTAGCGAAAATCAAAGAGACAATCGAAGAGGTAAAAGAGACGATTGTAGAAATACAAGCCGCATCACCTCAGTGGCGTAATGTGTCGGTTGGAGAGATGCTGAGAAGCATTGATTCCAATCTCAGTTCTATGAACGATGCGGTTAAGGCAAAGGACACGTCAAAGTTTGAAGCGACATACCGTGGACTCACTGCCAATTGCAATGCGTGCCATATGAATGCTGGTCAGTCGCAAATTAATATTATTGTACCATCGGCAACTAGCAGTGGTCCATTTGCAGACCAGGACTTCACGAGCGACAACAGTCGACAATAGCTAACCTCGTGCTTCTTGCCAGCGCGGTCCATAAAACCCCGCGCTCCTCACATAGAGGTTTGGGGCAGAAAACCGTGATTGAAGTTCATACGATTTCAACAGCGGCGCCCAAACCTTTTCAAAGTGGATTGCCATTTAAAGTATAGACTCCCGCGGGGATCGCGTCCGTGAACTCTGCCAATCAGACGAGGACTGCTCAGAATTTGGCGGCCGCCGGTGCGTGGTTTGATGTCAGATGCCGCCAGGAAGGACACGACGTTGATGCCTACCTAGCTCAGAAGGCGGTGGTTCTGCTTGGTGAGACCCACGACAACGCCGCCCATCATCGCTGGCAGCTGGATACGTTTGTCGGACTGCATGAGCGGCGTCCAAACCTGATCCTTGGGTTCGAGATGTTTCCACGGCGGATCCAGCCGGTCCTTGATCGCTGGTCGAAGGGGGAGCTCGAAGATGTAGCTTTTCTCGCCGAGGTCGATTGGCCGCGGGTTTGGGGATTTGACCCCGAGCTTTACATGCCGCTGTTTCGCTTTGCTCGGTCAAACAAACTGCCGGTGCTCGCCCTCAATGTCGACCGAGAAACCAACCGGCAGGTAGCGGCCGCGGGCTTTGGATCTTTACCCATGCAAGAACGCGAGGGCGTCGGCGAGCCGGCGCCGGCTTCGTCTCGTTATCAGGAGCGTCTCCGCGCCTGGTTCGAACGGCACTCGGGTGCTGGTGGGAGCGCCGGGCTGAATCCACCACGGCTGGAACGCTTCATCCGAGCGCAGCAGTTCTGGGACCGCGCCATGGCAGAGGCGATCGCAGGCGCCCTCCGCCACAGCATACACTCGCTTGTCATCGGGATCATGGGCAGCGGCCATATCGAATATGGCGACGGTGTTCCGCTCCAGCTGAATGCGTTGGGCATCCGTGATGTTGCAACGGCGTTGCCATGGACTGCGGAAGCCGTCCTCCCTTCCGGCGAACCACCAATTGCGGACTTTGTGTTCGGAATAAAGGAGTGAAATTGACCCCTGTCTGTTAGGCTGTGACCGGAGCTGCTTTATCAATTGCTCACCTCGCAAGCGCACAGGCCCGCTTCGCCTCTGAAACCATAACGAGCGATTTGTCCCACACTGGCCTAAACCTCCCTACGCTCGGATCGAGGGAGGTGGCTTGGCCGTTCCACACTGTTTGCCTATACCTGCCGACGATTTGTCAGGAACAACGACTATGGATGTGATTGACGCGATCGACGCCCGATTTAGCTGCAGAGCTTTTTTCGACAAACCGGTCGCAGAATCGGTCGTGCGCGATATCCTGAGTCGCGCGGCACGAGCACCGTCCGGCGGCAATCTACAGCCTTGGCGCGTCTATTCTCTGGCGGGAGCAACGCTTGCGGAACTGAAAGCCTTGATCAAACCCCGCACCGGCGAACTGCCGCATGGCGAAGGCACGGCGCATAATATCTATCCGCCGAATCTCACCGAGCCCTATCGGACCCGGCGCTATCTTGTCGGCGAGTTACTCTATGATTCTCTGAAGATCCCGCGCAGCGATCGGACCGCCCGCATCAACCAATTGGCCCGTAACTTTGAATTCTTCGGTGCGCCGGTCGGATTATTCTTTTCGATCGATCGGATAATGGGGCCAATCCAATGGACCGATCTCGGAATGTACATTCACGCGGTAATGCTGATCGCCAAGAACCTCGGTCTCGATACCTGTGCCCAAGGCGCCTGGGGCCTTTGGCACCACACCGTGGCGTCGTTCCTCGAATTGCCTGCCGATCAGATTCTCGTGTGCGGCATGGCGCTCGGCTACGCCAATCCGGACGCCGATATCAATCTCTGGCGGGCCCCACGAGCGGCGATCGATCAGTTCGCGGTGTTCCTCGGGTTCGAAAAAGCTTGAACAGAAACGAGCCATTATATCGGCCACCGCGCATGTAACGTCTGCAATTCATCGAAGGAAATCAATTCCTGTGAGTAGTGTGTAATGCCGCAGTGCCGTGACAAGCACATGCACAAGTCCACAAAGTTTGGAAGCGCGGCTTGGAAAACATTGTTGCACGATGCTAAGAGCAGCACACATGTCGTATCTGCGGCATGATATTGATGTGAGTCCGTCTGATGCCGACCACTGAGCAGCCGGCCGACACGCCCGCCGTTGTCGACAAAACTGTAACCTTCAATCCCGCGGACGCGGGCTGGGAGCCATACCGCGACGACGGTTTCATCGGCTTGGTTGGTCCATTCTGGATGCGCCAATCCGGCGCCAGCTATCTCTATGCCTTCATGGCCGAGCCGAAACATCACAACCGTCGCGGCGTCGTGCAGGGCGGCATGCTGATGACATTCGCGGACCGCTCAATGGGAATGACATGCTGGCATGCTAACGAGCGCCAGCCTCAGGCGACCGTGCAACTCAACATGCATTTCATCGACGCTGTCCAGATCGGCGAGTTTGTCGAGGCCAAATGCAGAGTTGTCCGCCGGACGCCCTCGCTAATCTTTATGAGCGCCGAACTTGTGGTCGGCACTCGCGTTGTGGCAACCGCCGATGGCGTCTGGAAGACGCTAGGTAGGCGCTGATCTCACACGGCGACACGAGCCGGTGTAATTTCCTGGGGTTTTTTGTTGAGCGCGAGCAACATTCGCGCCCTGCTCTATCATGCGACAAGTTCCGCCGGTCGCGAACCGGAGAGTAACTGCAAAACTGCGTCGGCGGATACGGCTTCGCCGAATAGAAAGCCTTGCCCCTGGTGAGCGCCGTTCCGAAGGGCTGCATCGGCTTGCGCGTGAGTCTCTATACCTTCGGCCGTAATGCACAGATCTAGCCCCTTGCAGAGACCGAAAACTGCGCTCATGAAGGTGTCACTCTCGGCACTTTTGCCGAATTCTTGAATGAACCGCTTATCGATCTTGAGTTTATCGAACTGTAATTCGTATAGGTGAGATAGACCGGAATATCCCGTACCAAAATCGTCAATAACGATACGAACCCCAGCACTGCGAAGAGTACTTATGACGCGACGCGTTGCCTCGAAATCCGTTACGAGCGCGCTTTCGGTAATTTCTGCCTCAAGGCGAAACGCCGGCAGCCCTGTGTCACTAAGAATATTGAGTACGTCTTGAGCGAAATTCTCGTCATTGAGCTGAGTGGGCGAAAAATTGAACGACAAAGAAATGTGCTCTGGCCAGGTCGCAGCATCGCGGCACGCATCGCCGAAGAGTTGACCCGACAACATGTCGATCAGACCTAACTCTTCCGCAATCGGAATGAATTTATCCGGCGTAACCAAGCCATTCGTAGGATGGAACCACCGAGCTAAGCTCTCAAAACTAACAATTCGCTTCGATTTCAAGTCGACGATTGGCTGATAATATGGTCGAATGTCGTAGCCTCCGATCGCTGCTCTCAAGTCCCTTTCCAAAAGCGACTGCGCGCGGACATGTGCATCCATCTTTGGATCGAAGAAACAGCACTCAACATGGGTATTTCTGGCACGAGAAAGCGCAACGTGGGCGCATCTGAGCAGTTCATCGACGGTCATGTGCCCTCGTCCCACCTGAGTTATCCCCACGGTCGCACTGATACTGTGATGTTCCATCCCGACTTGAACTGGTTTCTTAACAGCCTCAACGAGCGAGCGCGCAACTCTATGCGCGGTTTCAGAATCCGCCCCTGCCAAACAAAGCACAAATTCGTCATCGCCAACGCGTGCGAGGATTTCGCCCGATTTGGCGCATTCGCGTATCCGCGAACCGATCTGCAAAAGCACCTCATCGCATCCGATGTGCCCATACACCTCTTTGAGCTTTCTAAATTGATCGAGTCCCAGCAACAGAATGCTTATAGTATTATTTGAACTCTTCAACGCGGCGCTCAGATCACTTTGGAACTGGCGCCGATTTGGCAGTTGGGTCAACGGATCCCGGGTGGAAACCACGTAGGCGTACTGCTCGGCAGCAACACGTTTTGTTCGTTCGCGTCTTTGTTCCACAATGCGGCGGATGCTGAAGACCACCAACGCCACGCCCCAGAAATATAAGAATGATGGGGTTTCAAACCGCGTTCCGACGACCCTTTGAAGGATCAGAAGTCCACCCCAGTCGGCGATTACCATATGGATAAGAAAAACTACCGAGAAAATCACCAAAGCATCGGTGATTTCCTGCGCGGACGCCGCAGATACCTCAATGGCAAAAAAGCGCTTTGAGAGGCTACGCAATAAACACCTTTTGAAGATCGAAAGTGCAGAAAGCTTGCGTTCCACAAAGCACACATAAGTCACGAAGACTAAATTTGAAAAAATTTCCATAATTAACGATCTATTAACGCGGGAGTGTCGGCGACCCCCAAAGATCGCTCATCCCTTAAATACAGGCAGTTACAAGTCGGATGGCACCTCAGCTACGGGGGTAACGGCAACGATGGTTGTTTTTAGAAATGCTGATAAATAGACAATGCAATCTGTTGGACGGCATGCATGTATTTGCCGTCAGATAAAAGGACATCAAAGCTGACCGCAAAGGCCAGCGCGGCCAGTGTGCGAAACAGCATATTTGCATTATGCAACCGTGCGGTTGAGCGGCGGTTATCTACCTTGGTTCAATTTTAAATAACAGCATGCGTGTTCTGCCAATTCAGCGAAAATTGGACCTCTTATTTTGGTGCGCATAAATTCTGGTCGAATATAGATCGTTCGAGGGATCAGTATAGCGATATTGGTTTAAGAGCGGCATCCCGCGTGCAATATAGATTCATGGACCCTACGATCTGAATTCTAAAGTTCTCCGCGCGTGGCCCCGCGTAGGCTTTTTCACCAGCATCGACGCGGGCCCGCAGATTGAGAAGCGGGCATGTCGACCGTACAAACGATGTCTTAAAGCGTTGAGATTTCATTTACACATTTCAGTGACATTGCCTCTGCTACGGAGTTTCGGCGTGGCCCCAAACATTTTCAACAATAGCAATAACGATCGGCGATCCGGCCCGGATCGCCGACCCGAATCCATCGAGCGATCAGACATAGAAAAGTTTATGAACGGGAAAGGTCGGTTCAAACGTCAAAAGGAAATTGCAGAAATCACGTCAAAATTTCGCAACGACGAAGTTACCGATGATCGAAGAACTGGCATTGACAGGCGTTCTGGTAACGAACGACGATCCAACCGTGACCGTCGATCTGGATTGGATACGCGAGCGGAAATAGATAAGTTTTTACAAGGAGAACGTCGATCCGGTCTAGACCGACGTTCACGCTTCAAGGACGGATATCGATCCTTTAAAAAGGCACGCGCATTCGTGCGGGGCCTTGGATTGAAATCCATACGCGAATGGCGCGATTACACTAAATCGGGCAAGAAACCCGACGATATTCCGGTTGCCCCACAAAAAGTTTATGCCAACGATGGCTGGGCCGGCTGGAATGATTGGCTAGGGGCCAGAGCGGCCGCCTCTTATCTTTATCAGCATCGATTCTTCGCCCACGCTCTCGCATTCTTGTGTCGCCTTGGATTGGTTTCCAATTCGAAGCGGAACACCTACTTCAAACCAACGAGAAAATCTGAGGATATCCCGGCTAATCCTTAGAGTGTAAATACGCGGCGGCGTGAGCGCGGGCCGGATGATTCGGCGCTGATTGAGCAGATTGCTGCGTAATGTCCGCGATTTTTTAATGCGACACTGGTTCACCAACTGACGTTTGCCAACCAATCCAAAGATCTGGCTAATTGTCGATCCGAAGCCGATCGTTATTACCAAGATACCAAGCCATCAATATAGACGGCTCTACAGCAAAGATGCCGATACATTCGGCCAAACTTTCTATTGGATTGTGGTTACCTAGCGCGGATCATTGCCTAAACGCCGATCGTTGGCTGAGCGTCGATCCAAACCCAACCGACGTTCTCCCTGCATCCGCTTTTCTGCGTCTGACCGAGTATCGATGTTAGAGCGACGCTCATGGCCGGAGCGTCGCTCAAAATGCGACCGACGTTCTTTGCGCAGCTGTTCTTCCGCGCTTGACTGTGTATGGATGATAGCACAGCGGTCGTGGCCAGAGCGCAGATCTTCAATGGAGCGTCGATCAGAAACTAAATTCCGATCGAGATCGTCCATGTTTTTCTCCAATGTCGATAAACCAATTATAGAAATGCGCGTTAACGGAAGCTAAAAGCTGGCATTACAATTATTTCATAAAACGATCGGAAGCAGCACCGCTGCGGTGATCGCCCAAGCCTTGTAAATGCAAACGTTCGCAAAACTGCAATCACGTAGATCGCTCGGCGGCAACGTCAGCGCCCAAGGTGACTTAGCCTGTCTCAAAGTGCCGCACATGCCAATCCCAGCATCGATTTCAGCAGCCAATACCAATCTACTGAGATGCCGATAGAAAGTCTGTTTCGGCACGATATTTCGTTATGGTGCACCCTATTTCTGCGGCACATCGCATCCTTGCTACGACGGAGCCTAAGCGAAGGAATTCCGCGGTATCCGATTTGTGCCTAATGATCTTTTATAACATTGTCGAAGTTTCATATGGTAACGCCGAAACACGAGGTGGTCGTTGCTTACTTTTGTCCCAATATACGCTGGAAAGCATAATGACGAAAACCATCGTGCTGGCGATCAGAACAACAATTACGCTCAGCACCCACCTGACGAACGCAAATTCATGCGCATCAGCATGGGATGGGTAATGGCGCACGCGATAGGGACGATGAAATGACACGGCAATCAACCCCAATTGGTCGCTAGGCTCATCGCATTACTGCGACTAACCGCTAAAAACCAGCTGCCCTTTGGGGAGGTGCATCGCAGCAGCAAACATCGATGTGCGTGCCCACTTGCTACCGCCTTTCGGGTCAAGGAGTTTTGGAGAACTCGCGCACCGCGCGTTGGATCTGCTTGGCTGGCGCATGAAGCGAAGAACTAAGGCTGCTTGATCATTTAAGCTCTGCGCCGGAACGAAATCCTTGGGATTAGGATTACTTGGGAGTAGGATCATATGAGGCAATAGTCTTATTTAAGGGACAAGGACCATGAACCTTCACCCGTTCATGCGCGTCACGGCGACCTTGCCACTGCTTTACGCGTGCGCAACTTTCCACTCTGAGAATGCAAGCGCTCAGGTAGTTGATTTCGGTTCCATTGATGCGTTTGAATCAATGGGCACAGGGATGCAACGTGGTGGATCACCACCGAAGACAATTGTCGACGATGGTGAACGCCACACGGTATTCATCACGATCCTAGAGTCCAATACTGAAGCCAGGATTTATTGGAATTCGCCGGATGGAGACCAAACAACCGTCATACGCGGACCAGGTGTGAAGGCATTTCAAACCGCCGGACAATTCAAGATTGAAGCACTCGGCGACGAGAACCACAATTTCAAGTACGGATACGTGTTGTTTCGTCTAAAAAATAATTGAGGCTCTTGAAGAACAAAATTTGACACGGCAACCGCCTCGAACTGAATTCCCAGCACCGCGCCGCGATTGGTAAGGTGAAAGGTGAGAAGGCGTTATAATCCGCTGAACCAGTTGTAGCCTTGGTTCTCCCAATAGCCGCCCTTGTCGGTATTGGTGACTTCCATCGCCACTACGTATTTCGGATTCTTGAAGCCGAGCTTGGTGGGGATGCGAATCTTCATCGGGAAGCCGTAGGCGCGCGGCAAAATCTGGTGGTCGTATTTGAACGTCATCTGCGTCTGCGGATGCAGCGCGGTAGGCATATCGATGGTGTTGGTGTAGCCTTCAGCGCATTTGAACCAGACATATTTGGCGCGGGTGTCGGCGCCGATGCGCTTGAGGAATTCCGACAGCGACGTGCCCTGCCAGGAACCGATCGCACTCCAGCCTTCGACGCAGACGTGGCGCGTGATCTGCGACACCTCGGGCAGCGCGTGCAGTTCGGGAAGCGTCCACGGTTTCTTGTTGTCGACCAGGCCGGCGACCTCGAGCTTGTAAGTCGCTCCATCGACCACGGGCGCCTCGTCCTCGTCGTAATAAGCGTTGAACGGGAACGGCCGGGTAATGGCGCTCTCTGGATATTCCGGCGCCAGCTTGCTGCGGTTGAACAGGGCTGCCTGGGCGCCATCGTTGAAGGCGGAAATCTTGCGCAGCACGCCCTCGGCAGCGTCGCCGTCGATGATGTCGCAGCCGGTGAGGAACGTGAGCGCGCCGAGGCTTGCGGCGCCGCGCAGGAAACCACGCCGGCTGGCATCGGGCATCAGCGAGGCTGCGTCCTTGATTAGCAGGTTGGGATGGACGCCGGGAATGATTTTGCGTTGACGCATGACGGTCTCCCTATTTGCCAGCGACCATGGCGCGCAGGCTCTTCGGCACCAGCAGCGCCAGCGTCACATGCACGATGAGAAAGCCGACAATCGCCGCCATGGCGAAGAAATGTATGTAGCGGGCAAAATCGTAGCCGCCGAACAGCGCGGTCAATTCCTGGAACTGCACTGGCTTCCAAATCGAAATGCCCGACAGCACAATCAGGATGCCGGTGAGGATCACGCCAGCATAAAGCAACTTCTGCACGGCGTTATAGTGCGAGAGGTCGTCATGCGCGAGCTTGAAGGTAAGCGCGGCTTTGGCGTCGGCCGCTACTTCGGACGGATAGATCGGCAGAAACTTGCGGCGGAAGCGGCCGCTGACGAGCCCGAGCGTTACGTAGATGGTGCCGTTGATCGCCAGCACCCACATGGCGGCGAAATGCCAGAGCAGCCCGCCGCCCAGCCATTGGCCGAGCGCGATGCTCTTGGGGAACTTGAAGCCGAACAGCGGCGCCGCGTCGTAAATCTGCCAGCCGGACCCGATCATCACCAGGATCGCCATGGCGTTGATCCAGTGACATACCCGCACCCAGCGGGGGTGGATTGCCGCGTCGGCGGGGATGGTGATTATCGTTTCAGCAGTCATGGCAACCCTGTTCGGAATTAAAGGATCTATGCTCGAAGTAGTATGCGGCGCGGCCGGGTCCACGGATGCCGCGAGCCCGGCCGTGTCCCAAGCTTACTTCTTCATGTTGTCCTTCGACATGCCGTCATCTTTCTTCATCGAGTCCTTGGACATGTTGTCCTTCGACATCGTGTCCTTCTTCATCGAATCCTTCGATATGGTGTCCTTGGACATGGTGTCGGTCTTGCCCATATTGTCCTTGCTCTGGGCGAAAGCAGCCGGTGCGCCGGCGAGAGCGAGCGACACGAGGCTGGCAGATAGGGCAATAATGATGCGTGAACGAGTCATTGCTGGATCCTCCTAAGGAGTTTTGACGATGGTGACATTCATCCCATCGTTCCTAGTTCGAGCGAGCCACCGCGCGGGTTACGTCACTGCGTCAAAAATTAGCGACGAGGAGGCGGCCGCTGAAGGCCCGATTTGCCAAAATGACCAGGGCCACCGCGAATGCGTGCACCGCGAGATCGGTTGCCGCCGCATCGAACGGGTGGAAAAAGTTCAGCAGCGTCGCGGCCGCAGCGGCCGCGGCAAGCCCGGCGATCGCGGCCGTCAATCCCGGCTGCAGCGGGCAGGCCCGCCGCAGCATTTTGATGAGCAACGCCGATAGCGGCACCGATAATCCGACGATGAAGATGAGGCAATCACGCGCCTCGCGCAGGTCGGCCACATGGGTCCCGGGCACGAACCACGCGCGCAGGCAGCCAACGCCGCTCGCGACGATCCATAATAATGCCGCCGGCAGTGGCAGAAACGCCCACGCGCGGCGCGCATCCGGCAGGCTGAGTTTGAACGCGGCGAAGGCGGCGAGGATCGCGGTCGCGGTGGAACCGGTGACTGCGAGCCACATGTCGGGCGTCGCGGTGAGCCGGTGCTCGAGCGCCGGCAGGTCGGCGATCAGCGCGAGTGCGACCGCGGTCGTCGCCACTATGGCTAGCCAGCTGAACGCCCGCACGCTCGGACGCTGCAGCCGCCGCACCGGTATCAGATCGGTGGCGAGGTCGCGTATCAGCCGTTCGTGCGCGGAGTCGGTATTCGATGATGTGTTCACGGCCTCATTCCCCGGGCTCCATTTTACCGCGAAGAGCCTTTAGCGCGCGATGCAGATTGACCTTGAGCGAGCCCTTGGTGCGCCGGGTCAGCGCGGCGGCGTCGGCGAGCGAACGTTCCTCCAAAACGAGATGCTGAACCGCCTCGCGTTGCCGCATCGGCAAGCTCGCGAGCGCGCGAGCGACGGTGCCGGTCGCGTCTACGTGAGTTATCCCCAGCGCTGGATCGGCCGCTTGATCGACATGACTTTCGAACGCGAGCGGCGCGTGCACCTCGCGCACGTCCTGCCGGCGGGGGCGG
>Ga0207761_1000028_pt1 | contig 36840 bp, 25 predicted proteins | sample LuqExpMetageno34_FD_187792 | JGI IMG/M metagenome (GOLD analysis project Ga0207761, IMG submission 187792) | Tropical forest soil microbial communities from Luquillo Experimental Forest, Puerto Rico - Sample 34 (SPAdes) | ecosystem: Environmental > Terrestrial > Soil > Tropical forest ... | reverse complement strand
GTAAATCACCGACGTCTGCTGCTGTCCGAACGCGCCGTAGAGCGTGTTGTCTAATTGTTGCGGTGTAATCGCGAGCCGGGCGGCTGAGGTGCGATCGAAAGTGATGTAGGACTGCAGGCCGCCATTCTGCTGGTCGGTGTTTACATCTTGCAGGCCGGGCAGCTTTTTCATGTTCTGCAAGAGAATAGGCCCCCATTTGTTCAGGTCTTCCACGTTGTCGGCCTGAATTGTGTACTGGTAAAGTGCGGCGCTCTGGCGCCCGCCGATGCGAATGTCCTGCGCGGCTTGCAGGAAAACCTGGGCGACGGGCAGCCGGTTCAGTTTCGGCCGCAATCGATTGATGATTTCAGGTGCTGAGATTTTACGTTCGGCCAGCGGTTTCAGTGCGATGTACATAAAACCGCCATTTCCGGAACCTACGTAAGCGTTGACGTGATTCACGGCCGGGTCGGCCTTGACCACGTCGACGAGTTGCAGAATCGAATTGTCCATGAAGGGGAAGGAAGCGTCTTGCGGGCCCTGCACTCCCCCTGTGATCGCGCCGGTGTCTTGTGGGGGGAAGAAGCCTTTGGGCAGGTGCAAGATGAGGGCGACATTCAGCGCGATGACCAGCAAGAGCACGGTCAAGACCAGCGCGGCATTGTCGAGCACCCAGTGCAACGTGATTCGATAGCGTTCGAGAACCCAATCAAAGGCTCGCTCGCTGGCGCCGTACAGGCGGCCATGCTTCTCTTCGCTCGAGTGCTTCAGCAAGTACGCGCACATCATCGGCGTGGTAGTCAGCGAGATCACCATGGAAACCATGATGGCCGTGGAAAGCACGACCGCAAATTCGCGGAAGAGGCGGCCGACGATGCCGCCCATCATCAGAATGGGAATGAACACGGCGATCAGCGACACACTGATGGAAAACACGGTGAAGCCGATTTCGCGCGCGCCTTGGAGCGCAGCCTCGAACGGCCGCATACCTTCTTCCAGGTGGCGCGTAATGTTTTCCATCACCACGATGGCGTCATCCACGACGAAGCCAGTCGAAATGGTGAGTGCCATCAGCGACAGATTGTCGAGGCTGTAGCCGCAGAGGTACATCACCGCGAAGGTGCCAACTAGCGAAACCGGCACGGCGACACTGGGGATCATTGTGGCGCGTACATTGCGGAGGAAAACGAAAACCACCAGCACCACGAGGATGACCGATAACACCAAGCTTCGCTCGACGTCGCCCAAACTGGCGCGAATCGTGGTCGTGCGATCGAACACGTTTGTAATTTCGATTGCCGTTGGAATCGAGGCTTTCAGCGAGGGAATGGCAGCTTTGATCGAGTCGACCGTTTGAATGATATTGGCCCCGGGCTGGCGGAAAATGATGATGGTGACCGAGGGCTTGCCGTCCATGTAGCCGGAAGTGCGGATATTGGAAACGGAGTCAATCACGTCCGCGACATCGGAAAGCCGCACGGCCTGGCCGTTGTGTTGACCGACGATCAATGGCCGGTAATTCTCCGCCTTGGTCATCTGGTCGTTGGCGTAGATATCGGCAGTGATGTTTGAATCTGCGACCTGGCCAAGCGCGACGTGTGCGTTCGCCAGCCGGAGGGTGTTGGCGATTTGCGAATAGGAAATGCCGTAGCTGTTCATCTGCGTGGGGTTCAATTCCACGCGGACCGCCGGGGAAGACGCGCCGCCGACGTTCACTTGGCCAACCCCGGGAATCTGGGAGATACGCTGCGCGAGAACCGTCGATGCCCAGTCGTACATCTGCCCTTTGCTGTACACGTTGGATGTCAGCGCCAGGATCATGATCGGCGCGTCGGCGGGGTTGACCTTGCGGTAGGTCGGATTGGAAGGCAAGTTCGCTGGCAGATAGGTGCGGGCGGCGTTGATGGCCGCTTGCACGTCGCGAGCCGCGCCGTCGATGTTGCGGCTCAGATCGAATTGAATGGTGATACTCGTAGACCCGAGCGAGCTCGACGATGTCATCTCCGTGATACCGGCTATGCGGCTAAGTTGCCGTTCGAGAGGAGTTGCAACGGACGACGCCATGATTTCCGCACTGGCTCCCGGTAAAGACGCATTGATGTTGATCGTGGGGAAGTCGACCTGCGGGAGAGGCGATGCCGGAAGTACCGTGTACGCAATTGCTCCGGCAATGCCGATGGCGATGGTCAGCAGAATCGTAGCCACCGGCCTTCGAATGAATGGTTCGGAAATGCTCATGCTAACTTTCCGCTTCCTGCAGCCCGTCGAAATTCTCGCTCGCTTTTCTCTTGGAAATGCGCTGCGCGATGCGGTCGAAGAAGATGTAAATAACCGGGGTCGTGTAAAGCGTCAGAACCTGGCTGACGAGCAATCCACCAACCATCGCGATGCCTAGGGGGCGGCGCAGTTCGGAGCCTAGCCCGGTGCCGAACGCCAGCGGCAACCCGCCGAGCAGCGCGGCCATGGTGGTCATCATGATGGGCCGGAAGCGCAGCAGGCTGGCCTCGTAGATCGCGTCCGTGGAGTTTTTTCCGTGCTTACGCTCGGCCTCCAGCGCAAAGTCGACGATCATAATGCCGTTTTTCTTCACGATGCCGATCAGCAAGATGATGCCGATAATCGCAACAACACTGAGGTCTTGCCGGAACAACATCAACGCCAACAACGCCCCGACGCCGGCGGAAGGCAGCGTGGATAGAATCGTGACTGGGTGGATGAAGCTTTCGTACAAGACACCGAGCACGATGTAAACGGTGACCAGCGCCGCCAGAATCAGCAGCGATTCATTCGAGAGTGAGTTGCGAAACGATGCCGCGGTGCCCTGAAAATCCGCCTGCAAGCTTGCCGGCGGATTCAGGTCCTTGGCCAGTTTGTCGACTTTGCTGATGGCGGTTCCCAATGAAGCGCGCGGCGCGAGATTGAAAGAAATGGTGACGGCAGGGAACTGGCCCTGGTGGGTGATCGTCAGCGGCACCGTCGCAACAGTGGCAGATGTGAATGTGTCGAGTGGAACCGCGTTTGCCGGGGTCGAACTCGTCGTCAGGTTGGCGGAAGGCACGGTTGTTTTTGCCAGAGTAGTCCGGATGGGAGCGAGCAGCGTATCCGCAGGAGTCGGAGTATATTGCACCGATTGCGTGGTCGCATTGGAACCGGCTGAGGCGGAGCTCGACGAGGAAAACGAAGTGGCTGCCGAAGCACCAACGGCATTCGCGGACGCGTTGGATTGCAGGAAGATCGACTGCAGCTTGTCGGGCGTGGTCTGGAACGACGGCAGCGCTTCGAGAATCACGTGGTATTGATTCAGCTGCGTGTACATGGTGCTGATTTGGCGCTGGCCAAAGGCGTCGTAGAGTGCGTTGTCGATGCTGGCCGTTTGGATTCCCAGGCGGGAAGCGCTGACGCGGTCGATGTTCAGCCGGACGGCGAGGCCGCCATTTTGTTCGTCTGTGGCGACGTCTTCGAGCTCCGGCATCTGTTTCATGCCGGCCACGAATTTTGCGGTCCACTCGCGGAGTTCGTTCGCGTCCGGATCTTCCAGCGTGTATTGATACTGTGTGCGGCTGACACGATCGTCGACGGTGATGTTCTGCACCGGCTGCATGTACAGATCGATTCCTTGCACCCGGTCGTGAAGCTTGCCTTGCAGCCGGCGGATGACGTCCGAGGCGCTGGCTCCACGTTTATCGAGCGGCTTCAGGTTGATCGAGAAGCGGCCGGTGTTTAAGGTGGTGTTGACCCCGTCAGCGCCAATAAAGGAAGAGAGGCTTTCCACCGCGGGATCTTCCAGAATGATCCTCGCGAGTTCCTGCTGCTTGGCAGCCATCGCGCTGAAAGAAGTGGTGGCTGGCGCCTGGGAAATGCCTTGAATGACGCCCGTGTCTTGCACGGGAAAGAATCCCTTGGGAATAGAGATGTAAAGGATGACAGTGAGCGCAAGCGTGGCCGCGGCAACAAGCAGGGTGAGCGTCTGGTGATTCAGCACCACTTTCAGGGTGCGGCCATAGAACGCGATCATGCGGTCAAACACTTCTTCCGAACGGCGGTAAAACCAGCCCTGCTCCGGTTCCGGCGTGTGCTTCAGGATGCGCGCCGACATCATCGGTGTTAGCGTCAGGGAAACGACTGCCGAAACCACGATGGTCACCGCGAGGGTTACGGCAAATTCGCGGAAGAGCCGGCCCACTACGTCGCCCATGAACAGGAGCGGAATCAACACAGCAATCAGCGAAACTGTCAGAGATAAAATCGTAAATCCGATCTGCTCCGCGCCCTTTAGCGCCGCTTTCATCGGCGGGTCGCCTTCTTCCAGGAAGCGCGAGATGTTCTCGATCATGACGATGGCATCGTCGACCACGAATCCCGTCGAAATCGTGAGCGCCATGAGGGAAAGGTTGTCGAGGCTGTAACCGAGGCCGTACATAACGGCGAAAGTGCCGACCAGTGATAACGGCACGGCCACGCTGGGAATGACGGTGGCCTTCAGGCTGCGCAGGAAAAGGAAGATCACCAGCACGACGAGGCCGATCGTCAGCATCAGTTCGAATTCGACGTCGGCGACGGACGCTTTAATGCTCGTGGTGAGGTCGGTCAGTCGAGTGACCTGAATTCCGGCCGGAAGGTTGGCCTCCAGTTGCGGCAATAAATTCTGAATACTGCGCACGACCGTGATGGTATTGGCACCGGGTTGCCTCTGAATGTTCAAGACCACCGCGGCGGTTTGATTCATCCACGCGGCCTGGCGCGAGTTCTCGACGCCATCGGTAATAGCTGCGACATTTTTCAGAAATACCGGCGCGCCATTGCGATAAGCGACAACGACGTCGCGATAGTCGCCGCTCGTGACCAACTGATCGTTTGCATCGATCTGGTAATCCTGGCGCGGGCCGTCGAAATTCCCCTTCGCAGCGTTCACGCTGTTTTGCGTCAGCGCAGTCCGCAGCGCCTCCAAGTCGATCCCGTAGGACGACAACGCCACTGGATTTGCCTGGATGCGGACGGCGGGACGCTGACCGCCACTGATAGTCACCAGCCCGACGCCGCTGAGTTGTGAAATCTTGGGCGCGAGGCGTGTATCGACCAGATCTTCCACACGGGAGAGTGGAATCGTGCTGGAGGTGATAGCCAGGGTCAGAACTGGTGCGTCTGCGGGGTTGGTTTTGCTGTAGATCGGAGGTGTCGGCAAATTTGATGGGAGAAAACTCTGAGCCGCGTTGATTGCGGACTGCACTTCCTGTTCAGCGACATCCAGTGGCAGCGTCAAGACAAATTGCAGGACGACCACGGACACCCCGCCGGCGCTCGTGGAAGTCATTTGGCTCAAGCCCTGCAATTGCCCGAACTGGCGCTCCAGCGGAGCTGTGACCGTCGTCGCAACCACGTCGGGGCTGGCGCCGGGATAGAACGTTAAAACTTGGATCGTCGGGTAGTCGACTTGCGGCAATGCGGAAACCGGCAACTGGAAATACGCGACAATCCCAGCGAGCAGAATCGCGGCCATGAGCAGCGACGTGGCTACCGGCCGCAAGATAAATGGCCGAGACGGACTCAATGTTTCGCGCTCCCCTTCTGGTTGCCGGGTTGCGGGCTAGCGTTGGCACTGGGCGGGGCATTCGGCTGCGGGGCGGGCATGGTCGGATTCGGAGTGGCAGGTGGGTTACCGTTGCGCTCACCTGGAATCTGCTGGACCGGACTGATTTTGACGCCGTTTTGCAGCTTCTCGAAGCTGCTATCGGCCACGACTTCGCCCGGATTCACGCCTTCGACTTGCGTCAGATTGTTGTCGCTGGCGCCGGTGGTGATATTGCGAATTTGTGCGACACCGTTCTGGATCACCCAGACGAAGGCCTGCGTGCCGTTATGTTGAATCGCGGACGAGGCCACCAGATTCACGCTATGCAATGTGTCGACTTGCAAGCGCGTATTCACGAACTGATTGGGGAAGAGCGCGCTGTTCTTATTCTCGAAAATCGCGCGCAACTTCACAGTTCCAGTGGTAGTGTCGATCAAGTTGTCCGTGGTTACGAGCTTACCTTCCGCCAACGTATTGAGCTGTGCGCGGTCAAGAGCTTGCACTTTCAAGGACTGCAACTTATGAAGCTGGCTCAAAACTTTTTGCAGATTGTCTTCGGAAATCGTGAACACCACGGTGATGGGCTGGATTTGCGTCACCACGGCGAGCGCGGTGGAACTGTTGGCGGTGACCACGTTGCCGGGGTCCACTAGGCGCAAACCGACGCGACCGGTGATTGGCGATGTGATGTGGCAGAAGGCAACCTGCACGCGATTGTAATCGACGGTGCCCTCGTCCGCCTTTACCGTCCCTTGTTGCTGCAGGACGATCTTTTCCTGATCTTCGACTTGTTGCTTCGCAATTGCGTTGCGGGTCAGAGCGGTCTGATAACGAGCCAGGTCCATCTGTTGTTGCTCGAGGAGATGACGGTCTTTCTCCAAATTACCTTCAGCTTGTTTCAACGTCGCTTGAAAGGGAGCCGCATAAATATCGACGAGCGGATCGCCCTTCTGCACGAGCTGGCCCTCTCGATAATGGACAGCGACAACTTCTCCCGTAACTTGACTGACGATGGAGACGGTGTAGACCGGCGTGACCGTACCAATGGCGGAAAGAAAGACGCCCAGATCGCCCTTGGTTACGGTTGCCGTGGTCGCGGTGACCGTTCCACCCGTGGGCATCCTCCGCCCAGCGCCGCCGGCCGTATCGGTGGCCGAACTCCCGCTGCGACGAATCACCCACCAGAACAGCAGCCCGAAGATCAACAACACCACCAGCCACACCCAAAGGCGGTGCTTCGACCGGGAACCCGGAGGTTCCGGCTGAGACGCACGAGGTTCGTGCTCGGTGGGTGGTTCGTAGGTAGGAGCGGAAGTGGTTCTCGATTCTTTTTGCATCATGCGATTGGGCGACAACTCATTGAGGATGACCTCATTGGGGACTAGGATTGGATGATTCCGTCGCTTGTCCGTTTGCGGACACGCTGAAATCTTAGACGTTTTCCGAGCGCCGCATCGGTACAGAGCCCATTCCGTCATCCGTAGAAACATCTAGGCAGGGACTGCGGGAGGGGGAGGCGGGCCTCACGCAAGTCATCGGGCGGAGGATACTCTGCAATGCCAGATTGCGGTAGCAGAATTTTCGGCCAGGCCTGGGAGCATCGAAACACGGATAATTCGTGAGTTATTGCGGCTCTGTCCATTTTGTTTTTTTGAGAGATAGAATAGAAGCGCGCGTCTTTTCGGCAACAAAATATCCTTGGGTAAGAGAACTGCTTGCTGCCATACATTTCAGATCACCGAATCATCAGGTTCTTGGAATTGTGTCTGGCGCTAGGGCTTGCGATTGTGCTGGGCTCGCCCGCCGCGGTGCCCACTTATGCCCAAGGGGTTGCTCAAGGCCCCCCGCCGCCGGCCAACGCGAAAACCATCAAGTGCAGGGACCGCAAGATTCCTCAGTTGGAAGATATAACGAAGAAAGCAGGCATTCAGTTTTCCCATTCTTCGGCGCCGGAAGCCCGCTACATCATTGAGTCCATGAGCGGCGGCGTCCTGCTGCTTGATTACGACCGGGACGGCTGGGTGGACATTTTCTTTACCAACGCTCCAACAGTGGACGGCTTCCTCAAGGGCCAGACCGCTCACGGCGTGCTCTATCGCAACAACCATGACGGCACGTTTACGGATGTGACCGAAAAGGCCGGCATCGGCAAGCCGTGCTTCGGAATGGGCGGGGCAGTCGGCGACATCAATAACGACGGCTGGCCCGACCTGTACCTCACCTGCTACGGCGGGAACATCCTTTATCGCAACAATGGTGATGGGACGTTTACCGACATCACCAAAGCCGCCGGAGTGGCCGACGGGCGATGGTCGACAGGTGCGAGCTTCGGCGATTACGACGGAGACGGCTTCGTGGACTTGATGGTCACGAACTACGTCGAATTCGATATGGAGCATCCACCCGTATTCGGAAAGGGCAACACTTGCAAATACATGGGGATTGACGTGCAGTGCGGCCCCCGCGGCCTGAAGGGACAGGGCGATTCGCTGTTTCGCAACAACGGCGACGGAACGTTCACCGACGTTTCGAAAAAGACCGGCCTCGATGACGCGTACAATTTCTACGGGCTGAGCGCCGTGTGGGTCGATTTCAACAATACGGGCCGGCCGGATCTATACGTGGCGAACGATTCGAATGCCGCCTATCTGTACCGCAATGACGGTGGCGGAAAGTTTACGGAGATTGCTCCTGAGGCGGGCGTGGCGTTCGGCGAAGATGGCCACGAACAGGCCGCGATGGGAATTGCCATCGGCGATTATTTGCACACAGGTCGTCCTTCGATGGCCATTTCGAATTTTTCCGATGACAACACGCCACTTTACCGCAACGACGGCAACTGGGAATTTGAAGATGTTTCTTATGCGGCTGGTATCGGCCTGCCTTCGGTGCGGCTGGTGAAGTGGGGCATCGCGTTTGCCGACCTGGACAATGATGGCTGGCTCGACCTGGTGACGGTGAACGGCCACGTGTATCCACAAGTTGACTCGCTGGGCATTCGCACGAGATTCCGCGAGCCGAAGTTGGTCCAATACAATCAAGGCGATGGGACCTTTTGCGATGCCAGCGAGCAATCGGGTGCCGCTGTTCTCGAGCCTAGAGTTTCCCGCGGATTGGCGGTCGGCGACCTGTTCAACAGCGGAAATGTTGATCTGGTGGTCGAAGACCTGCAAGGAAGCCCGATGGTCTTGCGCAATCACGGAATTCCCGGGCGTCATTGGGTGAGCTTTGAACTGGCTGGCACAAAAAGCAACCGGCTCGCGATTGGCGCACGGCTCAAGCTGGTGGCTGGCGGCATGACGCAAACGACACAGGTTCTGAGTGGCGGGAGCTATATCTCCCAAAACGACGTACGCGCGCACTTTGGGCTGGGCGCCGCGACCAAGATTGACAGCCTGGAGATTCGCTGGCCCTCCGGACAAATCGATACGATTAAGGATCTCGAAGCTGATAAATTCTATTGCGTTCTTGAGGGCAAGGGGATTGTGCCCGACGATCAAGTTCGCCCGAAGATGCAGTCCAATGGCAGCAAGCACTGATCTTGCCGCGAGGTCCTGTGAAGACTGACTAGGGGAGCGAAGAAGTTGTGCGAATGCCAAAAGTGCTACCAAGTTACGTTAAATGCCCGCAATGTGGCGGTCGCGTGCCACTATCGGGGTCGGTTTTTCGCGAAGACTTCCATTGCATCCGATGCGAGGCTCCGCTCCATGTTTCGGTCTGGTATACGCGCTGCCTTGTTCTATTGAGCGGTGCAGTGGCTTTGGTTCCTTTGTGGGTGGTGATTAGCGACCTCTGGGCGGTCATCCTCTTCATCCTGGTAAGCTTCGTGATATTGTCAGTTCTCGTGCGAACTGTGATATTCGTCATTCCGCCGCCTCTTCGTGTAGGTGACATATTCGCGGGATTTTCAACATTTACCACCCTTGATCTGAAAGCAGAATCCAAAGCTCCTTTCTCACAAGATCGTTGAACATGCTGCGGTTGATCCAATCCGTTGCCTTTCTGTTATTCGGAGTGTTGGCACAATTCCAACGGTCTGAGGTTCCTCAAACGCCTGTGCCGCCGACGAAGAGCTCCACTGAATCTTCGCCATTCGCCGAAGCCCGCCATCTCACGGAAATCGGAAAATTCGACGAAGCGATTGCGCAATTGGAAGCGATGCGCAGCCAGACTCCGCCTCCCGCCGGGCTGTCGCACGAACTCGGAATTGCCTATTACAAAAAAAGCGACTATGCGAACGCGATCCCGAATTTAGAAAAAGCTCTTGCGGAAAATCCCGGCGATGGCGAGGCCACGCAGCTCATCGGGATATGCCTGTATCTGGCGGGCCGGCCCGGTGCCGCGATTCCGTACCTGCAGAAAGTTCTGACGTGGTACCCGCGCGCGAATGTCGACGCCGCCTACATCCTGGGCGTTTCCTACATCCAGAACAAACAATATGACGAGGCCCGGCAGACCTTCGCGAAGATGTTCGGTTTCAGCGGCGATTCCGCAGCGGCCTATCTTTTCTGCGGACGCATTCTCTTCCGCCTCGAATTCACCGCAGTAACCGAAGAGTATGCGCAGAAGGCAATCGCGCTCGATCCCAAGCTGCCAATGGCGCATTACTTGCTTGGGGAGCTTTACCTGTACCAGGCAAAAACCGATCAGGCGATTGTGCAATTCGAGCAGGAGATTCAGCTCAATCCGTCATACGCGAATGTTTACTTCAAGCTCGGTGATGCGTATTCCCGCGCCGAACGATATGACGACGCGGAGCGGCTGCTGCAGCGTTCCGTGTGGCTCGATCCAAACTCCAGTGGGCCTTATATCCTGTTGGGCAAAGTGTTGCTGAAGAAGTCAGAGGCGGAGCTAGCGGCGCGCGCCTTGTCGCGTGCGATCGCCATGGATCCGGGAAATCCCATGGCCCACCAACTCTTGGGGCAGTGCTATCGCGCGCTCGGACAAAGCGCGGACGCCGACCGCGAGTTGCGCCAGGCGGCCGACCTCAATCGCAAGCCTACTAAGCCGTAGAATCTGAGGAACAACTTGCTCTGCAGGCTAAGGGAGGTTGTCAGGTGATCTACGTACTTTACCGGATAGATAGGGTCCTGTGAGCCAGAATAGCCTGACCTACGGCACCGCTGGAGCAATCGATTTGGCGTTACGCGATGAAAACTATTCGGAGGTCTCAATGGGTGCGAATAAACGAGAATCGGCAACAGATGTGGGCGTGCCGGTCGAGGCCACCGGCGCCGCGGAACGCATCCGAGCCACGGCTGATTATGAGCGCGACACCGAACTCGAAGGGATCTTCGCCGCCGGTCGCGATTTGCTGCGGCGCTACCCCCTGCAGTTGTTGCTTGGCGCCGCCCTGCTCGGTTTTATTATCGGTTGCGGCCTCAGCCGTTTGCACTACTGACTTAAGTGTTAGATACGCTGAGAGATAGAAGCTGGCGCAAACCCGTTGAAAAAATCCAGGCGAAGTTGCAACCTGTACCTCAATCCGGAATCGTACGAATGGTTTCGGGAGGTGCCTCATGCAGCGTTTCGCTGGCGCCATTTTTTGTGCGCTAACACTTTTCCTCTGCGCTAGACCCCTTGGATCGGCCGCACAGGTAAATCCACAAGCAAAACGGGTGCCTGTCCTTCTCGAACTCTTCACCTCGGAGGGATGCTCGAGTTGCCCTCCTGCGGACGAACTGCTGGCTCGCCTGGATCGTGACCAGCCCGTGCAAGGTGCGGAGATCATCGGCATAGAAGAGCATGTGGACTATTGGAATCACGATGGGTGGTTCGATCCATATTCCTCCCTCGACTGGACGCTCCGCCAAACTCAATACGTGGATCGATTCAAGGGGGCAACGGCCTACACGCCCGAGTTGGTGATTGATGGGCAGCGATCCATCGTGGGATCGAGGACTCAGGAGATTCTCGATGCAATTCAGGAGAGCGCCCGGCGTGAACGGGCCAATGTCACGGCAAAGCTGCAGGGGCCTGTCGCGGACCGCGCCCTGAAAGTCGACGTCCGCGTCGACAACCTCAGTTTTGCCCAGGGCGATGCACCGGAAATCTGGCTGGCTATCGCCGAGAGAAATGTTGCCTCCAACGTGAAGGCTGGTGAAAACGCTGGAAAGGAGCTGCGGCATTCAGTTGTGTTGCGTAGCTTGAAAAAGGTCGGCGCCGCCAACTCAAAAAGTGAACCGGCCTTTAGTGGTACAGCGGAAGCCAAACTCGGCCGCGATTGGAAAGCCGACAACATTGAAGTGATCGTCCTGGTACAAGAGAAGAAGTCCAGACACGTTCTGGGAGCAGCCGTGGTGCGTGTCCAACCTGGGTGAGTAAGGCCCAGAAGCCGGTGAAATGTGGCCCAAAGGCGGGGGCCATCCGTCACACGGGCGCGTGATTCGTTTCATAGACCCTCGTAACGCTGGTTTGGGACAGTTGGACAGTTTCGCACCAGAAGGACGTGCCTATGTCCACTGCCATCTCCCCCAAATTGGACTCTCTCCGAACTCTACCGACCGACGCTATCCGACAGATTCAGTGGCGGTTTGCTGACCGCTATGACCTGCAGGTGCTGGTGCAATCCGCTCGTGGTGTAGCGCGCGGACCGGTGGCGCGCCTTGTGGCGCAGGGCGGCCGGAATACTCATGAGTGGACCCCGGCAAAAGCCGAGTTGCTGGAAGCTTTTGACGGAGCGGGAATCACGGCGGTTTTCATGGATCCGGAACACGGTGGATTCCTAATTGGTCCCAAAAACCTGGCTCTTGCCCTGGTTGCGTTCGAACTGGCTTGGGTTGACGGCGGGGCGGCCACAGCGAGTTTGGCTGGCTGCCTGGCCCTGGCGCCGATTCATGAGCGCGGAACCGCCGAACAAGTCGAACATTACATGAAGCTGGCGGCTCCGCCTCAGCCGGGAGAAGACCGGAAGCCGTGGCGCGGCGCCTTTTGCCTGACCGAGCCGATTCCGTATGTGGGCGTCGACACGGGCATGCTCGACGGAAAAGTACGCATCGCCGGATGGGAGAACGGTGCGGAGCCCATCCTTCAGGTCGAAAAACGCGGCCGTTTTATCACCAACATTGGCTTCGCGAACTTCGTTACTGCCGCCGTGGATTCGGACGACCCGCGCCTCAAGGGTAGCTGCATGGTCGTCCTTGAGGAAACCGACCCGGGCATCTTCGATCGCGGCACCGCCACGAAGAAGATGGTGCACCAGCTTTCTTCGACCGGCGATCCCATTTTCAATCTGAAGATTCCTGCGAGCCGCATCGTGGGCGGCTACGAAATCAAGGATGGCTGCATCGTTCCGAGGTTCAGCCACAGCGAGGTGATCGAGGCGGTGTTCCGGCGGACGCGCGTTACTGTGGGCGTGATGACGGCCGCAAAGTTGCTGTCGGCGGTGGAACCGGTGATTCGCTACCAGCGGGGAAGGTTCCGCGGCGCCGCCAAAGCCACGCCAGGGACTGTTCGCTACGAAATGGGTTTGCAGGCGCGCGAAGATGCCTTGCACCGCCTGGTGGATGTGTGGGCAGCCGGCGAGGCCAGCGCTTCGCTCGCTTTCGCGGCCGCGCGGACCTTTGACGAACTCGACCCGCTCGAGCGCGAAATTAACGAGTTGCTGACAGAGCGCGCGCTGACCGGTGCGCGTGCCAAAGCAAAATTGTTCAAACAAGTCTCGGACGAAGCCGTTGCCTTGTTGAAGCTCCCGTCGAAAGATCCCGCGCGCGAGCGCTTGCAGACCGATCCTCTTTATCGCTTTGTGCTGCTCGATTCCGTGGCGGATGTTTTGTGCCCGGCAGCGAAACTCTGGAACACGGGCTACGGCACGCAAATGATGCGCGAGGCCGTGAGTCTCATGGGTGGGTATGGAATCACCGAGGATTGCCCGGGTTTCCTCGGCAACAAATGGATGGACGCGCAACTTGAGGCTACCTACGAGGGTCCGGAGGCCGTGCAACGCCGCCAGCTCTCCGTGACAATGACCCATCCGCTGTTCCTCGAGCAGTTCCGCGCTTGGATTCGGGACATGCGCTGGATCGCTTCCGACCGTCCGGGCACCGGCGCTTGCACGCTGGCCACCGCCATGACCATGTGGCTGTGGTCGCTCGAGCGCTTGCGACATGCCACCGATGCGGAAGGCGACAAACTGTATCAAAGCGCCAGGCAAGGCGTGACTTTCCCGCTGGCGGATGCGCTCTGCTGGCTGCTCGCAGCTCGCAGCCAGATCCTCGATCTGCTGGAGCTCGAGCACCGCGGCGCAAGCGATGCCTCCGTAGCAGAAGGTCTCGCCGGTACGTTGAATTTCTTCGGCGATCTTTGCCACGTCCAGACGGCCCGCGCCGCCGGTGAGTCTGCGCGAATTTGCGCGGAGCTGGTGTTTGGCTACAACCGCCATCCGGCCTGGGACGAAGCAGGGTATCGCGGCTGCTTCCGGCAAGACGAGTTGGATGAACTGGAAGGCTTCATGCCCGGAATTGCCGCCTGTGCTACCGATGTGGTCGGAAATGACGGCAGCCACCCAGCGAAAGCAGGACCGTGCGCGAGATGCCACGGGGCCGAGCAATTTCTCGCCATGCACAGCAAGCTCGATACGTGCCTTACCGGCGCGCGAATTGCGAAGGATCGCGCTGCAGAAGCGATTTCGAAAATCATGATTCCTGAAGTGCTGGACTATCCGGCATGAGTTCAGCGGTACCGCAGACAAAAAACGACGTGCAGCGGGAGCGCATGGATGTGGATATTGCCTGTGTGGGCTTCGGTCCCGCGATGGGCGGCTTCCTCACGACGCTTTCGCGGAAGTTGGTGAACGAGGACGGCACACCTGCTTTCGAGAGCAGCTGTGTGCCGGGAATGCCACTCCAAGTGATCTGCTACGAGCGCGCCGAAGGATTGGGTTTCGGCGTTTCCGGAGCCGTGACACGCGGGCGAGGCATACGTGGAAGTTTTCCCGGCCTCGACGTCAAGCAGATTCCGATGGCCGCACAGGTCGCGCGGGAGAAGCTGGTGTATCTCCTCGATCCGATTGGCGCCAGCCCCCGGTCTTTTTCGTTGCGCACGATTGATCGGCTTATTCGTTTAGCCCGGCCGGTCATCCGCGCACGGAATCATGCGATCGAATTGCCGTACATCCCCCGATTCATGAATAAGCACGATGGTTTCGTGTTGTCGTTGGGCCAGTTCAACCAGTGGGTTGCCGAGCAGCTTACCTCCTCTGGCTTGGTTCAGATTTGGCCGGGTAGTCCAGTCAGTGAGCCACTCATAGAGAATCACTCTGTGAAGGGAGTCCGGCTCGGCGATCAGGGTACCGATCTTCAAGGTGATCCGGAAGCTGGTTTCATGGCGGGCATGGACATTCACGCGGCGCTCACCGTTATCGGCGATGGTCCGGTCGGAGCGGTGGGCCGTCGCATCGACGAAGCCTTTGGATTCCCCAACGGAAACAGGCATCGCGAATGGGCGCTGGGCATGAAGATGGTTGTGGAACTCCCTCCGAAGACAGAACTGGAAGCAGGTACCGTCATTCACACAATCGGATTTCCCGAGCCGGAGATCTTCGGATTCTTCTACGTGCACCCGGAAGGGCTCGCGTCCCTGGGAGTTTTCATTCCGTCCTGGATAAAAACGCCGGTCCGCACGGCCTACCGCTATTTACAGCACTTTGCGATGCATCCCTACCTGTGGCGTTATTTGCAGGGAGGCACATTGAAGTCGTGGGGCGCCAAGTCGCTGCAGGAATCAGGACGGCACGGCGAGCCGTTTCTCACTGGCGATGGCTACGCGCGCATCGGAGAGGGCTCCGGCAGTACAAATGTGCTCGCGGGCTCGGGCGTCGACGAGGCTTGGACCACTGGAGTGCAGTTGGCCGAAGCGGTTATCGAACTATTGCGCAACAAAATGCCGTTCACGCGGGACAACCTGCAGAAAACGTACGCGCGTAGGCGGCGTAGCAGTTGGGTTGATGAAGAAGCAGAAGTCGCAGCGGATTCCCGCAACGGTTTCCAACGGGGGTTCCTGCGCGGAATGTTGGGTATGGCCCTCGCCGGATATTCCAAGGGAACCATGGTGTTCCCACGCAACGCGGAAGACTCCAATGCTGGCTTCTCGCTTGAAAAGGCCTACGAGAGGAAGATTCCTGCCGCAGAACTTGCCATGCTGAAAGAGAAAGCCTCCACGCGGGGGCTGCCCTTGCACGATCTCGTTATGAACCGTTGCGGCTGGCCGGAAATCCCCTACGACGGCAAATTGCTCGTCTCGCAACAAGACGCGCTGCTCATGGGCGGCGGTGTGCAAGCCCCGGCGGGCTACGCGAACCACGTCGTGTTCCTGCGGCCGGAGGTCTGTGCAAAGTGCGAGCCGAAGCTCTGCGTCGAGATGTGCTCAGGGCAGGCTATCACCCGGGGTGAAACCGGTGTGCCCGTGTTTGATCGCGAAAAATGCGTTTTCTGTGGGGCATGTTTGTGGAATTGCACCGCGAAAATAGACGGCGGGCTCGGAAACATCGACTTCCGCGCCGGCGCTGGCGGTTTGCATTCGGCAATGAATTGAAATTCCTATCGTCAGGAGCTTTCGCAAATGAGTTTGGGATATCACATCGTAGTCTGTGCGGGCATTGTGCCGGATCCGCTGCAAACGCTAGAGCCGGTGGAGACAGCAACCGGCCCGGGCCTGAAAAACGAAATGATGCTTCCTGCGGTGCTCGATCCCTGGGCGGCGCACGCCTTGTATGAGGCCGCGAACCTGGCGGCGAAATGCGCGGGCAGCAAAGTGTGGCTCGTTTCTCTGGCGCCAAAAGCGAAGTTGCAGCAAGTGATGATGACCGTCGCCCAGAAGGCGAGCTTCGATCTGGTTGCGCTCGACGCTTCCGGCGGAGGATTCACCGACGCACACGCTGTGGCCGAAGTGCTGGCTAACGCGATCCAGAAAATCAACGGGCTGGATCGCCAGAGGTTGCTGCTCTTCGGCGGATGGGAATCCGCTTCGCGCGGAGCTGGCATCACGCTGCAGCTGATTGGGGAGCGGCTCGGCATTACCGATCAATTTCAGGGCGTGGATCAGCTAACGGTGCAGGCCGATGATTCTTTCGAGATCCTGGAACGAATTGAAGGCGGACGGCATCAAGTTTCCGCTTGTAACGGCGCGCCTGCGATGCTGGGCTGGGCGACGGGAAATCTTCCAGAGCCCCGGAATAGCCCGCAAATCGGCATGGCGAATATGCGAACCGTCATGCCGGCGCTGCAAAAAGCGGAGCAAGCGAAGCTGACAGCGGACAGTTTGCGCTATCACAACGTGCGGCCCCCCCAACAGCAAAGGCAAACGCGGGTCGTAAAAGATGTTCCGCCGAAAGAAATTGCCAAAGAAATTGTGGAATGGCTGGGCGTCGAGGCGCGGGGGTGATGAGATGACGAAGACGATTCTATGTCTGGCGCACGTGGATGAAAGCGGAGAAAATCTGTCAAAAGCCGCCTGCGAAGTGCTGGGTGCCGCAGCAGAGTTTGCCGGGAAGGTTGGCGCGGCGCTCACTGTCGGGCTGATCGGTGGCGAAATCCAGGCGGCGGCCGGCCTCATCGCCGATTGTGGGGCGACGCGAATCCTCGGCGTATCCGGGCCGGCGTTCGTCTCACCCCGTTTCGCCAGTGATGCCGCCGCTGCCGAAGCTCTTTGCCGCGCGGCGGACGCGGAGTTGATTTTCGCTCCCGCAACCTCGCGATTCCAGCGCGCTCTGCCTGCTGTGGCCCATCGCCTCGCGGGCTGCGTGGACACCCATGTGAGCTCGCTTGCGGTGGCGGATGGCGGCGTCCGCGCGACGCGCTGGTTCTACCGGCAGCGCATCGAAGGGCAAATTCAACGCGAGGAACGGCCTTGGATTCTCCTGTTCGATGGAGGCTGCCACGAGCCCTGGCGCGGCGCTCCGTCTACCGCCAGCGTGGAGCCGGTGGCGATCTCCCTTCCTGAGTCATCGCTTCGCACAAAGGTTGTTGGCATTCGCTTGCCCAAGACAGACACGCAAACCATTCGCTGCGAAGCTGAGCTGCTGTTCGTCGCAGGCGCCGGATGGACAAAGAAGCAATCCGATGGCAAACCGCACCCCGCCGAAGCCGAGAAACTCATCCTCGAATTCCTGGCCACTTCCAAAGCTTCGCTCGGCGGAAGCAAGTCCCTCGTGGACCAAAGCGGAGAGAATCAAGCCGTACTTGGTTTCATGACCCACCTGAACCAGGTCGGGCAAACAGGCGCAACGCCGCGTCATCCCAAGGGCCTGTCGACCTGCTGCCATGGGGAAGAGCCGCACGTAGTGGGCTGGCGCTTCATCAATGAGCGGCGCGCCGTCAATCTTGACGCCAACTGCGGCTGGGCGCGCGGAAAAGCCGATGTGCTCTACGTGGCCGACGCGTTTGAAGTGATGAAGGAAGTGAACGCGTTGCTGGCCGCTGCCGCTGAAAAGAAGTTGGTCGCCACAACTGACTGAGCTGCCTTCCTCCGCAAGAGCGGAAAGACTCGGTACAATAGAAGCGGGGGTGTGTTTCGCAACGTGAAGAAGCCGACTGTGTTGTTGACCAATGACGATGGCTACCAGGCCGCTGGATTACGCGCCTTGGCGGAGGAACTGAAGGACTGGGCGCATCTGCAGATCGTGGCGCCAAGCTGGGAACGCAGTGGCGCGGCGCAGTCTTTGACCTTGCGTCAGCCGATCGTGTGTCATCGCATATCGACGGACGAATGGGCGGTCGACGGAACGCCCGCGGATTGCGTGATTGTCGCCCTGCATAAACTGCTGGACGAGCGGCCGGACCTGGTGATCTCCGGCATTAACCACGGCGCGAATCTCGGCGAAAACGTCTACTATTCCGGAACGGTGGGAGCCGCGCGCGAGGCCACGATTCACTATGTCCCCGCCCTTGCCATTTCGCTCTGCTCCAAGAAAGTGAATGCCGATTTCGCCCCCGCCGCGAAGCTTGCGCGTCACGCTGCCGAGCTGATCCTGAAAGAAAAAATGCCCGAGCAGGTCTTGCTGAACGTCAACGTGCCGGGAAACTGGAACGGCGGCGTGAAGTTTACCCGCCAGTCGAAAAAGATCACCCGCACCGTCTTGCTGGAAGGCGAGGACCCGAAGGGCCGCCCGTATTTCTGGCTGTCCGAGCAAAGACTGAGCCGCGAAACGGAGGTCGACGCCGACTCGGATTATGCGGCGATTTTCGCAGGGGAGACGTCCGTCACGCCCTTGCATCTGGACCCCACGCACGTGGAATCGCTGAATCACCTGTCTCATTGGGCCGCGAAACTCGAAAAGAAGTAGGCTTGCGGCTTTTTCACCCCTGACCAATTCCGATAGAATGGCTGCGCCATGAGCGCGAATTCAACATTCGATGTGGCTGTGGTTGGCGCGGGTGTCTTTGGCGCCTGGACGGCGTGGCATCTCGCGAAGCGCGACCAGCGTGTTGTCCTGTTGGACGCCTATGGCCCGGCCCACAACCGCGCCAGTTCCGGCGGCGAATCGCGCATCATTCGCATGAGTTATGGCCCGGACGAGATCTACACGCAATGGTCGGTGCGCTCGCTGACGCAATGGCAGCGGCTGTTCGCGGCGACCGGCGAGAAGCTCTTTTTGCAAACTGGCGTGCTCTGGCTCGCCGGAGATAACGACGCTATTCTCCGTGACTCGATCGCGAGCCTGGAACGAAACAGCGTGAAGCACGAAGTCATGGGCAAGCGCCAGTTGCAGTCGCGCTACCCGCAGGTGAATTTCGACGATGTCACTTGCGGGCTACTGGAGACCGCGAGCGGCATACTCCTGGCGCGTCGAGCTGTGAGCTGCGTCGTGGAACATGCGAAGCAGAGCGGAGTGGAATTCCGAGTCGTGCAAGTCGCTGAGCCGCGCGGAAGTGGGAAGCTCGAATGCATTCACACGACTTCTGGCGACCAAATTTCCGCTGGCTCTTTCGTTTTCGCTTGCGGTCCTTGGCTCGGCAAAGTGTTTCCGGAAATCTTAGGGTCCCGCATTTTTCCCACCCGCCAGGAAGTGTTCTTCTTTGGTTGCCCGTCCGGCGACGAGCGCTTCGCGCCGCCAGCGTTGCCCACGTGGTTGTTTCAAGGCGACGAAGTTTATGGCATGCCAGATATTGAGTTTCGCGGGCTGAAGCTGGCGTTCGATCGTCACGGGGAGCGCATCGATCCAGACACGCAATCGCGATTGCCGACTCCGGAAGCCGCCGCGCAAGCACGATCTTATGTCGCGCATCGATTCCCGGCCTTGAAAGACGCGCTGATCACGGAAACGCGCGTATGCCAGTATGAGAACACCGCGAGCGGCGATTTCCTGATCGATCGCCATCCCGGATTTTCAAATGTGTGGCTGGCCGGCGGCGGTTCCGGGCATGGTTTCAAGCATGGTCCCGCATTCGGCGAGTACATGGCGGCGATGGTTCTGGGGGAAGGCACGGCCGAACCGCGGTTTTCGCTGGCCAGTAAGGCTACGGAGCAAAGGCGATCGGTTCATTAAAGCCCAGCTCCGTTGCAGCGATGCGAAACTTTTAGGGTTAGTTTGCGTCTAGAAGAGATAGAAAGGTGTGTCTGTCTGAACCCGGGGTAGCTGTAGGGATGTTCCAGGAGGAGTTATGCAAGGAGTGGGAAAGGGACGAGTCCGTCGGCTGGTCCTGATGTTGGCAACGGTGTTCTGCGGATTGTCTGCGGTGGCAGAGCCGTCCTCCGACCAATTTCACGTGCCGGTCGACTATTACAAATTGCCGAACGGCCTGCGTGTCGTGCTGTCGCAAGACCACACCGCGCCCACCGTGTGCGTGGGGGTCTATTACCGAATCGGATTTCGCATTGAGCCGCGGGATCGCACCGGGTTTGCGCATCTTTTCGAACACATGATGTTTCAAGGCTCGCGCAATCTCGGAAAGATGGAATTCATCAAGCTGGTGCAGGCGAATGGGGGCATTCTCAATGGTTCGACTCGCTTCGACTTCACGAATTACTTTGAAGTGGTGCCCTCCAACAAGCTGGAAACGGTCTTGTGGGCCGAAGCTGACCGCATGAGCGGTCTGGCCGTGAACGAAGAAAATCTCAAAAATCAGCAGGGCGTGGTCGGCAACGAAGTGAAAGTCAACGTTCTCAATGCTCCGTATGGCGGCTTCCCGTGGATCGACCTGCCGATGGCCGCGAATTCCAATTGGTACAACGCGCACAATTTCTACGGCGACTTGACCGACATTGAAGCCGCCAAGCTCGAGGAAGTGAAAAAGTTCTTTGATACCTACTATGCGCCGAACAATGCGGTGCTCACGATTGTCGGCGACTTCGAGACCGCCGACGCGAAAAAATTAGTCGAGAAATATTTCGGTGGCATCAAATCTTCGCAGCTGCCGGCGGTTCCGGATTTGACGGAACCGAAGCAGGAAAAAGAGAAAATCGTCACCAAACAGGATCCACTGGCGCCGCGTCCGGCGCTTGCCGTCGGATATCACATGCCGGATCGCAACACGGCGGAGTATTACGCCATGGGCTTGATCGAGCAGATGCTCATTGAAGGCGACGATGCTCTGATGCGCAAGGAACTGGTGCTGAAGCGGGGACTGACTGACAGCGTGGACGGAGGCATCAATCTTCTCGGCAATATGTTCAACTACCAGGGCCCGATGTTGATGGCTGCTGAAGTGCGCTACGACCCGACGACTAAACCGGAAACGATCCTCGAAGCGATGGACACTGCCATCGAGCCGCTACGCACGAAGCTCGTCGATCCACAGATGCTCGACCGCGCGCGCGTCAAGCTCCGTTCGAGTCTTTACGACACCATGGGCCAGTTCGGCGGGTTCGGACTGATGGACCTCCTGGCGAGCTTCGCGCTTTTCGACGATGATCCCGCGCGGGTGAATACGCTCGTTGGGCAGTTCGACAAGGTCACGCCCGAACTGATTCAGAAGACAGCTCAGGAGTATCTACGTCCGGGCAATCGCACCGTGATTGAACTGCAGCCCGCCCCCAAGGCGGCCTCCTCCGGCGCTCCGGCGAAGAACCAGTAAGGAGAGAGACGATGAAAACGATCACGCGCAACGCAAGCTGGCTGGTTCTGGTGGCGGGATTGATCGCGGTCGCTCCCGCGCACGCGCAAAAGCAGACGCCACCCGAAGGCGGGCCGGCAAAGGCGTTCGCCGTCCCGGCAAACGAGACCTACACTCTCGGCAACGGGATGAAAGTCACGCTCGTTCCATACGGAATCATTCCCAAGGTTACCGTCAGCGCCGCGATCGATGCGGGCTCTGTCAACGAAGGCAGCGACCACGTCGGCGTGTCAGGTCTGACTGCTGACCTGATGAAGGAAGGCACTCAATCGCTAACCTCAGAGCAGTTGGCCGACGCCACCGCAAAGATGGGCAGCACGCTCGACGTTGCGGCGAACGCCGACCAGACCATCGCTCAGCTCGATGTGCTCTCCGAATTCGGGCCGCAAGCTGTAAAGCTGTTGGCTGACGTGCTGCAACATCCTCGCCTGCCCGAATCGGAGCTCGAACGGCTCAAGAACGATGCACTTAGGCAAATTGCCGTGCGCAGCTCACGTCCACAGACCATCGCGCAGATGAAGTTCCGCAAGATTCTTTACGGCGATCATCCATATGGCACGGTGTTGCCGACGGAAGCGGACATCAAGAAAATCGCCCTGCAAGACGTGAAGAACTATTTTGACGGGAACTTCGGAGCGCAACGCACGCATCTTTATGTGGCGGGGAAGTTCGATGTCGCTGCCGTGAAGAAGGCTATCGCTGAGAGTTTCAACGGCTGGGGCAAGGGTGCGCCTCGCGTCGAAAAGCTGGCTTCCCCGAAGGCACAGCGAGTTCTGGATGTGACCGATCGTCCCGGCGCGCCGCAATCCACTCTGGTCGTTGGCTTGCCTGTGCCTCCGCCGACCAGTCCCGATGCCATTCCCCTCGGCGTGACCAATGCTCTGCTCGGTGGCTCTTTCAATTCCCGCATCACCGCGAACATCCGCGAGCAGAAGGGGTATACCTATTCTCCTCGCAGCGAAATTTCGCGCCGCTATCACGATGCCTACTGGGCCGAATCCGCTGACGTAACTACCCAATATACCGGCGCCTCGCTGAAAGAAATCTTCGGCGAAATCGAGCGGCTAAAATCCGAGGCCCCGCCCGCTACCGAACTGAAAGGCATTCAGAACTACATCTCCGGGCTTTTTATCATCCAGAATTCCAGCCGCGGAGCGCTCATCAGCCAGTTGCAGTATGTGGACTTCCAGGGGCTCGGCGAAAATTACCTGAAGACATACGTTGCGAAGGTCAATGCGGTCACGCCGGCCGATGTGCAGAAGATGACCGGCCAATACATCAAGCCCGACGAAATGACCATCGTGGTGGTTGGCGACAAGTCAAAAATCACGGACCAGTTGACGCCTTACCAGAAAGGGAACTGATCGGGCGGGCTGACAATCGCCAACTCCACAAACTGAGAGTCACGGACCAGTTGAGATCCTTCGCTTCGCTCAGGATGACCGCTTAGTTCTTCAGGACGGTTGAGGTTTATGGCGATTGCCAGACTAAGCAAAGTCAGCTTTTCTTCTGCGCGCGGCGGCGGGAATTCTCATTGGCACGCGCAGCGCCCTTGCGGCGCGACTTTTCCTGGTACAGGTTGTGGTCCGCGTCCTTTAGAAGTTTTTCGACGCGCTCGCCTTCGCCGTGATAGACAGAGGTTCCGATGCTAACGGAAATGGGCGGCTCTTCCTGATCGGCGGCGAGCGTCTCTTCGATGCGCGAAGACACCCGCTGCGCCTCTTCCTCGCGCGCTTCGGGGAGCACCACTGCGAACTCGTCACCACCGTAGCGTGCCGCTGTATCGATGGCACGGCAATGAACGCGCAGAATATCGGCGACGCGGCACAAGGCGCGGCTACCGACCAAGTGGCCGTAGGTGTCGTTAATGCGTTTCAGGCCGTCCAGATCGAGCAGCAGCACCGAAAAAGGGCGGCCCGTGCGCAATGTGCGCTCGGTCTCGGTGTCCAATACGTCCAGCAGTTTGCGGTAATTGGCCAATCCGGTAAGCGGATCGCTGGCGGCGAGGTGGCGCACCTGCTCAAACACGCGGGCGCTGTCCAGTAGCGAGCCGCCGAGCAGAATGACGTAACTCATTACGTTCAGGATCTGTGCGAACACGAAAGGGCCATCCAGAAGTTTGGTGGACTGGCACGCCGCCAATTGCGCCGCAAGGTTCAACCACACGGCCGAATAGATCGAGCGGTCAAACGCAGAATTGTTAAGGTATTTGCGCTGCCGGTAGCCGTAGAGCGCCGCGAGAAAAATAACCGCTGGCACCAGATGCAGAGGGTACGGTATGAACGACGCGGGATGGGTCGAAGATTCGGGTGGCAGGCGCCGCAGCGAGGCGGTAATCAGATAGGTCAGCGAAATGACCGAGAAAAGCGCCCCCGCTATCTCCAACCGGGGATGCCGGGATCGAGGAATGAAATGCTCGACGAGCAGGGCGACTCCAAACAACAGAGCCAGCAGCAAGCGGCTGATCCACCAACCCGCGGGAGCCCACAGAATCCAGATCGCCTTTTCATGAATCAACTGGAAAAACAAGACGCTCGAAGCGGTGAGCGTAGCGCCGGAAAGCAAGAAGCCCGAACCGAGAATCAGCGAGATGCGGTCCTGCGTTCCCTGGAATCGAACCAACGCAACGGCGGCGAAGACAAATGCGAACAACCCCGTCGTCATTTGCAGATATCCCTGCAGGATGGGGTCCTGGCTGACGTTGGCGGGGCGCAAGTAATACGCCGCCAGAAATACGGCCACGAACCCTGCCAAGTGCAGCAGGAGCCTGCGAATGAGTTGCCGATCCATCTTACGGGCTAGGACAGCCATCCCTTCTGCCTTTGTCTGTGAGCTGAGGGCCGACGAAAAGCGTCTGCATACTCAATTAGACGCGAAATCGTCGACTGGCGGTGCGCACATTCGGGCAGCTGTGAACCAAGAGATAAGGCCAGAAGGTAATTTTGGGAACTGGCCTAAAGGACAGCTGAGGAAGGCTTTGTGGATTTCGGGTGAAGCTCGAGTTGTGAAGAGGTTGTAAAATGCGCCACGAGTCCTGGCGGGCCTGGGGGAATTTAGGGCTTGCGCGGCACGTCGCTCTCTCGCAAAATAGTGCTATTGAAACGTTTCAATAGAAGGAGTCGTCCCTTGGCTACCCATACGGCGAAAGTCAAGCCGCATCGGCAAAACGGCAAGCTGCGCCCGGCCGAACACACGCTTGCGGAAATCTACTCGCAACCCGCCATCTGGACGGAAACCGAGAGCCAGCTTCAGGAGAACGGGGTCCTCGAGCAGCTGGCCGGCAGTTTCTCGCCGCGCAGCCCCTGGTTGTTCGTCGGCTGCGGCTCCAGCTACTACCTTTCGCAGCTCATCGCCGCCCTCTGGACCAAACATTTTTACATTCCCGCTACCGCCGTGCCCGCCTCGGAGCTCCTGTTCGCGCCTGAGGAGACTCTCCGCCGTGTTGGCGCCGAGCAGATCGTTCTAATGTCCCGATCGGGTGAAACGACAGAGGTATTGCGCGCCGCTGAATTGCTTCAGTCCAACAAGGGTGTGCAGACGCTCGGCGTAACTTGCAATCCGCAGAGCGTTCTCGAAAAGCTCTGCACCTACGCCTTCAAGCTGGATTGGGCCGACGAGAAAAGCATGGTGATGACGCGTTCGTTCACCGCCATTCTCCTCGGTTTTCAGCGTCTCGGACTGCGCTTCGTGAGCGACTTGCAATTCGCCGCCGCCCTCGACGCGCTCCCGAAAAAAGGCCAGGCTTGGCTGGATGAGAATGCCCGGAAAATCGAGGAATTTGCAGGCAAGCGGAAGTTTTCCGACTATGTGTTTCTGGGCCAGGGCGTGCATTACTGGCTCGCCCAGGAAGCCGGCCTCAAAATCACGGAGATGTCCTCTTCCTACGCCCAGGTCTATCATTCGCTCGAATTCCGCCACGGTCCCCGCTCCATTGCCGGGCCGGAGACCCTCATTACCTTCTATGTGTCCGACGCCGCGAAAGAGGCTGAGACCACGCTGCTCGCCGAATTGAAGAGCGTAGGAGCCGCGACCTGCGTGATCGTCGACCGCGCCACGCCAGAGATCAAGAAGAACAGCGATTTGCTGGTAGAACTTGCGCTGGACGGACCGGAATTTGCGCGATACCCTGTCACCGCAATCCCTGCTCATCTCTTCGGAACAGCGGTCGGTCTGCGGAAGGGTTTGAATCCGGACGCGCCGAAGAATCTCACACGCGCCGTGGTGCTTTCGGGTTCTGATGGGAAGCGGCCCGGCAAAAGGAGAGGTGCTTGAGCGCTGACGCCGGCACCATCACTGCCGCGGGACCCCGCCTGCGGCGCAGTCTCACCCTCTGGAATCTAATCGTCATCGGCATCGTGATCATCCAGCCGATCGCGCCCATGGGCATCTACGGCGTGATCAACAATGCGGCCAGCGGCCACGTTGTCACCACCATCCTGATCGCGATGATCGCCATGTTTTTCACCGCCATCGCATACGGCAAGATGGCGCGCATCTACCCCAGTGCGGGTTCTGCTTACACTTATGTCGGCCAGGGTATTCACACCGGACTCGGCTACCTGACCGGCTGGGCCATGGTGATGGACTACATCCTGAACCCGATGATCTGCACGATCATTTGCGCGAAACTCACGCAGAACATCCTGCCGGAAATACCTTACTGGGTCTTGGCGATTTTCTATGCGGGGTTTTTTACCGTGCTGAATTTGGGAGGAGTAAAGACTTCCGCCCGCATCAACGAAGTGCTGGCGGCGGGCATGTCGATTGTCGTGCTCATCTTTTTCGCCTTCGTGATTCGCTTCGTGATTGGCTACCACGAGCGGGGCATGCATTTCTTCACCGAACCCTTCTACAACCCACAGACTTTCGACTGGTCGAAAATTGGACGCGGAACTTCGCTCGCAGTCCTCACCTATATTGGCTTTGACGGCATTTCCACGTTTTCCGAGGAAGTCGAAAATCCCCGCCGCAACATCATGTTGGCGACAGTGATTGTCTGCATCCTCGCCGGTGTGCTTTCGGCGACGGAAGTCTACGCAGCGCAGTTGGTGTGGGGCTCCAAACCCTTTGCGGAAGATAAAGTCGAATCCGCGTTTCCGATCGTGGCGCAGCAGATTGGCGGATTCTTTCTCTTCCATCTCCTCAACTTCACCGTCCTGATCGCCAACATCGGCTCCGGCATGGCCGCGCAGTTGGCGGCGGGCCGGCTGCTCTACGGTATGGGCCGCAACGACGCAATTCCCAAAGGATTTTTCGGCAAGGTCGAAGCGAAGCACCGGATTCCTGCGAACAGCGTGCTCTTCGTCGGGGCTTTCGCGTTGCTCGGGGGACTCCTGGCCGTTTGGCCTTCGATTTTCAGCTATGACCGCGGGGCGCAAATGCTGAACTTTGGCGCCATCATCGCCTTTATGGGTGTGAACGCGGCCTACTTCACCCACTACTACTTGCGCGGCAAAGAACGGCACATCGGCGATTTGCTGATGCCGCTCATCGGTTTCACCGTCTGCGCCGGCATCTGGTGGAGTCTGAGCCCGCCCGCGAAAATCGCTGGCAGCATCTGGCTGGCCCTCGGCGTCGCTTACGGTGCGTGGAAAACCAACTTCTTCCGCAAAGAGATGTCTTTCGAAGTGCCCCCCGAAGACTGAGCCGCGCTGCGCGATTCCATTGCATTTTGGGGTGGAATCGACTGATGATTGGCACGCGAGGGACGGTCCATGAAGAAAGTTGCGCGTAAGCGCGGGCTCATCACGATGCGTGACGTGGCGCAGGCCACGGGATTTTCTCCTGCCACGGTTTCAATCGTTCTCAACAATGCTCCCCTGGCGCGCTATATCGCTTCGACCACGCGCCAGCGCATCGAAGAAACTGCTAAGCGCTTGGGCTATCGCCCGAACGCCATGGCGCGTTTTCTCCGCAGCAAGCGCAGCCAGAGCATCGGCGTGATGCTATTCGATGTCACCGACCCGTTTTGCACGCCCATCCTGCGCGGAATCGAAAACGCCCTCTACCCCCTGAACTATCTCCCGATTTTTGCCGATGCGCATAACCAACGCGACCGCTTCGAGCGTTACCTCGAAATGCTTCTCGAGCGCCACGTCGATGGCCTCATCGTCGTAGCCAACTGGCTCTTCGTCGACATCGATGTTCTGGCTGACCTGAACAAGCGCGAAATCCCTGCCGCCACCATTGGCTGGGAGCTGCCGGGGAATCGCGTCAGCTCCGTCATGGTCGACAACGAGGCCGGAGGCCGCCAGGCGCTGGAGCACCTCTATCAACGCGGCCACCGCAAGATCGCCATCATCCGCGGGCCCAAGCGACTCATCGACACGGCGCCCCGCTGGCGAGGCATCCAGAGATTTGCGCAGTCCGTGAAACTGGAGCTCGACCCTGCTTTAACTGTTCAGTTGCCCGATGTTTTTGACGCAACCGCCAGCTTCGAGCATGGCTACCGGCTCACTGAAGAACTTCTGCAGACCAAGAAAAAATTCACGGCGTTGATGGCTTTCGACGACCTGAGCGCACTTGGTGCCGTGCGCGCGCTGGCCAAAGCCGGCATCAGTGTTCCCGAGGAATGTTCCGTGACCGGTTTCGACGATGTGGCGATTTCCGCGCTTGCCGTGCCGTCACTCACTACCGTACGCCAGCCTCTCGAGGTCATGGGCGGCGCGGCGGTCACTATCGTGATGGACGCCATCAAGGCCGGCCAGGAGAATCGCGAATTCACCGCTGTGTCGCAGAAACTTCATCCTGAACTCGTCATTCGCGATTCCACGCGCGCAACTTGAATCGGGCCGGCGCCCACAACAAAAAAGCGCCCAGCCGAAGCTGAGCGCTTTCCGCATTTCTTGAGTTGTCCGTGTGTTACGAGCCGGGCGGCAACCAGACAGCCGACGGCGTGAAGAACTCCACGTCCGCCAGTTCGGTCTTGACCTTGACGGACTGAAATTTGCCCTTCGCCCCTCCACCGCCTGCGAAGGTCAGCAAATACTGGTTGTTCAAATGTGTGTTGAGCTCCTCCAGGTATGGCTTGATCGAAACGGGTGTGTTAACTCCAAGGAAGTATGACTCCGCCCCGGTGCTCTGCGACAGTTTGTCGATGTTGATCTGCGCGTTGTTCGCCAGGAAGTAGGAATGACCTCGATGCGACGCGCTCGGATAATAAATCGTCCAGATGTTCGTGTTCTGCCGCTGCGCCCGGGAAATCACGGAATCCAGGTCTGGCGAAAACGGCCCGAATCCCTGCCCACGGAAGTAGTCAATTCCCGAGGTGATCAGTAGGATCGATCGCTGCACGCCGGTGTCCGGCCAGCGCTTCAGCATGTCAAGCGTCGCAAGATACGGGCTGGAACCGAGCGCCCCGATGCCCATTGGCAGCCGCAGCGCTTTCGCGGCTAGCTCATGATTCTGCGTGAAATCCTGCGCGATCATGGCCGTATTGTTCTGCAGGTAACCGACCGCGATGTGTGTCGAAGGCGGCTGGCTCTGTATGAATTCCCGCAGGTAGTCCCATTGGCCCCCGGCGCCGGTATCGATGGAATTGTCGATCAGAATCGCAAGAAACAGCTGATCGCCTTTTTTCCAATCGCCAATCTGCTTGCGATCCTTGCCAACGGAAAATTGCACGTCGTCTTTCGAAATCGGCGGGGCCCCCTCCTTCTTGCCCACGGCGGTAACGGTAAACGTCGCCGTTCCGGACGGCGAGGATTTGGTTTGCGCCGGAGCCACATCCGCGAGAAGCAGCGCGAGTGCGGCCACGCACAGGACTGCGCGAACGATAGTAGGATGGTTCCTCATTTACATTCTCCTCAATCTCTACCTCTAGTTGATTTGATGCATAACAGGCGGTCACGCGATGCGTGCGCGACTGCCCCCAAAAGAGCAGCGGCGTCGCGATATTTTGCGGCGCCGCTCTATCTCTCTAACACGAGCGCGGCGGGAAAGTCGTAACTTATTCCGCATGCGGCTGACAAGGCGCGGGCGTTGCACGCGAGAGAGTACGTTAGTCTCGATAGAGATGTCATCGACAATTCCCATGCAAGCGGCCACGGAAACTCAAGGCAGCGGTGGCGGCGCGGTGCCACGATCCCCCTGGATCTATCGCCCTTGGCTCGATCTGGTAATTGGATGCGGGGCATGGTCCGCTCCGCTACTAATATTTACCAATTACGTCTCGCCACGTTCCAGTACCCAGTGGTCTTTCACTTTTTACCTTCTCGCGTTGCTCTTCAACTATCCGCACTTCATGGCGACCGTCTATCGCGCTTACCACACCTACGGCGAGTTCCGGAAATATCGCTATTTCACGGTGCACGTCGCGCTGTTGCTGGTTGCGGCAGGTCTCATCGCCCATCTCTGGTATCCGCTGCTGCCCTGGATCTTCACGCTCTACATCTGCTGGAGTCCCTGGCACTACACCGGACAAAATTTCGGATTGCTGATGATGTTCGGACGGCGTGCCGGACTCTCGCCCATGGAAGGCGAGCGCCAAGCCCTGCATCTTGCGTTTATTGCGTCGTATCTGATGCTTTTGTTCAGTTTCCATACCGGCAAGTCGCCCGACCCTTTGATCATTTCGCTTGGGCTGCCGCTGAAATTCACATTGCCAGTGCGCGCGATGCTGGGTGTCTTTTTCCTTGCCGCGAGCACATGGGCTCTGGCATCGCTTTCAAAACGCGGCTCCTGGAAACTGCTGCTCCCGAGTGTCACGCTCGTCACCACGCAATTCTTGTGGTTCCTATTGCCCTCGGTAATCGAACTGGTCACGCGCCACGAAGTCCTGGCCACGCGCTATTCGAGCGGCATTCTCGCGGTGATGCACTCGGCGCAATACCTGTGGATCACCAGTTACTACCAGGAGAAGGAGGCGCAGGCCGAAGGAAAGACAAATTGGAATTTCGCCCGCTACCTGCTCACCCTGGTGGCCGGCGGCATCGCCTTGTTCATCCCGGGGCCATGGATCGTCAGCTGGGTATTCCATGCCGACTTTGCCACCAGTTTTCTCACTTTCACCGCGCTTGTGAACTTGCACCATTTCATTCTGGATGGCGCGTTGTGGAAGCTACGCGATTCGCGCATTTCCTCACTGCTCCTCGACAACCATGAAGAGGGCGAAGAGTCCGACTCACCCAGGAACGGGTGGGCGGCGGCGTTTCAGTGGGCCGGCGGAAACACCTTTAGCGCCGGCGCGCTACGCATTTCCCTGGTGGTTGGACTGCTTTTGTGGGGCGCGATGGACCGTGTCCATTTCTATTGGGCTAATGTTTCCGCCAGCCTTGGTTCGCTGCAACGGGCTGCCCGCCTCAACCCGGACGACAGCGCGGTGCAAACGCGCATTGCGGAGGCCGCGGATCAGGCCGGCCAACGCGATCTCTCCTTGAGTTCCTTGCAAAATGCCGCTGAAGTGAATCCTGCCAACCTGGGTTTGCAGGAAGCTTACGCACGTGGCTTGATTGTGGCGGGCCGCGACCAGGACGCGTATTTCCTTTATCAGAAGCTCCTGGCGCGAGTCCCCCAAAATGCCAACGCTCTCGTGAACTATGGCTTGCTGGCGCAGAAGCTAGGACATCCCGAGGAAGCGGTGGATAGCTGGCAACGCGCCGTCGCCGCCGACCCTGCACAGACAAATGCTCAGCTCTACCTCGCACAGGCCTTCGAACAAAACGGCGAAAGGCAGGCCGCCGCGCGCCACTATCGCGCTTACCTCAAAGAAGTAGCCAAGAATCCGAATGAACATAACGGCGAAGGCCCGACAGTTATCTCCGCTCTCGTAAAAGTGGCGGATGCGGATGCCGCGTCACAGAAAATCGGGGAAGCGCTTACAAGCTATCGCGCCGCAGCGCAATTTGCGGAGAAACTGAAGAATCCTGGATTGCAGAGCCTCGCTCTCGTGCACGCCGCAGACGCGCAAGAGCAGGCCGGCAGCATTGGAGAGGCTGCGCAGCTGTTTCAGCAGGCGCTGGTGGTCGACGAAACCTTGGGGGAGTCCCACGCGGCTGCTCTCGATTGGTACGCCTACGGACAATTTCTCCGCCGCCGCCAGCAACCAGAGCGCCTCGTATACGCTTGCTTCTACCGCGCCAAAGATCTTCTCAGTCGCAATCCAGGCAAAGAGTTGGACGCCGCAGCCGCAGAACTTAGGGCCAGCGAGGCCCGGCTCGGTCCTTCTGCACACGCTTTGGCGCCGCAAGTCTCTAAACTGTTGTCGGAAGCCCTATCGCTTCAGCCCACGGCGTTCCCCGGCGCCTTGCGGTGAGTTCTTCGTTTCGTCCTCTGCTCACAAACGGGGTGACTTTCCCCCTTCCACTTGGTCTAGAATGGGGCAGTCTCTTCCCTTCACATTCGCTCCCCCGGGAGGAATATCGGGCCCATGGCGCTGATGCGCTCGCTCTTGCTTGCCGCCTCGCAGAATGTGTGGCTGCGCGAACACGCGGTGAACTTTCCGTTTGTCCGCAAGAGCGTTTCCCGCTTCATGCCGGGAGAAACCCTTGATGCGGCGCTAGGCGCGGCGCAAACCCTCGCGCAGAAGAATATTGGCAGTGTCTTCACGCATCTCGGCGAAAACGTCGCTGATCGTGGCGAGGCCCAGAAAGTCACCGGGCACTACCTCGAAGTGCTCGGACGGATCCACGCTACCGGTCTTGGTACTGAAGTGTCCGTCAAACTCACGCAGCTTGGTTTGGATCTCTCGCCCGATTTGTGTTTCGACAATCTGGAGCAGATAATTCGCGGGGAAAGCAGTAAATCGATTGTCTGGGTAGATATGGAAGCGAGCAACTACGTGGACGTGACACTCCAGATCTATAGACGGGCGCTCGCGAAGTATCCGAACGTCGGTTTGTGCCTGCAGTCCTATCTCTATCGGACAAAGAAGGACCTGGCGGATTTGCTGCCGTTAAAGCCCTCCATCCGCCTGGTGAAGGGCGCGTACAAAGAGCCTCCCGACGTGGCGTTTCCCAAGAAATCTGACGTGGATGAAAGCTACTTTTCTCTGGCGCAGGAAATGTTGAAAGCAAAGCGGGAAGGGAATTGTGTCCGCGCTGTATTTGGCACGCATGATGTGCCGCTCATTCGCCGTCTATGCGACTATGTCGCGCAACAGGGAATGCCAAGCGGAGCTTGCGAGGTGCATATGCTCTACGGCATTCAACGCGCCGAACAGGAGCGCCTGGCGAGCGACGGCTGCCGCTCTGTGGTGCTGGTGGCCTACGGACCTTACTGGTATCCGTGGTTCGTGCGGCGGCTTGCTGAGCGTCCCGCAAATTTGTGGTTCATGCTGCGAAACGTTTTTGCTTCTTAGATTTGGTAAACGGAGGTGTTTGGATGCGCAGATCGGCGGTGGTTCTGATGCTGGTGGCGGTGGCGATGACTCTCGTGCTCGCTGTCCGCGCGGCGGAACCGGAGTGGCAGCAATTATTCAACGGCAAAGATCTGACCGGCTGGAAGCACGTTGGACCGGGCAATATGACCGTGGAAAATGGTTTGATTCAGACCCATGGAGGCATGGGACTGCTGTATTGGACGGGCGGCAAGGTTGGCAACTGCCGCATCAAGGTCGTATACAAAATGCGCGACATGAACGACAATTCGGGCGTCTTTATTCGCATTCCCATTGAACCTCGCGAAGAGTGGATGCCCGTGCACTACGGCTACGAAGTGCAGATCGATAACCATCCCGAAACTTCGAATGAAGACGAATACCACATCACGGGCACGCTCTATTCGTTGACCAAGCCGCTCGCTAAGCCCGGCAAGCCTGGGCCCGAGTGGAACACCATGATCATCACGCTCGACGGGCCGCACACCGTCGTCGAACTCAACGGCGTAAAGGTTACCGATTACACCGAAGGCCAGCCTGTGCCGGACAAGAAATTCGATTTCGAGCCGCAGCGCGGTCCTCGCCCTGTGGAAGGCTGGTTCGGATTGCAGAATCACAGCAACAACGACATCGTGTTCTTCAAAGAGGTCAGCATTCAGAAATTGAAGTAACTCTCGGTCTTCAAATTCCTTCGGAGAGAACCTATGAGCAAAAAAGAGATTTCTCGCCGCTCGTTTCTGCAGACCACCGCTGCCACCACCGGAGCGATGGCGGTTTCAAAAAGAATCATACTCGAACCGGAACGCATCCCGTCGAAATGGGAGATGGCCGCGCCGAGCGACCAGCTTCGTTTTGGCATCATCGGTGTGGGCATGCAGGGCAATGGCCTGCTTTCCACTGCCGTCGGTCTGCCTGGAGCGCAGTGCATTGCGGCCGCCGACCTTTACGACGGTCGTCACGTGCTCGCCAAGGAGATCGCCGGCTCCAAAATCACCACAACGCGTCACTATAAAGAACTGCTCGATAACAAGGACATCGATTGCATCATCGCCGCCGTGCCTGATCATTGGCACAAGCAAGTTTTCGTCGATACGCTGAACGCCGGGAAGGACATCTATCTCGAAAAGCCCATGTCGCATAGCGCGGCCGAAGGCGTCGAAATGGCGCAACTCGGCAAGAAAACAGGCCGTATCGTGCAAATCGGATCGCAGCGCGTCAGTTCGGTGCTTTGCAAGAAAGCGAAAGAGATGCTGGCGTCCGGCTGCGTTGGAGAATTGAACCTCGTCGAAGGTTCGTATGGCCGCAACGATCCCAACGGCGCTTGGGAATATCCCGTGCCGACCGACCTTTCTCCCACCACCCTCGATTGGGATACCTGGCAGGGGACCGTTCCGAAAGTTCCTTTCAAGGGCGAAATCTTCGCGCGCTGGCGCTGCTGGAAGGAGTACGGCACCGGGGTCGCCGGCGATCTGCTCGTTCACCTCGTAAGCGGCATGAACTTCATGCTTGGCTGGAACCAGCCGCCGGACCGCGCCACGTCGTACGGCGGTATTCTGCGATTTCCCGATGGACGCAATATGCCCGACGTGCAGGCCACCGTCTACCAGTACGGAAAAATTCCCGTATATCTGCGGTTAAATCTGGGATCCGAGTCTCCGGAAACCTATCGCTTTTACGGTTCGAAGGGAATGCTGGAAGTCACCGAATTCGGCATGGCGCTCTCTCCGCAAACCGGTGAAGACTCCGCGCCGAGCTACTACGCCTATTCGTTTCCACGTGACATGCGCGACGCCTACTTCAAGAAGTGGCACGACGACCATGATGCAAAGCCCGGCCAGGAGCCGTTGTTCGAATCCTTTACGTATAAGGGCGACGATTGGGACGATCAACGCCCGCACATGTGGGCCTACTTCGAAGCCGTTCGTTCGCGGAAGGCTCTCCCCGAAGATGCGACCTTCGGCCACCATGCGGCCCTCGCCTGCCACATGGCCAATGAATCCTACTTCCGCAAGAGCCAGGTTGTCTGGGATGCAGCGTCAGGCCAGATCAAGAACGCCTAGAAACCACACGATACAGTTCGGAAAACACAAACAAGGGGGCTGCTGGTCAGCCCCCTGCCTCAAAAAAACTGACGTCATCCTGAGCTAAGCGAAGGATCTCAACCTACTGCCTACCGACGTACTTCCGGCTTGTTCACTTCGCCCGATGAATTTCCACATAGTCCCGTCCCTTGTAGAGTCGGTACACGCCCGCAGTCGAACCTGTCACAAATTGTAGCGGCACCGGGTGTTTGATCTCCGAGTCTTTCTTGGAACTCGCCTGGAACACCTCGTTCGCGCCCAGATCCATCACCACCAACTTGTCATTCTCGATGAACCCGAATCCATACGCGCCCGGCTTCAGGGTTTGTCCGTTCACGTCGATCGCTACTTCCGTGATCAAGTAACCTTGATACTTTTCCTTGATGCCGCTCGCGTAACCGGAGGAATCCACCAGCGCTGCTATCACCACGAGCTCATCCCCAAAGCGCACGCCGCCGGAATTGCGCGCCTGCACGGGAGCGACTTGCCCGCGGAAAAATACCTTGTCGGGAAACAGCTTGCCCCCAACCTCCCCGGCCGTCAGAACACCTTCCTTGGCCGGTGCCTTTTGTGTCTGTGCGAAAGCTACAGCGGAGAGAAACAAAGCGAAGACCGAAAGCGCAACAGCGCAGGAGCGCAATCTCATGGGAACTCCTTGGGAAGAAATGAACACCGGTGGAACTCGCGATTGTACAACTTCCCGCCGCTGCGGCGAAGCAGGCGCCTCGGCAATCCGTGCCTTGAGTAATTTCGCAAAAGGCCTTAAGCTCTCAGCCACGCTGGCCTTCTCGATCTGTTGTTGGGTCTTCCCTTCCGCCCAAGCGGAGATTGCTTTCAGGTCGAATTGCGTCGAGTTTGCCAACAGCCTGAGCGGGCCATTCCGAAAATTCCAGCGAAGCCGTGTGTGTCATGCCTTGAGCTGCACTTCGGCTCGTAGACCAAACTAAGGAGACCCGTCGTGAACAAGAAACTGGGGATGCTCTTCGTCTTGAGCGGCACGTTGATGCTGACCGGTCCGCAAGCCCGCGCGCAAGCTGCGGCCTCTTCCTCTGGAAGCGCTGATTCGCAGAAAGCCGCCGATCGCGATATTCAGCTCCTGCGCCAGGATATCCGTTCACAGAAGAAACAGCTGATCGCCGCGAATCTGAAACTGAGTGACCAGGAATCCACCAAATTCTGGCCGGTTTACGACCAGTACACCGCCGACCTCGTGAAAATCAACGACCAGAAGTACGCTTTGGTGAAAGAATACGCCGACAACTGGGGTTCGATGACTGATGACCAGGCCCTCAGTTACGTCAAGCGCTGGCTCGCCATCGATGAGCAGGTCTCAGCACTACGCGCAAAGTACGTTCCCATTGTTAGCAAGGTTCTGCCCGGCAAAAAGACCGCCACCTACTTCCAGCTGGAGCGCCGCATCCAGATGATGATCGACATCCAGCTCTCGTCACAGCTCCCTCTAGTCCAAGCCCAGGACCAGTAAGATAGCTGACAATTGGCGTTTGGAGCTGCTGGACGCGCATACACACGTGCAGGGTAGTTGCTCGTTTCGTAATCGGATTAAAACAGAATAGATGGTCGGGACGGCGAGATTTGAACTCGCGACCTCACGCACCCCAAGCGTGCGCGCTACCAGACTGCGCTACGTCCCGACTGGCCAGAGGCCGCAGAAATCGCGGCGTACGTGCATTTTCAAGGCTATCACTTGCGTTCGAGCAGCGTCAAGAAACTGCGCAAGCTATCGCGTAAATCCAGCAGCATTTTGCGATTCAACTCCGCCGTTGCGCTCTCAGCCGACGGCAGCGGCTCCTCGCCTTTCGCGTTGGGCTCGGCGGTGCCATTTTCAGT
>Ga0207761_1000027_pt1 | contig 37336 bp, 25 predicted proteins | sample LuqExpMetageno34_FD_187792 | JGI IMG/M metagenome (GOLD analysis project Ga0207761, IMG submission 187792) | Tropical forest soil microbial communities from Luquillo Experimental Forest, Puerto Rico - Sample 34 (SPAdes) | ecosystem: Environmental > Terrestrial > Soil > Tropical forest ... | reverse complement strand
TATTCGCACGCCCGCGCACTTCACTGGAATTTGCGGACTCAAACCCACCCCCGGCCGAATTCCCGTGACAGGCCATTTCCCTCCCGGGGGCGGCGCGTTCGGCTGGCTCGGCGTGGTTGGCCCGATGGCCCGCACTGTCGGGGACCTTCGAATTCTTTTCGAAATTATGGCCGGACCGGATGCAGGCGATGCTCAATCCGCTCCCGTGCCGCTGCGGAGAATCGCTCTCGAAGAACTTCTCGGCTTGCGCATCGGAATTCTCGAAAATCCAGAACTCGGCCGCGCCACTCCAGAAACGCTGCTGACGATTCGGCGCGCTGCTCAGCATCTCTGCGATCTCGACTATCGTGTCGAGCCCATCACGCTCGCGCAACTCGATCGCGCACTCGAGCTGTGGTGGTTCTTCTTTGGTCCGGTCATCGCGTATCTGCTGAAGCAGGCGACGAAAGACCAGGAGGACTCGCTCAGCCCGATGCTACGGGAGTATCTCGCCATCGCTTCGGACGATGCGAAGGTCACACTTGGCTCTGTGCTTGACGCCTGCGTGCGGCGCGATCTCGTCCGTGCGGACCTGCTCCGCCAACTAAAGGATGTGCCGGTCCTCCTGTCGCCGGTCTCCACACAACCCGCCTTCCGGCACGGCCAGGGCAACTACCGTTCCGGCGATCCGCACAACTACCGCGACGCCATGCGTTTCTGTCAATGGCTCAACCTCGCCGGTTTCCCGGGCCTTTCGCTTCCCTTCGGTCAATCAGCCGAAGGACTTCCCATCAACATTCAATTGATCGGGAGACCCTACGAAGAGGAACTCCTGCTCGCGGTGGCTGAAAGTTTGGAGCATGCCCGCGGTCCCTGGAGCGCGCCTAACCTGTAACAAACAGCTGGGCGGAGTCCACTACTCGGTCCGCTTCAACTCCGGGCTCGGCACCATTTTCTCGTCCAGCGATTCCCGGTCCTTTTGATCGCCGCTGGCCACCAAGGCCTTGGCCTTTTCGAATTCGGCTTTCGCCTCGCTCGTCTTTCCCAGGTGCAACAGAATCTGCGCACGCAACACGAACACGTTCTGGTTAGCGGGCGCCAATTTCGCGGCCGCGTCAATCGCTTTCAACGCGTCGGCGTATTGCTTGCGGCGGTCCTGCACCTTTGCAAGCACATACCACGCTGTGGCTGAGCGCGGATTCAGCTCCAGCGCCTTCCGGCAAGCCGCCTCCGCCTCATCATCCTTTTGCATGCGATTGTAGAGCTGGGCAAGCTGCTCGTAGTTATCCGCCAGGTCCGGCTCCACTGCGATGTCTTTGTGGAATTCCATTTCGCTCTTCTCGAACTCACCCTGCTTTGCGTAGGTGATCCCGAGGTTGAAGTGCGCGTAGGGCAAATCCGACCTCGCAGCAAGCGCCTTTTGGAGCTCTTCGATCGCTTCTTTGTACTCCTGCCTCTGCATGTGAGCCTTACCGAGGATCAAGTGCAACTCGGGCGAATCTCCTCCCACTTCCAGGAGGCGCTGCATGGCTTTCTGGTCCAGGGGTTCGTTACCGGAGAGATTCGCTGACATTCCGAGCACGTAAAGATACAGGATGTCGCTGGACATCACGCTCCACAGTGGCTCAAGTGTTTGAGTCGCGTCCGCGTACTTCTCCGTGAACGTCAGGCATAACCCCAGCAGGTATCGCGGCTGCACCGAGGAAGGGTCATCCCGCAGCACGCTCTGCAACGGCGCAATGGCAGCAGCGTAATTCTCTCTCCGGTATTCCACCAATCCAATGTTCAGCCGAATCCCGGTCATTCCCGGCGCCAACTTCTCCGCCGTGCGCAGATTCTTTAGCGCTTCGTCCCACTGCTTCTGCCGCATAGCGATCACGCCGAGATTGACATAGGCGGCCGCTGCTTTGGGGTCCAGCGAAAGCACGTGACGAAATGCCGCCTGCGCGCCTGTCAAGTCGCCCTGTTGCATCGCGGCTTGGCCCTTCTCGAACCAACTCCTGGCGTCGAGCACATGCTCGGAATTCTTGTTGTTCTGCCCGCCTTGTGGTGAGCTTCGCGCTGATGCAGGTTCCACGAACGGCCCACTCGCCATGGCGACCAGCAACAACCCGACGGTTTTCAAGCGCAAATTCATTGGAAACGCCAGTTTCCACCAGCTGTACGACCACTTCAAGGATAGCGAACTAGTATATCGCCGGAAACTCGGGCTATGTGGGTCCAAAATGTCCGAACTTCCCCTCATTTTGTGCTTGACAGTCGCGCAACATTCCACTATTAATCCGATTTAATAGGTTTTTTTGATTGCATATTGGTGGTCGGGGATTACTGGGTCGCCAAGCGAGTGGTCTGATCCCGGGTCAAGGTGTGTCCCGGTTTCCTCGTTTGCGCCTCCCTTGTTTCTCAATCGGATAACAACACTTTTCGATGTGGAGGACGCTTCATGCTGTTCAAACATTTGCTTCCTCGTGATTTCCTGCGGATTTTCTGTTCCTTCGCCGCGGCAGCCGCGCTGCTCGTTCTCTTCCCGCTCTTCACCGCCGCGCAGGACACCGGCTCGATTAGTGGCACCGTCATCGATAAATCTGGCGCTGCCATCATTGCAGCCGAAGTCACTCTCACCAATGCCGGCAAGACGCTTACTCGAAATACGGTCACCAACGACGTCGGTGCCTATTCCTTCCCGGGGCTTCCGGGAGACACCTACGACCTGTCGGTCACCGCTAAAGGCTTCCAGAAATTCACCGCCTCCAAAATTGTGCTTAGTGTCGCGGCAAAGGCGCGCGTTGATGTCACGCTGACTATCGGCTCGGTCACCCAGGAAATTGTGGTGACCGGCGAAAACGTGGCCCAGGTGGACACCGCGTCAGCGGAAGTCGGTGGCACCATCACTGGTAAACAAGTCAACGAATTGGAGCTGAACGGCCGCAACTTCACGCAACTTGTCACGCTCACTGCGGGCGTCGTCAACCAGACCGGCCAAGACGAAGGGACCGTCGGCGTTTACGGTAGCGTTTCGTATGCCATGAACGGCGGCCGCACCGAATACAACAACTGGGAACTAGACGGCGGCGATAACATGGACAATGGCTCCAACACAACGCTTAACGTCTACCCCAACCTGGAAGCCATCGCCGAGTTCAAGGTTCTCACTTCGAATTATGGCGCCCAGTATGGCCGGAATGGTTCCGGCACAGTCGAAGTCGAAACCAAGTCCGGCACCAGCGACTTCCATGGCAGCGCCTTCTACTATGGGCGCAACGAAATCTTCAACGCGCGTTCCTGGGAAGAAGGCGCCGACCCCACCGCTGCAAAGGCCCCGTATCGCAAGCACGATTGGGGTTACACCTTCGGCGGTCCCGTGTTCATCCCGAATCACTACAACGCGGACAAGAAAAAGACCTTTTTCTTCTGGTCACAGGAATGGCGCCGCGAATCCAATCCCACGTCGTTCAACCAAGAAGTGCCATCCGACGCCGAGCGCGGCGGTAATTTCTCCGATCTTTGCCCGGCGGCCGGAACTCCTTTTTATCGCGACGCGACTGTTGCTCCTGGCGGAGCAGCGGTTTTTGCCGACTGCCCCGCCGCCAGCTCGAACGCGAATGGCAGCTTCAACACTTTCGCCAACAACACCATCACCGCGATCGACCCGAACGCGCAATTCTTCCTGAATGTTCTTCCCAAGGCGAACAATCTCACCGCCAACCCATTTCCGTCTTTCATCCAGACCGTCTCGCTCCCCACAACCTGGCGCGAAGAGCTGATCCGCCTCGACCACAATCTGACAGAAAATCACCGCCTGACGTTCCGTTACATTCATGACTCCTGGCAGACCACAACAGCCACTCCCCTCTGGGGCAACAGTGCCAGTTTCCCGAACGTCAATACCAGCTTTGCAGGCCCTGGGACCAGCTTTGTGGCTCGCCTCACCTCCAGCTTCACACCCACTTTGCTCAACGAATTCGTCGCCAGTTACACCGCTGATCACATCAATCTGAAGGCCGTGGGTCCGGCTTCTTTGCCTTCCGGATTCTCGATGTCGCCTCTGTTCGACAACGGTTTTGCTAACAAACTCCCGGCCTTTTTCATCGACAATGGCAACGCTTACGGCGGTGGCTTCAACTGGGACTCCGGCTACTTCCCATGGAAGAACGCCAATCCGACGTACACCTACCGTGACAACATGACAAAGACGGTTGGCAACCACACGCTACTGGTCGGGATTTACTTTGCCGCTGCTCAGAAAAACCAGGAGAACTCCCTCTATACCCAGGGCATCCTGCATTTCAATAACGGCTCGACCTATTCCACCGGCAACGCTTTCGCCGATCTGCTGGTAGGCAACATTTACAGCTATTCTCAGGCCAACCAGCAAATCCTCTTCTATGATCGGTATAAGATCACCGAACCGTACTTCCAGGACGACTGGCGCATCACTCGCAAACTTACCTTGAATCTTGGCTTGCGCTGGAGTTTCTACGGCCGCTATCAGGAGCGCTACAAAAAGGAATACGGCTTCGATCCTGCTCTTTATTCCGCTTCTGCCGCTCCCTACATCGATGTGAACGGCACACTTCCCGGCAATGGTTCAGGTTCCGCCGGAGTACTCTCCGGCTCGTCAACTTCCTTGACTGCGCCTACCAACGCGCAGATCTTCAATGGTTACATTCAATGCGGTGTCGCTCCGGCCCTCACCGGATGCCAGCAAAACAAATACATGAATCCCGCTCCGCGTTTCGGCTTTGCCTATGATCCCTTTGGCGACGGAAAGACGGCCATTCGCGGTGGTTACGGCATCTTCTTCGAACACACCAACGGCAATGAGGCCAACGCCGAGTCTCTCCAGCAGGGTGCCTCGCCCCTCGTCCTGATTTCCCAACAGAACAATATCAACGGCTATTCCGCAGTTGGCGGCGGCCTCACCTATCCGGTCAATCCTTGGTCTATCACGGAGCGCGCCACTTGGCCCTATGTCCAGCAGTGGAATTTCGGCATCCAGCGGCAACTGCCTGCCAACGTGTTACTGAGCGTTGCTTATGTCGGCAGTAAGGGCACGCATCTGACCCAGCAGCGCGACCTCAATCAACTCCACCCGATCGATCCCTCCACGAACCCGTTTGCGCGTGGGCAAGCTTTCGACCAGAGCGGCGGCGACTGCAACTTCGTAACGAATGCTCAGGGTCTACCGGTGTCCGCCACACTCGGCAACGGTACTTCCGTCCCGGCGGCCGATGTCCCAAACATGTGGGTCGCCTGTCAGAACGATGCGAACCCGTATCGTCCCTACTATGGCTACGGCACGATCAACCGCCTCGAGCTCGACGCCAACTCCATTTACCACGCGCTACAGGTTACCGCGCAGCGCACCATCGGTGCTCTCACCTTTGGCGCGGCGTACACCTACAGCCATTCCATCGACGATTCGTCGGATCGCTACGACACCGGCTTCCTGGACTCGTACAATCTCAAGCTGGCTCGCGGGAGTTCTAACTTCGATCAGCGGCAAGCTTTCAGCATCAGCTACGTCTACGCTCTACCCTTTTTCAAGAGCTCCGATTCCCGTGCCCTGCGCACGGCGCTCGGCGGCTGGCAGATTTCCGGCATCACCGTCGCGCAGTCCGGCACGCCGTTTAACGTCACCAACGGTAACACCTACACCGATTCCGCCGGCCTGGGCAACGGTCTCGGTACTGCATCGCGCCCGGATCTTGTCGGCAGTCCGTTTAAGGTTGCCAACAGCAACACCGGCGCTCGCGGTCCTCTCTATTTGAACCCCGGCGCGTTCGCACTACCGCAAGGCCTGACCTACGGCACCCTGGGCCGCAACTACTTCACGTATCCCGGCCGCCTCAATTTCGACTTCGGTCTCTTCAAGCACTTTCAGATCAACGAGCGGATGGGCTTCGAATTCCGTTGGGAGACCTTCAACATCTTCAACCACACCCAGTTCAACTCCATCGGCACCGGCATGGATACCGCGAATCCCGGTGACAACATCGATACCTCCGGATTCCTGCACCTGAATGGGGCGCACGCTCCGCGCCGCATGCAGTTTGGTTTGCGGTTCCAGTTCTAAGCCCCGCCGCCCGTTTGCGGGGCACTTGGCTCAGCCGGTGCCCCGCATTTGTTTGTTTGTGTCATACTAGGCCCGCCGAGTGGCGCTCCCTGCCAGCACCAAAGAATTAGCAACGTTGTTCCTCAGGAGACGATGAATGACTAAGCTGTGCATGAATCGACGCACTTTCGTTCAAAGCTCTATCGCCGCGGGAGTTCTTGCTTCTCTCCCTACACGAGGTCTTGCCGCGACGCATGAAATCAAGAAAGTCGGCGTGCAGCTGTATACCGTTCGTGACGACATGAAGAAGGACTTTGCGGGCACCATCGGCAAAGTCGCCGCGGTCGGTTACAAGGAAGTCGAGTTCGCCGGCTATTTCGATCACAAACCCGCTGAAGTCCGTTCCATCCTCGATAAAGACGGCCTGACCGCCCCATCCTGCCACGTCAGCTACGACGTGGTCGAAAATCACTGGCCCGAAACACTCGATGCCGCCCACACCGTCGGCCACACTTTCATTATTTGTCCCTGGGTGGAGGAAAAAATCCGCAAGGCGCCGGATGGTTGGAAGCAGGTCGCCGATGCGTTCAACAAGGCCGGCGAGGCCAGCAAGAAGGCCGGCATTCAATTCGGCTATCACAACCACACCTTTGAGTTTGTTCCCGACGCCAATCTCGGCGGCAAACTTCCCTACGACTTTCTTCTCGCCAATACCGATGCGCAGCTCGTTAAAATGGAGATGGACCTCTGCTGGATCAGCGTTACCGGCCAGGACCCCGTCGCTTATTTCGGCAAGTACCCCGGGCGCTTCCCCCTGGTCCATGTGAAGGATGTGAAAGAAATCCCCAAGGTTGCGCCGGAGAAAGCCAACGAGTTCCTCAACACTACTTTCGAAAAGTCGGTTATGACCTCCGCCGGCTCCGGCGTCATCGACTGGAAGCGCATCTTCGCCCATGCGGACGAAGCGGGCATCCAGCACTTCTTCGTGGAACATGACGCACCCGTTGATCCTTTCGCCAGCATCACGGACAGCTATAAGTACCTGGCTGCTCTTCGCTTCTAACCAATAGGAACTTTTCCTTACTTTTCGGCCCGAGCGCAGATTCCGTCGCTCGGGCCGAAAGCATTTCTGCCCGCGTGTTCGTCTAGGCCGGTCATCATCACTTTTCGGCTTTCCACGCGCGCGGGCCCTCGCCTATAATCGGCGCCTAATTACGGAGCCTGCACGGTGCCCGAATCTGCTGCCAGTCTCGAGCGCTATTCGCTCGCTGTTATTACCGACGATGATGAGCTCTACCCGGAGATTCGCCAGCATCTTGGCGATCAACTTCGTCTTTCCGTGGCCCGTGAGGAAGCGGAGATCAAACACGTACTCGAGCAATCCGGCCTTCACGCCATCGTGTTCAATCTGGACTGCGTTGGGGATGGACCTGCCGATGGCATCGAAGTCCTCGAGCAAATCCGCAAGATCCGCGACGACATTGTGATTGTCGCGATCACCCGCACCAACTCCCGAACCATTCCCTTCAAAGCAAGCCAGGCCGGCGCCGACGAATTCTTCCTTTACCCGCTGAATTACGACGAGTTGAAGATCGTGCTGAACCGCGCTTTGGAAAAGCGGGCTCTGGAACTCGAAGGCCGCCGCGTGGTGCAGCAAGCCGAAGCGAAATCTGCGTTCTGTGGCCTGGTTGGCGCCAGCGAAGCCATACAGAAGATCTATCAGGCGGTTGAGGCGGTCGCACGTACCGGAGCGAGCGTGGTGCTCCGCGGGGAAAGCGGTGTTGGCAAGGAACTGGTCGCGCAAGCGATCGTGCAATGCAGCGACCGTGCCGGCGAGCCTTATGTCGCGCTCAACTGCTCTGCACTACCTGAATCGCTGATGGAGTCCGAGCTGTTCGGTTATGAAAGAGGAGCTTTCACTGGCGCCGATTCCGCCAAGCCGGGCCTTATCGAAACGGCCCACGGCGGTACCGTTTTCCTGGATGAAATTACTACCCTCAATCCCAACCTGCAGAGCAAGCTGCTGCGCGTTCTTCAAGACCGGTCCGTCCAACGGCTTGGCGGCCGCTCCGCTCGAAAGATCGATTTCCGTCTCATTACCGCGACGAATGAAGACCTGGAAGAGTGTGTCCGCAAGGGCCGGTTCCGCGAGGACTTGTATTTTCGCATCAACGTAGTCCCGATCCACATTCCGCCATTGCGTGATCGCAAAGGGGACATCGCGCTCTTGGTCGACCATTTCCTTCGGGTCTACTGCGCGGCCGCCAAGAAGCCCGTTAAGGCCATGAAGCCTGACGTCGTGGAAATATTGGAGGACTATCGCTGGCCCGGCAACGTCCGTGAGCTCGAGAACGTCGTCCAACGGCTCGTGGTGATGAATGACGGCTCGACCATAACCGCCGAGCACCTGCCCCAAAACCTCCTGTACTCCTCCACGGCCAGTCAGGAAGCCATTCTGATTCCCGAAGGCGGCGTCGACTTCGACTCGGAGCTCCAGAAAATCGAACTAGCCTATCTCAACGCGGCCCTGCGCCGCACCGGGGGCAAGAAATCCGCCGCGGCCGCCCTTCTTCAGATCGACCCGCAACGCATGAAATACCTCTGCCGCAAGTATGGCGTTCGATGAGAGATGGCTTGCCATTCCGGGATATGCCGCTGGCAAGCGGATCGAAAAATGGTCAATTTTTAACCAAGCCGTGGTTAATTTTTTACCGATGGCAGAAACTTAACCGCCGCGATCCTACGGCCAGCTCGTCCCCCTCAGGTAACTCTTCCTTTTTCAGGTCGTTGCAAATGCGCTGGGGGCTCAGGAGCTTTGGCAACCCACCTGCACTAACGGCCAGCGTCTGCGGGATAAAAATTCCAGCAAGGAGCGAGTGAATCATGGCAATCGAAAAGAAGAGCTTGATCAGCACCCTCAAGACCACCAAGAAGGCCAATGTGGTCAGTTCCACGCCATCCCACGAAGCCTCCAAATTCGCACCGAAGAGCGCTCTGCGTGGCGTAACAAAGGCGAAACACAAGATGCCTGCGAAGGCCCCGGCAAAGGCATTCGCCAAGCTGGTAACGAAAAAGATGCGCGAAGCGTAAACCTCGCCAAGTCACAGCTCTTGGAAGGCTGCCTAATGGCAGCCTTCCTTTTTTTTTTGAGAGAAACCCTTACCAGAGTTTGCGGCCCCAAAAGTTCCTCACAACTTCCAAAGCTATCCCGCCGACGCTCCTTCTCCTGCCATACAATCTAGCAACTCCCGTCATTCCCGGCTTCAATTCGTCTCCCGGATTTTTTATGAGAATATCGACGAAATAGTATTGTTGTAAGCCAACGGATTGGGCTTCTTTCCCGGCTTCTTCGACCGCCCATGGCGGCGGCTCAGTCGGACTGGCAGAGATAAAGCCAACTTCCCCTGTCCGTCGTCTCAGTTGGCCATCCAGTTGTAATTTTGCGACCTGGCTTCCTCGAATTTTGTACAAGTCATATTCTGAGGTGAAAATCCTCGCTCTCATCTCGCGGAGATCCGCTATTTCGAGCAATTCCATCCCCTCTTTCAGATACTTGCCAACCTGATCTTGAACTCTGGGTGTAACGATGGTTCCCTGAAACGGGGCGCTGATATTCAAATTCTCTTCCATTTGAACAAGTTGCCCGTAATGCTTCTGTGACCAGTCCTTTTCCACAAGTGCTTTTCCATAGTCTCGATAATTCACCCGAGCAGACCTGGCTCCGGCCTCCGCCAGAAGTAATCGCGAATGCGCTTCGTCGAGACTGGCGCCTAATGGCATGTTGCTCAAGGTGGCCAAGCGGACGCCTTGAGAGACGGAATCTCCCTCTCGCACGTAAACCTGCGAGACCCTGCCCGGCACATGCGCACGCACAACGGCCAGATCGGCTGGCTCCAAAACAAATCTGCCGACGACCGACTCTCGCCAAACAGGTATAGCGAGAAGCAGCGCCAGAAAAACCAGTTTCACTGTCAAATGTCCAGACGTGAGCCACGTGCGAATGCGTTCTTTCTTGTCCAGATAGAGAAGTTTCATGAAGTTTACCAAGAGGCGGATGCGCGATCGAAAGATCAGCGCCGCAACCCCCAATTCCGGAATGAATCCCCACTCCGGACTGAAGCTGCGGACAAAATTTCCCGCGAAACTGGCCAGTATCCACAACACCATATAGCTGTACGCCCCGGAGACAAGCGCATAGGCCGCAAAGGGAATTCTCCTCCGCTTGGGGACATAGGGCACTTCCACCGGCAGCCGCCATACATGCTTCTTTACCCAGGCCGACGTGTAAGCGGTCGAATCCTCCTTTAAACTGCTAATCCCCACAAGGTCGCACAACATGAAGTATCCATCGAGCCTGATTAATGGATTAAAGTTCACAATCACGTTCATAAAACCGCAGATGATCATCAAGAAGTACGCCATGTTATGCAGCGCAGTACCAGGAGGGGACCCCCACCAGACCGGCGTAGCGACCGCATATACCAGCATTTCAGACCAAACGCCCGCGAAGGAGATGATCAATCGCTGGTAGACAGTCCCGTGGACAAATCCCTCGGTCGTATCGGTGTAAAACGCGGGCAACAGGTAGACCAACGCGAATCCCATGGCAGGAACACGGGCTCCGCAATGCTTGCAGGCATGAGCATGTGCGAGTTCGTGTACGGCGACAACAACCATGCCCACCGTGTACAGGTAGAAAACATCGGTCCATGTCCTCTTCCAGAGGAAAAAATCAATGGAATCATGCCAGATCTGAGACCAGTGGGCGGCCGTGATTGCCCAGGCTATCGATACGGCGATCAGGCTGACAATTGTGAACCAGCGCGTGTAAATGAAACTCGTCTTCTCATGCAGCCAGGTAACAAATCGGTCCGGGTTGAATGCTGGAAAATCCACGTCGGAGAGATCAGCCCAGATGCTCTTTTTCTTCAGTACCTTCAGTCGTTCCTCGCGACTCATCAGCATCAACTGAATGTTTTTTTCCTGCGGGGTCTTATACCAGAAGCCGCTGGCATCCAGGCTGGCCGCGAAGTCCCTCACACTTTCCGCGTCGTATTGAATTCCGTTTCGTTGCGAATATACTTCGGCAATCTCCTCGTAACTTCGCTCTCCGTTAAATAGCTGCGACAACTCCCATTCGCTTTTGTCAAACGTATACATTCCGCCGACCGACGGAACATAGATTCGAACGACTGGCTTCCCATCCTCGATGTGTTCCCGGAAGGTCGTTCCCGGGTCCAATCGCGGGTAGCTCTCCACTAGCACTCGCGCCGGTATGTCGGGCAAGGCGTTGTTCAAGACCCGAGTCAGGTTCATAAGTGGCTATCGCGCCGAACTCAGACGCACGCTGGCGGTCATCCCCGGCCGCAGCGATCCGGGGGCGTCCACCAACTCCACCAGCACCTCAAACGTGCCGCTAGCTGGATCCACCACTGGGCTGATCTCTTTTACCTTTGCAGTGTGCTTTTCGCCCGGCACATCCGCCGAGGTCACCTCGAACGCCTGCCCCATGTGCACGTGCCCGAACACGTTCTCTGGCAATGTAAATCGCATCAGCAGTGGGGCCTCGGCCGTTACCCAAAACAGCCGGTCACCCTTCGCGACGTTCTGGCCTTCCCGAACATATCGCCGGGCGATCAAGCCATCAAACGGCGAAATAACCTTCGATTTCTCCAACTCCAGCTCTAACGCCAACTCTTCCTGCTTTGACGTGTTCAACGTCTCCTGCACCCTCTTGATGTCCCATTGATCCGATTCCGCTTTATATTTCGCGTGCTCCAACTGCTCCCGCGAGATCAATCCGGAGTCCCAGAGCTGTTTGGCCCGCCCGTAATCCGCCTCGAGCACTTGCGCTTCGGCTTCCCAATTCTTCAGGTCAGCGGCAATGCTTCGTGACTTCGCCCGGGCTGCTTCCAGATTCGCCTCAATTTGCCGGTCGTCCATTTTCGCCAGCAGTGTTCCGGCTTTTACGCGTGCGGGCGCGTCCACAAAAATCTTGTCCACGATTCCTTCGTGCTGAGCCGTCATTTCGACCTGATGCTCCACGATGATCGGTCCAGACACAATGTTCGAGTTCGAGTCAGCAGGCTCTGCCGATGGCGCTGGTCTGCTCGGCGCTGGTGTTGGGATTACCGCCGGAGGATTCGCCGCGTTGGTTACAGTAGGGCTAACCGGTGCGCTGTCGCCACAACCGGCGCCAGCCAACGCGATCCCAAGCACGTAAACCATCGGCAAACCCCGCATACCGCGCCTCCAAACTCTTCTTACCACCCCAGCCAGTACCAAATCTTTGCGTATAACCAAAGGAACGGCCGCCGGAAAAACACATACCCCGCGGGGTACCATCCCACTCGCACTTTTCCGCGCCCTTCCATCCCTGCGCGGATTGCCGCATCTTCATTTGGCACGCCAACTCGCGCAAAGAAGACAGTCTCATCCTTGAACAAGGTCGCCTTCGGACTCACAATGTCCACATCGCCGTGAAACGTCCGCGTCGGATAGCTGTTCAGCTTCACCACCGCTTTTTGCCCGTCCTTCAGCAGCCCCGCATCGGCGTCTTCGACCGCCACGTCCACTACCGCTTGCGAGGTGTCCACCACTTCCGCAAATGAATCTCCCGGCTGCAATTTCCGTCCGGCGAACGTCTCCACATGCGGCGTAGCCACCACTCCGTCGATGGGTGATCGCAGCTGCGCCTTCTCCAGCAACTGCTGCGCGCGCCCCAATTCCGCCGACCAGTAGTCCGCCTGGACGCGCTCCACTCCGGCCTCCGTCCCATCATTCGACGCCAGCGCGTGATTCATCTTCAACAACGCCGCTTCATACCTCGCCTGCGCCTCGGCCACCGCAGACCGAAAACTCCAAGCTTCCATTTCCGCCAGCGGCTGGCCGCGCTTCACGGCTTCGCCTTCATGCACAAAAACCTTGCCGACGACGCCTTCCACTTCCGGTTGAACGAGCGCCCGCCGCACCGGTGCAACCACCGCGTTCCCGTCGACACGGAGCGGCAGCGGGCAAGCGACCAGAAAGAACAATCCCACCGCGGCCGCCGCGTAAATCAACGTCCGGCGCCGCTTCTCCAAGGCCATGAATTTGCGCTTCCGCACCAGAACCGGTTCCAGCACGGAAATGAACGGCACTTCCTTGTACATCTGCGCATTTCGCAACGCCACGGTCGCCTGGCCGGCCAAGACTTCCAGGATCTCGAGGTGTGCAGGGCCCAGAAAATCCGGGTCGGAACTCTCCATCGACAGCATTCCCACGCGCCCGGTGTCGTCATTCAACGGGCGCACATAGAATCCTCGCATCCTGGTTTCGTCGAAATACTTTCGAAACTTCGCCCGGGTCTCCTCCCGGTCCGCGTCAATCGCGTCCCCCACCTGCCGCACATGAATAGTGGCCTCTGACAACGAAGCCCATTGCAAAATTTCATTGAGCGGGGCAATATCTGGCGCGTCCACATTCACCTGCGTCATTCCGGTCACTGCGCTCAATTTGAACCGTCCAGCTTGCTCCAACACAATTGCAGCTCGTTCATAAGGAATGACAGCCTGTGGCGCATTCACTATGGTTTGGAGCATCCGCTCCAGGTTCAGCGTCGACGTGATCTCATGGCTGACGGTATTCAGCGTCTCCAGCACCTCGACTTTGCGTTCCGCCATAAGCAAGCCGGCGTTGTGCAGTGCCGTCGATGCCGTGCTCGCCAGGTTGCTGAGCGTAAACAAGTCGTCGTCGTCAAATGCCGTGCCGTCCAGCTTGTTAATCGTTTCCACCACTCCGACGAGAGCGGTCTTATCCATCACGGGCACAGCCAGAAGTGTGCGCACCGGCGCCTCAGGACTCACCCTGTTGCGTTCGACGAGGCGAGGGTCATTGGCATCTTCAATGCGTACGGGCTCGCCGTCATCCGAGAGCTTTCCGGCAATCCCTTCACCCGCCTTCAGTTTTTGACCGTGAAATACAGTCGGGTCTTCCCCGTTCTGGTGCATCAACTCGACCGACTCATCGGGCAACAGCAACCAGATGTTCACGGCCTCGCACTCCAGCAACTCTGAGAACTTCGCCCCGATCAGCGGCAGCAGTTCCTCCATTTCCAGAGTCGACGAAAAAACCTTTTCCAGGTCGTACAGCTGGGTCAACCGGGTGATCGAAGTCAGCGTGCCGTGCCGCTCCTGTTCGTAGGCTTGCGCAGACACCAAAGCAGCCGCTGCCACATTCGTTGCGGGGATTAACGTCTCCACGTCGTCTTGGGTATTCGGTTCTTCGAACGCGAGGATTTCCACCGCTCCAACTAATTGTTGGCCGCGGATGATCGGCAGGCACGCCAGGGAGAGCAGAGTCTTGCGCGTGTCGATGTGCGCGTAGTCTTCGCGCTTCAGATCCCCGGCCTGCCGCAGCACCGGTTCGCTTTCCGCGTACACTTTTCCCAGCAACCCCGATTTCGCCGGCACTTGACGGTCCGGAAGGATCGCATCTCCCACCACGGCGCGCGATACCCAGAAATTATTCTCGCCGTCGCTCGCCAAGGTGTATACACTGACAGCGGCGTCCGGCAGCAGGCTGGCCACAAATTTCGCAAAGATGCGCGCTCGCGGAACTACCTCCTGCGCCCCAAGCAGGTCCAACGCCAGTGTGGTTACGTCCAAAACCGACTCTGGGTGCTGCTCTGTCAAAGATGGGCTCTCTTGCCACCGACTCCTGGAAGCGGGGTTGACCGGCGACGGTTTTCTTGCTTTTTGACCGAAGATTATCTAACTTGAGCGCGCACTCTAACAAAGGGCTTACCTGGTGTCAACGAAGCGTTGCCAGGGCTAACTCGTGTCGGTGGAGGCACCTATCTTGGATATCGAGACCAAAACTGTGGACGGCGTTAAGCTCGTCAAGCTCACCGGCCGTCTCAGTATGGGGCCCACCCTCGACCGGTTCAATGCCACGATGACCGAACTGCTCAGCCAGGGACAAAACCGCATCGTTCTGGATCTCGAAGAAGTTCCGTCCATCGATTCCAGTGGCATTGGCATGCTTGTCCGCCACCTGACGACGGCCAAGCAAAGCGGCGGTGCCATTCGCCTTCTCAAACCTTCCAAATTTACGGTTCAGACGCTGAAAATGGTGGGCCTGCTCAATCTCTTCACGACTTTCGACGATTCCAAGGACGCCGTCGCTTCGTTTCAATAGTGGCGCAGCCATTCTCGGCTATGCGCTGCTACGCCAGCACAAAATCCTGAGCCGCTTCTTTCGGCGTGGCGAACATCGGCACTAGCCGGTCCACGTGGGTCATCAACAATGTGTCTCCCACAATCCCTTGTGCGCCGGCCACTCGCAGGCTTCCGCCAGCTTTCTGCATCTTGGCCTGGCACATCACGATAATCCCCACGCCGGTACTGTCGATTCCATCCAGCATGGTCAAATCGAAGATGATTCTTTTTACTCCGGCGACCAGTAACTCCGATACGTTCCATTCCACCTGCTTGGCCTCATTCCCCATCATCAGCTTCCCAACGAATTCCAACTGACAGAGGTCCGGCGACAGCTGGTTCTTATGCAGTTGCAGCATCATGGTCTGCTCCAATCGCTGTAAGTCGTCGAAGGATCTGCAAGATCTCCGCGGGTGTCGCGGCGGGCACGCCAGGGGCTGGAACTGTCGTTCCCACGGCGCGGATGAGTGTAGGTCCAGCGTGGCCAACAGTCAACAAGAAGCTAAGTACCTTTTGTTATTATTCTTGGGGCGGCACTCCTTTTTTCTTGGGGTTTTCTCGGCCCTATTTGCTCCAAATTCTCCTTTATCTTTCATCTCTTTATTGGCAATCTAGCCGTGAGTGTTTCGCTCCACGATTGCTCTTCTCCGGCAATCGCTCACACGCAAAGCTTATAACGAGGTGTTCGCATGGGTTCGGCACTTGATGTGCACCGACTTCACTTCGCTTTCACCGTCACTTTTCATTATTTGTTCCCGCAGCTCACCATGGGTCTCGCTCTCCTGATCCTGATTCTTAAGACCGTTCATCTGCGCACGGGGGACGATCACTACAATCACGCGGCGCGGTTCTGGGCCAAGATCTTTGGCATCAACTTCGCCATCGGCGTGGTCACAGGCATTCCGATGGAATTTCAGTTCGGCACGAACTGGGCGGAATTCTCCAAGTCTGCTGGTGGCGTAATCGGTCAAACGCTGGCAATGGAAGGCGTTTTCTCGTTCTTCCTGGAGTCGAGCTTCCTCGGTCTCTTCCTCTTCGGCGAGAAACGTCTAGGTCGCCTTGGGCACTGGGTGTCCGCATTCCTTGTCTTTTTGGGCTCGTGGATGTCCGGCTATCTCATCGTCGCCACCGACGCCTGGATGCAACATCCCGTGGGCTACCGCGTTCTGCCGGACGGGCAACTCGGTCTTGCCAGCTTCTGGAAGTTACTGCTAAATCCGTGGGCGCGTGGCCAGTACGCGCACAACATGCTGGGTGCCGTGCAGACGGGTTGTTTCGTGATGGCCGCTGTCGGCGCTTACTATCTGCTCGCCCATCGTGATCTTTTGTTTGGCCGGACCTTTGTGCGGCTCGGCGTTGCGGTCGGCATCATCGCCGCTGTTCTGCAACTGATGCCAACGGGGGACATACAAGGCAAGCTGATCGCCGAACACCAGCCGGTCACCCTTGCAGCTATGGAAGGTCTTTTCGTTTCGCAGGAAGGCGCGCCGCTGGCGATCGTCGGCCAGCCCAACCTCGACAAACGTCGACTCGACAACCCGCTCCAGATTCCCAACATGCTGAGCTTCCTTACGTATCGCAAGTGGTCCGCTCACGTTCGGGGCCTCGATGCCTTTCCGCAGGATCAGTGGCCTGACCGAATTGAGTTGCTGTATTTCAGCTACCACATCATGGTGGGACTCGGCACTATTTTCATTGCCGTTATGGGCTTCGCGGCAATTCTGCTCTGGCGCAAGAGGCTGTATGAATCCCGCTGGATGCTGTGGCTCCTGATGCTCTGCGCGCCCATGCCCTACATTGCCAACACTGCGGGATGGATGACCGCCGAGCTTGGCCGTCAACCTTGGCTCATCTATGGCCTTATGCGTACAGCCAGTGGCGCTTCACCTCGTGTCCACGCTGGTAGCGCATGGTTCACGCTGCTTGGCTTCATGGGTATGTACACGGTGCTCTCCATGCTCTGGCTCTTCCTGGTTTATCGCGAGATCGATCACGGTCCGGAAGTTGCCGTCGCCAGCCCGGTGCTCACCGAAACTCCGGTCTTAGCGGATTGAGAGGATGATCATGGAAACGCTCTGGTTTTGTATCGTTGCGGTGATGGTTGCGATGTATGTTCTTCTGGATGGCTTCGATCTTGGGGCCGGCGCCATTCACTTCCTCGTCGCAAAAACGGCCGACGAGCGCCGCCAGGCCCTCGCTACGATTGGGCCCGTTTGGGACGGAAACGAAGTCTGGCTGCTTGCCGCCGGCGGCGTTCTCTACTTCGCGTTCCCTCTTCTCTATGCCAGCGGCTTCAGCGGCTTTTACCTTCCGCTCATGATGGTCCTGTGGCTCCTCATCCTCCGCGGCACCTCCATCGAATTCCGGAACCACATCAAGAACGGCGTCTGGATTCTTTTCTGGGATTTCCTTTTCTCACTGTCCAGCCTTCTCCTTGCCGTCTTTCTCGGCGCGGCTCTCGGCAATGTCGTTCGCGGAGTACCGCTCGACGACTCGCACTACTTCTTTGAGCCGCTCTGGACCAACTTCCAATTTGGCGACAACACCGGCATCCTCGACTGGTACACGGTTCTAGTGGGTGTTACCGCACTCGCGGCGCTCATGATGCACGGATCTCTGTGGGTGCAAATGAAGACCGAAGGGCCTGTCGCCCGACGCGCCTCCAGCGTGGCTTCCTGGACCTGGTGGGCGGTTCTCGTCCTCACCGGTTTGTTGACCATGATCAGTTTCCGCGTGCAGCCGCAAATTATCGCCAACTTCAAAACCTGGCCAATCGGGTACGCGCTCCCCGCACTCGCCATCGCCGGCATCGCCGGAGTGCAATTCGAATTGCGCCGAGGCAAGGAACTGAACGCCGTTCTCTCTTCTTGCCTCTATCTGGTCGGCATGCTCACCAGCGTCGTTTTCGGCGTTTATCCGATGGTTCTTCCCGCGCGCAACCCTGCGTACTCGCTCACCATTACGAACGCCAAGGCCGGTGACTACGGCCTGAAAATCGGGCTTGTTTGGTGGGTCATCGGAATTGCGCTGGCCACCGGTTATTTCATCTACGTCTACCGCACGTTCGCGGGCAAGGTCAGCTCGACCTCTGACTCCTACGGCCACGGCGACTAAAGTCGTGCTCCAAGCCTTGAGGGTGCCCCATCTTGCGCGAAGTCTGTGCAAAAGATGGGTCTGCTCTTTTCTGTAGCATAGGCTTTAGCCTGTGCTGAAACTTCACCGAGGGACGCTGCATCGTAGTCTTTGACCCGTGCATCAAAAGCGCGTAGCTTACTCAAATCGGTGTTCCGATGGCGCGCAAAGCTCCAAATCTGGCTCTTCGTATCTCCGTCACCATTCTGGCGCTCCTTATCGTAGTCCCTTCGCTGTGCTCCGCCCGGTGCTCTTCCCATTTCTGTGCGCCTACCGTTTCGCAGGCTAATGACACATGCCACCAAGGCTCTATCGCCGATGATTCCGCCGGCCTAAAAGCAGCGTCCGCGAGAAAGCCGTGCGCGCCGGCAGAACTTGTTTCTCTGGCTCCCCGCCGTGCCGGGGCGTCCGTTACGACAAATGGGTGGCTGACCTTCACCGCCTCTTTGTTCCTTTCGAATTCACTTTGCTCCGCTGAGCCGTCCTCTATCGATTCTTCCGGCGGTCCGCCTTTGCTGGCTGATTTGCCTTCCAACTTCGCTCCTCTGCGAATCTAATCCAGCGATTTCCTGGAGCTTTGCCCGTGTAATTGCGCGCCTGATGGTGCGTCCATTCCATCCTTAATTGTGATTATTGTGGAGGTTTTATGAGCAATTCCCGCAGGAATTTCTTTCAGGATGCGCTGATTTTCGGCGCTGGATTGTTCGGCGTCAGCGCCAGATTGAATGCCGCAACCCCTTCCGGGCCGCCGAGCGATGAATCCAAACGCCGTAGCGCCTCGCTCGCACCGCGGGACAGTCCGCCCGTGCCTATGCTTGCACCGGACCTATCGGATCTTCCTTTCGAACGTGACGGCGCCACGAAGGTCTTCCGGCTCAAAGCCCAACCCCTAAAACTCAAGATCGCTCCGTTCAAAACCATCGACGCCTGGGGCTACAACGGCTCCTGTCCCGGTCCATCTATCCAAGTTACGCAAGGCGACCGCGTCCGCATCATTTTCGAAAATAATCTGCCCGAGAGCACTTCGCTCCATTGGCATGGCCTCGAAGTTCCCATCGAACAAGACGGCGTGCCTTTTATTAGCCAGAAGCCCGTGCCCCCTGGCGGCACGTTCACTTACGAATTCACAGTGCACCAGGAGGGAACCTTCTTCTATCACGCGCACAGCGCTATGCAGGAGATGATCGGCCTCATCGGCATGTTCATTGCGCATCCGAAAGTCGCGCACACGCCCCGCGTCGATCACGATTACGGCATCGTCCTCCAGGAATGGGCGGTGCTCCCCAATAACTCCGTTCCCAACACTTCTTCCATGGAGTTCAACTGGCTGACGTTTAATGGCCGGTCCGCGCCCGCCACTACCCCACTCCTAGTTCGTCTCGGCAGCCGCGTGCGACTGCGCTTCGTCAACCTCGGCATGGATCATCACCCGATCCATCTCCACGGCCATCAATTTGTGATCACCGGCACCGAAGGCGGCCGCGCGCCGGAGTCCACGTGGTATCCCACCAACACCGTTCTCGTCGGCGTCGCTCAGGCGAAGGTCGTCGAATTCGAGGCCAAATATCCCGGCGCGTGGATGATCCACTGCCACTTGCCGCACCACATGATGAACAGCATGGCGGACCTGCTTCGCGACCGTCAGATTCAAACCGCCGACTCCACCGACCCGCGCGCGCTCAGCCAGATGGAAACACTGGCGCGTTCCATCGGCGTCGAACACGTTCACCACTCGCCTATCGCCGACGATGCCAACTCCGTGCCGGGCTTCCCGCAAGACGCCTTCATGGAAATGGGCATGGACGCCGCGGTCGACAAGCCCGAGAACCATGGCCTTCCTCCAAACTGGTCCGCCGGCATGATGGGCATGATGACCATGTTGCGCGTCCTTCCCAACGATCAATACGACGAAATCCAGCGCCGCATCCGCGAGCATCAGGCGTCGCCTCCGCCTGACCGTCATCACGGCTGATTTGGAGTGCGGCGATTCATCGCCGCTTTCGAGGGCGAAACCCAGCCGCCGAAGCAAATTTCCGGCAGTGCTTTGTAGGGACCGCCTGCTGCTTGCCCGCCGAAGCCTGGCGCAGGCGGGAGGCGGTCCGCGAATGCAGCTAACAGCAAAGACTATCAGTTGTCGTGGGAGAGCAAAATGAAGACGTCTATCCGTGCGGTCATCCTGTTTTCAATCGGCCTTGTAGTGAAGAATTCTCTCACCGCCGCCCAACAGCCTCCGGCGGAAATGTCCCAGGAACACATGCACCACCACGGTGACATCCAACCGATCGTGCCCGTCTACCCGCGTCTCGGCCGTGCCCAGGAGAATGCCGAAGGCAAGCTCTTCACCCTCGAGGAGGCTCAACAGCTCGCCACCAAATCCAATCCAACTCTGAATCAAGCCGAGGCCGAGATTCGCGCCGCCAAGTCCCGTCGCCAGCAATCCTCTCTGTATCCGAACCCCACCCTCGGCTACACCGGCGACGAAATCCGAGGCGGCTCCATCAACGGCGGCAAGCAGGGTTTTTTCCTGCAGCAGAACATCGTCACCGCCGGCAAGCTCAGCAAGTCTGCCGCGGTGTTCGACCAGGAAATGCGCCTCGCCGAAATCGAAGCCGAAGAACAAAAACTCCGCGTGCAGACCGCCGTGAAAACCGCCTTTTATCGCGTACTAGCCGCGCAGGAACTCCTTTTCGCCAGCCGCGATCTTATGCAAATTGAGCAGAACTACGCTCAAGTTCAGCGCGAACTTCTTAACTCGGGCCAGGCCGACGAATCCGAAGTCCTCGAGGCCGAAGTCGATGCGCAGCGCCAGCGCCTTTCCGCTCGCATGCAGGAAAACACTCTTCGTGAAGAATGGAAATCGCTCGCCGCGGTGATCGGTCAGCCCGATCTTCCCCAGTCCACCGTCGCGGCCGACCTCGAACATGGCTGGCCGGAAGTCAATGAAGACCAAATCGTCGACCTGATCGCCGCACAATCTCCTGCCACGCGCATCGCCGATTCCGCTGCTTCGCGCGCTTCGACGGAGATTGCGCGCGCCAAGAGTCAGGCCATTCCCGATCTTCAACTTCGTGGCGGCCTCGAATACAACAATGAACCGATCTCTCCAACGCACGCCACCGGCTGGCAAGGCATCGCCGAAGTCGGCGTCGAAATCCCCATCTTCAACCGGAATCAGGGGAATGTCGCCGCAGCCTCGGCCGATCTCGACCGCGCTCAACTCGAAAAACAGCGCGTCGCACTTACTCTTCGCCAGCGCGCCGCCACCGTCCTCGACGAATACGCCAACGCCAGATTAATGGCTGTCGAATACCGCGACGAAATCCTTCCCCGCTCGAAAAAAGCCTACGCGCTCCTCGACGAGAAATACGGACTCATGCTCGCGTCCTACCCGCGCGTGCTCCAGGCGCAACGCAGACTTTTCCAACTCCAGACGGAATACATCGCTGCACTCGAAAATGTCTGGACCACCGGCACCGCTTTGCAGGGCTTCCTGCTGACCGACGGGCTCGAAGCACCCTCGCGCCCGGGCGAAATCGACCGTCCCATCCGCGAAACCAATCTCCCCATGCCCGAACGCAACGCCGCGTTTGACCCCATGCCCCGGCCGTGACCGGAACTCGCGGTTAGCCGTTAACAGTCGCGCCGGTGGTCCGTCTACAGCCACAAAGGAGACCGTCATGCGTTCTTACCGCGTCGCTTGCACCACTGTTCTGGCTGTGTCGGGCTTTGTCACGCTGTTTCTGGCAACCCAAACCAAACCCTCTGGTTCTTCGGCGGGTTCGGTCGTCGCCGTTGCACCGATGGTTGAGCCGCGCTCCGGCCATTCTTCCACTTTGCTTCCCGACGGACGAGTCCTGATCGCCGGCGGCATGCGGCGCAACCAGGATTTCTATCGTTCTGCGGAACTCTTCGACCCCACTACCAGCCGATTTCGGAAATCCGGAGAAATGAACATGGCGCGAGTCGGTCATGCTGCCGTTCTCCTGAACTCCGGGAAGGTCCTGATCGTTGGAGGATGGATCGGCCACGCGTGCACCGATTCCGCCGAACTCTACGACCCGTCCACCAAAAGCTTCGCGTTAATCGGGCACATGACCACTCGCCGCGGCCAGCCGATCGCCACTTTGCTCAAGGACGGCGATGTTCTTATCACCGGTGGCGCTGATCATGACTCACCAGGCGGCATTGCCTCCGCGGAGATTTTCCATCCCGCCACACAGGCGTTTGAAGCCATCTCCCCAATGCACTCCGGCCGCATTTCCCACACCGCTACGCTTCTCAAAGATGGCCGCGTGCTCGTCGCTGGCGGCCGCGGCGATGCAGTTAATATTTCCGCCGAACTTTTTGATCCAAAAACAAAATCCTTCTCTCCAACCGGGAACATGCTAACCACCCGTTACAAGCACACTGCCGGCCTTCTTCCTGACGGCCGAGTCCTGGTAGCCGGCGGCTCGGATGAGCGCGATTGGAATGGTAATCTTTCTGCCGCCGAGATCTTCGAGCCACGCACAGGAAAGTTCACGGCGACAGCCGCTCTGCACGCGAGCCGCTTCAAACTTCCCGAACAAGCGGTTCAGCTCCCTTCCGGGCAGCTTGTCATTGCCGGCGGAAGCCCTTTGATCGAGCTGTTCGATGCCACAACCGGCACGTTTGAACCCGTCGCTGGCCATCTCGATGCTTCCTGGCACTTCATGACAGAAACTCTGCTGAAAGACGGACGCGTCCTGCTGACCGGTGGCTATGCTAACGATGACCGGGCTACCGATCACGCATGGGTTTACCAACCTTGAGTTTCGCCGCGCTCTCAGGGTGGATGGCTCACCCCTGTCCGTTCGGCCAGATATGGACTCCAACACACTAGTACCCTCGTTTCGTTGACCTGCTTCTTCTCCGGCCACTACTGTCCTAACTGGCGAGGGTGTGTGTTGCCAGGATGGGTCTTTTCTGACGGCCCGTTCCAACGGCCTCAGGATTTTCTTTCCTCGTAGCGTCGCCCTTTGGGGGCGAGAGAACTCCCCCGCCAGCGTGGTGTTGACAAAGGATGAGCCGCTTGCCGTGGCTCGCGAACTCGCAATGACTACGATGACCAAAGCGGGCCGGTACGAAATCGTCGGCGAACTCGGCCGCGGTGCCATGGGTGTTGTCTATCGCGCAGTGGATCCGGTCATCGGCCGTAATGTCGCGGTGAAAACGATTCGACTTTCCGAGGCTGGCACGGGCCTGTCCCGGCAGGAACTTCTTTCTCGCTTCCAAACCGAAGCCCGCGCCGCTGGTGTGCTCACCCATCCCAACATCGTTGTGGTTTACGATGCCGGCGAAGAAGACGGCCTGTACTACATCACAATGGAACTCGTCGAAGGGAAGAGTCTCCAGTCCCTGATCGACTCCGGCGATTCGTTCCCCACGGCGCGCGTCATTCGCATCCTCGAGCAGACTTGCAGCGCCCTGGCTTTCGCTCACGAACGCAACATCGTTCATCGCGACATCAAGCCCGCGAATCTGATGCTGACTGCCGACGACATCGTTAAGGTCACCGATTTTGGCACCGCGAAAATCCTGCAGATGGGCACGGTTCAGCAGACTACCCACGTTATGGGTACGCCCTCCTACATGTCGCCCGAACAGGTCAAAGGCAAGCCTATCGACGGCCGCACCGACATTTTTTCTCTTGGCGTCGTGCTCTACGAAATGCTCACGGGGGAGAAGCCGTTCCCCGGCCAAAGTATTACCACGGTGATCTACAAGATCGTCAACGAGGAGCCTATTCCTCCGCGCCAGTTGAATCCGTCCATTCATCCAGGGCTCAACGAAATCGTTCTTCGCGCGCTCGCGAAAGAGCCCGACGAACGCTACCAATCCTGCCGCGAAATGCTGGAAGACCTTCGCAATTACCGCGGTCTTGGTGGGGCCGAGCGCAACCCCGATGCCACTCTGGTCTCTCCTCGCTCCGCCGGCGGTCCTTTCTCCACTCCGACCGCTCCGCTGCGGCCCCTTTACGAGGATTCGGTTGCCGCAACGAATCTCCAGTCTTTGCAAAATCGCGCTGCGAACCCCTCGCAGACTCCCACGGTCCGCCGCACTGGCTCGCTCGCCCCGGTCGAGGAACCTGCAAAGAAATCCAACACCTTCGCTACAGTTCTCGCGGCGATTTTTCTCTTGTGCGTGATTGCCTACGGCGTTAACCGCCTTCGCCCGGAATGGCAAGCCGTTCGCGAACGAAACAATGCCGTGCAGTTGCAACAGCCCAAGTCTCCAGCCGCGCCAGCCAATGCGCTGAAGCCCGCGTCCACTGACGCCGCCATTGCCACAACTCCGCCCGTGGCGAACGACCCCAACACGGCCGTCGCACCGACATCCTCTCCCGCCGGGGATGCGAGCGCCTCCGCTTCCAACTCGGAACCGCCCGCCACGCACACCGAACCGCCGGCCTCCGAGACCCCGTTGGCCACGCCGATCGCGCCGCCAGCCGCAAAGAAGACAGAGCCCGCTGTTACTCCTGCAGCTGCCGACTACAAACGCCAGATTGAGCAGACCATCGCCGACAAGTCTCTAACTGGCCGCGTCAAAGTGAACGCGTCCAGCAGCGCCATCACGCTGACCGGCAAGCTTCATCCCGCGGAACACGCTGCGCTTTTGAAATTCATGCGCAATGCCCCTGCCAATGTTCGTGTGGTTGACGACATTCTTTACGACGACACGCCCATCGCCTCCGCGGAACCTGCGGACAACGGCGCGCATCCCGTGCCTGGCAAGGGTCGCAGCGCGCTTCACGTTGTCACCGACGTCCTCGGCGCCAATGCCGCGCTCTTCGGTCCTGCTGGCGGCAAACTCGTCGAATGCCAGACTCCGTGCAGCTTCAACAACCTCGATCCCTCGGAATATAGTCTGCAGATTCACAAGGACGGTTACGTTCCCATCCAAACCGCTCTGCAGCTCTACGCCAACGAAACGCAAGATCAGAAATTGCATCTTGAAGCGGTCGCCAAAGGCTTGCTGGTCAACAGCCATCCCGCCAATGCCGACGTCTTCATCAATGGCGCTAAGCAGTCCGGACAGACCCCCGTCACCCTCCCCCTTGGCCCGGGGCAATACGACGTCGTGATTCGCTTGAATGGCTATGAGCCGTACTCCAGCCACGTGCAAGTCAAAGAAAACAATCAAACCACGATGGAGGTCGACCTGAAGGAAAGGAACAAGGTGCACGTCGCCTGGGCGCAGGTCCGGTCCACTCCTGCTGGGGCAGAAATCTTCATCGACGGCGAACCTACCAACCAGGTGACGCCCGCGCGTGTCCAAATCCCCTCGGGCTCCCACATCATCGCACTCCAGTTGAACGGCTATCAGATCGCCAAGCACATGGTTCAGGCCAGCGAAGGCGGCACCGTCGGAGTCACCGAGTTCCTGCACCCCAAATAGCCCTGGCAGGGCCCCGGCGCGTTTTCGTCAAGAAACCAGCGCTTCCTTGTCCAGAATCTCGAAATGCTGCGTTGTACAGCGAAACAAAGGCGCAACGCCCACAACTGCAACCAAACAAAACGCTTAAATGTGCCTATTCTGTACACGTCGCGACCCCTTCGTACTATGTCCCTCTTTCGCCCCTTCCCGGATGATTAATGTGCCAGATTGGCGGTCCGCCCGTGGTCTCTCCGCGCGCTTTTCTCTAGGCGTGGGAAGGACCCAGTTGATCCGGCAGCCGTCCAGCCCAAACGGGCTGGACCTGGGGACGCACACTTGGTTTCGCACGCAGCAGCATTACGGGACGACAAACCCACGCGGAAATCGCCGAACCGTTCCGCATCCGGGCCAAATGCTACTCCCACGCTTGCGGCCCACCGCGAACGCGCTCCGCTGATCGACCCCCTGTTGAACCAGGTCTCGCAATCGCTGCGCGCCTTCCAACTCCTCCTGCGCGCCAGCCGCCTTTACAGCGCGACGCATCCACGGGTCCTGGACAGCCTCGACCAGGCGTACGACGCGCTTCGCAACTCCGCGATCGAGTTGAACGGCCTCGAAATCCGAATCGAGCGAGGCGGAATTGTTGTTCCGAGGCTCGCCGACGGGCACCTTCCCGACGCTCGGGGTGAATTTCACGCGCTGGCCACCGATCTTCAGCGTGCCGGAATTCACACCCTGTACTTCAGTGCAAAATTTCATGTGGGCGAATTGGACACGCTCACGCAACTGATCCACTCCACCTTGCTAAACTCGGAAGAGTCGGCCAAACGCCTCCAGCTCGGCGGCTGGTCGGGACGTCTCCGGGAGCGCCGTGTGGAAGGGATTCAGATTAATACTCTGACGGAACGCAAGGTCGATTCCGTCCTGGCCAGCCTCATCGCCGCACTAGTCGCCTATGGTGGTAACGAGCCGCAAGACGCAATTGACGCTCCGATTCGCGCCCCGCAACGATCCGAAATCTCCGAGACACTCCGACTGATCGGCCGCCTTACTCCTCCGATGGAAGTAGCGCGCGGCCTTGCGCCGGAAGAGGCTGCTCGCGCTATTCATGCCTCCATGGCCAGTGCTTCCCGAGATACGGTGCGCATGCTTCTGAGCGCCATGAATCACTACGGCCCGCTGGAGGGCGAAGCTCCGCAGATTTATCTCAAGCGTCTTTCGCAATCGCTGGTACTTGAGTTGATGAGCACGGAATTTGCCGACGGCTCACTCGCCCCCATCGGCGTCCGTCCGATGCTCACTCAGCTTGCCGACGAAATCGTCTCTTCCGGCGAATATCGCGGCCCTCACTCCTCTCAGCATTTCTCGTCGCTTGCCTCGGCGTGGGCCAATGACGGCCAGCGCGAGCAGCTCATCGAGCGGTTCTGGCTGGAGCTCGCGCCGCGAGAAAAATCTTCCGTTCTTCGCGGTCTCGAAATCTGGTGTGTTCCTATCGCGGTTGTTCGCCAGACGCTGGCGCAACTTGTGGACGCCGGCGCGGAAGCTCCCCGCCGCGAAGCGCGGACCATTCTTCTGAACTATGCGCGCCGCCTTGAGCATGCCGATGCGGCCGCCCGGCGTATCGTCGCCGCCGGCCTCGGCGATCTGACCCACCTCCTCGAATCGCTCTGGCCCAATCAGCTTCCGGAAGAGCTCAACAAGCTCACCTTGACGGCGCTTGCGAAAGAAACCGCGCCCGAAACCAGCGCGCTCCTCGCTGCTTTCCTCGAGACTCTGGGACGAATCGCCGTCACCCGCGGCGATTTTACCGGCTTCGAAAATATTCTCATCGGCCTCGAGCGACTTCCCCGCGACGCCGAACACGAGCACATGACCGCCCTCGGTCATCGCTTGGTGGCCAACGACCGCTGGATGCTTCTTGTCGACGCGGCCATAGCCAATCGCCCGCTCGATCCGGCGCTTCCCCGCCTGCTTCAACGCGATCCCGACCGTTTGCTCGACCGCCTCACGCTTTTGCTCACTGACCCCCGCGGCCCTGAGCTGCTCGCCCCGATGGCGCGGCTATTGCGCACCATTGGTGTCCCCGTGCTCACTGTTCTGGAAACGCGCCTGTTCGAAGCCCGCCGTCAACGCGTCAGCGCCGCCATCCGCATGCTCGCGGTCGCCGATCCCGATCGCCTTCTTCGCGGAATTACCCGCGCTATGGCCAGTTGGGAATGGAATCTCCAGGACCTCGCCGTCAGCGAACTCTCTCGCCCGGCCAATTCCCCTTCGGCGCAGAGCACGGCATTCGTTTTCTCCGCCATCCTGCAGGATGCGCATCCTCTCGTGGTCCCGATGATGATCGACCAGATCGGCATTGGCCAGGAAAACACCGCCGTTCCACTGCTTATGGAAATCGCAGCGGGTGAACACGAAACCCTGCGCGATCAATTCGTGCGCATCAAAGCCATCGAAGCGCTCGGCCGCCTGCGCGCCACGGAAGCCGGCGAACTTCTTCACCAACTGGCCGGTAAGCGTGAAGGTCTCACTTATGTGGAACCCGGAGGCCTGCGGGCCGCCGCGGAAGATGCTCTGGCGCTCATGGAGGAAGGACCGCTGTCCGCTCGCGCTCGGGCTGCTTTCGAGCCGGTGTCTCCAGCTCTCGGCAATTTTGTCATTCCGCGCCGCTACGCGCGGATTCCTCTAGAGTCGCCGCTGCGCGCGCAAATTGGCGCCCAGCAGACCATGAGCATGGCCCGAATCAAGACGATCTCTCTCGGCGGAGCCTTCATCGAATCCTCGAATCGGCTAAGCCCCGGCGATTCCATCCAGTTGGAAATCCGTTCCGGCCTGCGCAAAATCCATTCCACGGCTATCGTTCGCAATGTCGGCCCCAACGGCAACGGTGTCGAATTCGTGCACATGAAAGACGAAGACCGCGAACGGCTCCGCAAGCTCGTTCAGAAATACCTCTCCAGCTGATTAGCGACCGCCCAAGAAGATCCTTGCAAGAACGCAAACCGCTCGGAGCCGCCGGGCTATTTGGTTCGCTTGCGGCGAACAAGCGGGGGCTTCGACTTGCTCTTGCCTTTGAGATTGAGTGCCACGGCGGCACGAATCAGTTCCTTCAATGCCGCCTCATTGATTTTCTCGCCTTCGCGGATATCGATGGCGCGCCGGACATTCCCGTCGAGGCTGGAGTTGAACAGGCGCGCAGGGTCGTTCAACGCCGCGCCCTTGGCAAACGTCATCTTGACGACATCCTTGTAAGTCTCTCCCGTGCAAACGATGCCGCTATGGGACCACACCGGAGTTCCCATCCACTTCCACTCCTCTACGATCTCCGGATCCGCCTTGTGGATAATGTCACGCACTTTCGCGAGCATCTTCCCGCGCCAGTCTCCAAGTTCCTTGATCCTCTGGTCGATAAACGTAGCGGCAGATTCCACGTGGACCTCCCTCTCTCAGATCCATTTTTGTCAAGGCACAGCGTAGCCTGAAACTTGTACAACTGGAAGTCTCGCCCGGCAAGTTCCATAGGCATCACGATTTCTGAGCGGAGCTGTGAAATAATCGGTCGCGATGGAAGACTCAGCGCATCCGGAAGAAGTGCTTGGTCCCTACGCAGCGGCACTACGAGCGGCACTCTCGCAGCCGTTTCTTCGGCTAAATTTCGTGACGCTGTGGGTCCGGGATCAGGAACGGAGCCGCCGGTTCTTCGTGGAGACGTTATATTTCGAGACGATTGTGGACGTGGCAACTCCCGAGGGAGGCCGGTGGATCGTTGTAGCGCCTCCAGCTGCTGGTTGGCTTCCTGGAACGGCAGGAGCGGGCCTGCCCGGAATAGCCCTCTGTGTTGCGGAGGAGGGATCCGCGGAGAACCAGCGTGTCGGCCAGAACACAGGTTTCAGTTTTCTCACCGAAGACGTCCGTAGCGTGTATCAAGAATGGTCGAGACGCGGAGTCCGTTTCCCGCTTCCGCCGACGGAACCCTCCTGGGGGAGCGGGCAAGCGCGTTACGCGCTTTTTGAGGACGTGGACGGAAATACTTTTTCTCTCATCGAATTCGACGAGGCAACCCGCTCGCTGGAAGCTGAGCGCGGCGCCCAGGCCGCCAGATTGGAGGCGGAGCGCCGGACTGCGCACGATTTAGCCATCGCCCAGCAAGTGCAGACGCGCTTGTTTCCGCAGCGACAGCCGCCGGTTCGAACGCTTGCCTATGCAGGAGTTTGCCATCCTGCCCGCACTGTAGGCGGAGACTATTACGACTTTCTCGATCTCGGCAGTCGCAGGCTCGGCCTGGTTATCGCGGATATCGCTGGCAAGGGCATCGGGGCCGCTCTGCTCATGGCTAATCTCCAAGCGGCTCTGCGCAGCCAGTGCGCGACAGCTTGGGAAAAACCCGAGCAATTCCTGCGGTCGGTACATCAGTTGCTTTACGAAAACACCGCCGACGGGGACTACGCAACCCTCTTCTTCGCGGAATACGACGATGACACCCGCAAGCTGCGTTACGCGAATTGCGGGCATCCACCTGCTTTGCTCCTGCACGGCGACAACAGCTTTGAACGGCTGCGGGCAACTTGTACGGTCGTGGGCTTGTTCGAGAAATGGGACTGCGTGATGGAAGAACGCCAATTGGCTCCCGGCGACACTGTCGTGCTTTACACCGATGGCGTTACGGAAGCGTTGAATGGCGAGGGAGAGGAATTTGGCGAAGAGCGTCTGCTGGAAGCCGCCCGCCAGCATCGCGAGCTATCCCTGCCGGAGTGGTTGGAGGCAGTTGCGGGTCAGGCTCGGAGCTTCAGCCCTCATGAACAGTCCGACGACATCACGTTGATCGTCGCCAAATGCACATGAGGTTAGCTGCCGGTGGGGGCTGTGCGTGGCCTGCGCCACTTGGCGGCATATGGCAGGACGAACAAGTAGAGACCGGTGAAAAACTGCAATGCGAGCGTGGATACCGCCAAGAGCCCCAGCCTGTTGGAATACTTGTTCTGGGCTACGGCAACGCCGTTGACGATGACGGCCAGGGTGAACGCAATAGAAAGCCAGCGGTGCGTCTGCCGAATCCATTTGTTCCAGTGCATGGGGATCTCCTCTGAAGCGAGCGGAACCGTTCAAAGTTGAAAGTCAGGAGTCGAGAGAAATCGAGCCGATTGCTTCAGGCCGCGCTAAGCTGACGCGCAGCCCTTCCTAAGCTCAGGCCGCGCCCCTGAGCCCATCAACCCCATTTGGGGGGTTCCATATCGAACTGCTTGGAGTACTCCGCGACCAAGCGCCGCCAGGCTGCGAACTTCATCGCATCTCCACCAACGATGCGGCCGATGGGAGCTCCGCTGAGAAGACGGTCCAGAACATCGAAGGCAATGTGCCAGCCTGCAGCACCCCACGAGACATAGCGGCGATCGATGTTGTGCCACAAGGTCAGGCGCGTGCCGCTCCCCAACGCTTCGAGTTCCCACCGGGTATCGCCGTACTCGAGCACCTTGGGAGCGTCGGCGCGCGTGACTTTGGTTTCCAGCGCCGTAGGTGTTCCCGTCCAGGTGAGCTTCACCGTTCCAACCGCGCCCAGGCTCCCGTCGACCTCAAAGGGCGCCCACTCGCGCAAATGCGCCGGATCCGTGAGCGCCCGCCAGACTTTTTCCGGCGGGTGCCGCAACTCTCGGACGAGAATAAGGGTCCACTGGTCGCCGCCCTTTCGGACCTCTGCCCCGTAGGCCGGACCCGTCGTGTACTCCTGGCGATCATTCATTTCGTTCTCCCTCTTGTTCCCACCAGCCGGTGTTGATTGCATGCGATCCAGTTGCCCTTCGAGAGCGTCCAGGTGCATGGACCAGGACCTGCGGAACAGAGCCTGCCAGTGGTTGACCTCCGGAAGTGCTCCGGACTTTGGCCGGTGACCGTTACCGCGCACGAACCGCATCCCTCTGAACGCCGACTTACCAGCGAGCCAGCTGCGTGAGCTGGATCAGGTTGCCGCATGTGTCCTTGAGCATCGCGATCGTCGAACCCGTCACGGCAGTGGGAGGCATGGTGAACTCGCCGCCGAGGCCCTTGATCCGCTCGTAGTCGGCCTTCACGTCGTCGGTGAAGAACATCGCTGCGGGCTGGTTCTGTTGAAACAACGCCTCCTGATACGCTTTGGCGGCTGGATTGTTGTTCAGCGCCAATTGCAACTCGGTGCCGTTCGGCTCCTCCGGCGAAGCCACGGTCAGCCAGCGAAACGGGCCCTGACTGAAATCGGACTTCTTCGCAAAGCCCAGCACTTCTGTATAGAAGCGCAGGGCTTTACTCTGGTCGTCCACGAATACGCTCGTCAACTTGATTTTCATTTCCCTTCTCCTTAGTGATGTGCGCGGTTTGCACCGCGCCGTTTTCCCCTCGCCTTGCTCTTCCCGGGTGTAGGTTCATCCATGCGGTCGAGATGCCGTTCGAGCGCGTCTACGTGGGCGGACCAGAACCGTCGAAACGGAGCCAGCCATTCATCCACCTCCTGAAGCGGTTCGGGCTTCAGGCGGTAGAGACGGCGTTGCGCGTCTACTGTCGATTCCACAAAACCGGCCTCGCGCAGCACCCGCAAGTGCTTGGACACGGTCGGCTGCGGCATACGAAGCTGGCGCTCAATCTCGCCCACCGACTGCTGGGAGGAGAACAGCAGGCTGAGGATCGCGCGGCGATTCGGCTCGGCAATAATCTCGAACACGGATTCCATGGCCATTATATACGCCATATGGCATATACGTGTCAAGGCATATAAAGAAGCTACTTTGAGAGGACCAACGCCCCTCCGTTTTACCCGGCTTCGGGAGTTGCAATTCCAGCACAACACGGCGTTCCTTCACATTTCTTTCACGAATGGAACACATCGAATCGTTAACTTAAGCGGGTCGCGGTGTCGTTGCTAAAATGAGTATGTGAAATAGAGCTTCGCCAATTTGACGGCCTCGAACGCTCGAACGGAATGGAGAACAAGGAAGTATGCCTTACCCCGAATGGGTGGAAATCTTAGGTGGGATCGCCGGATTCTGTACTACTTTCGCTTTTGTCCCGCAACTGGTGAAGATTTACAGGCAGGGCGGGCGCGACCTGTCCTACGGCATGTTGAGTCTCTATCTCGGCGGCGTGCTGATGTGGCTGGCCTACGGGATTCTGTCGCACGCCCAGGCGGTCACGCTGACCAACGCCGCAACCGCGATTCTGATTGCCGCCGCAACAGTCCTGAAAGCGTGGAAGGAACGTCAGGCCAGCAGCAAACCTTTGGTCGCCGAGCAACTCACCGAACAAGCCTGAAAGACATTCTTGCCGTCAGCGTCGTCGTCGAGAAACTGGCTCTTTCCTGGCGCCATGCTCTTGCCTCCGCGCCCATAACCGGTTGAGCACTTTCATCTTCCATCGCTTTTTCAAATCCATCCCAGCGGGTTTACAGTTGCAAAGGCTCGTACATTGCAGTACAAGCCTACTAATCATTTCCATTCTCAGGTGCAAGGCGGTCGAACTCGCCACCGCTAGGGGTAGCGGGCCAAGTAGCTGTTCACAAGGAGGAAGTTCTATGCAACGCAGGGGGTTGCTCTTTGTAGGTGTGGTTTTCTGCTTCGTGAGTCTGCTTGCCGCAACCGCCGCACTCGCCCAAATCAACACCGCTACGCTTACTGGCGTCGTCACCGATCAGCAGGGTGGCGCGGTACGCGGTGCCAAGGTCACCCTCACCAGCGCGGTCACCGGCAGCGCGCGCACCGTCACCGTGGACGACGAAGGACGCTACACCATCGCCGGAATCGTTCCCGGTGAATACAAGATCCGCGTGGACGGCGGCAGCAATTTCGCGGCCTATGAAAACCCCTCGTATCGCCTCAATGTCGGCCAGACCGCGACGCTGGATATCAAGCTGACCCTCGGCACCACTTCCCAGACTGTCACCGTCACGACCGAGTCCGCTCCCATCGAAACCACCCGCAGTGAGAGTGCGCAGACCATCGACGAACGCCAGATCGACAACCTGCCCATCAACGGCCGCAACTACATCAATTTCACGCTTACCAACTCGCAAGTCACCCGCGACAATTCCAACGCCATCGGCCCGGCGCCCAACTCCGGCCTGGCCATCAGTGGCGCTCGCGCTCGCGGCAATATGGTCAGTGTCGACGGGGCCGACGCGGTCGACAATTCCGTCAACGGCATCCGCTCCACCGTCTCCCAGGAAGCCGTGCAGGAATTCCAGATGATCCTGAGCAACTACAACCCCGAATACGGCCGCGCAAGCGGTGGGGTCGTCAATATCGTCACCAAGTCCGGCACCAACGATTTCCACGGTGACGTGTACGGTTTTCTGCGCAACAAGGATTTCCAGGCGCGCAACCCCTTTTCGTTCCAAGTTGATCCCACGACCGGCAATCTCGATCCCGTCAAGCAGGCGTATACGCGCGTGCAAGCAGGCTTGACCCTGGGCGGCGCGCTGAAGAAAGACAAAACCTTCTACTTCTTCTCTTACGAATATACGCAGCGCGAAGAAACCGGCTTCTCGAGCATCGGCCAGGGCAACTTCGGCCTTTCTCCCTATAATTGTGGTGGATGCCAACTGCAGGGCCTGCCGTTGACCTCCGACCAGTCCACTGCGGTAACACAACTCCTCCAGGCCGCCGCCGCCGCTCCCCCTCTCGAAGCGGCGCAGATTCAGCAATTGGCTGGCACCTATGCGACTTTAATGGGCTCGGCATCTAGCGTCGCCGTCAACCGCGCCGACTTCGGCCACATTGTCACCTCGCTGTCCGGTGGGAGCATCACGCCAGTGAATCCCGTAGGTCCCGGCCTGTACTCTGAATTTCCAACGCCCGTCGCGTGCCCCAGCGGCGCTACCGTTAACGCAGTAAACTGCACCGGCTTTGCTGCCATTGGTCCAAACGGCGCCATTATTCCCGGCGGCGCCGTTCCTCTCCCCTCTTCCTACGTCGGCCTTAACGCCATCCGCGGCAATTTCCCGGCTCAAGAAAAGACCAGCCTGTGGTCCGCGCGTCTTGATCAACACTGGAATACCCGCAACACCTCTTTCATTCGCGTCGGCGTTTCTCCATCGAACGTCACCGGCATCCAGTCCACTTCCCAGAACCAGACCTACGGCCAGAATGCCGGCACGCGCGTTGGTGCCAGCCACTACCGCGACGTCAACGCCACCTTCCAGCACGACACCATCCTCTCGGACACTGCTTTCAACGAATTCCGCTTCCAATTCGCCCGACGCGGCGTTCACTTCGGCTATTCCCCGCTCGATTACTCCTCGACTGGCGGCGGGAGCGGCTCCGACATCGGCGTTAACATCCCTGGCTACGCGTATTTTGGCCGCGAGCCCTATTCCACCGTCGACCGCATCGAGCGTCGCTGGCAATTCTCCGACGCGGGCACCATCTCCAAGGGCCGTCACACCTTCAAGGTCGGCGTCGACTTCAACTTCATCCAGCTTCGTTCCAGCAAGCCGCAGATCTTCGAACTCGACTTCGGCGGCGACGTCAACTTCGGCGGGCTCACTGCTTCGACCTTCGGTCTGCCCGATTGCTTCAATCCCGCGACCGGCCCGCACGCCGGCGCTTGTGGTTCGGGCGAAATCTCTCTACCCGGGACCACCGCTTTGCAATCCTACGGACTCGGCATTCCCACCACTTATATTCAAGGCATCGGTTCATCGAATCAGCCGTTCGACAATATTCCGGTCGCCTTCTTCGCTCAGGACACCTGGCGCATGACGCCGAAACTCACCTTGAACTACGGTGTGCGTTATGACCTCGAGATCTCGCCTCTGTTCGCACCGGCCACTTCCATCAACGCGGCGGCGGAGAACGCGCTCGGCGTCATGGAAGGAATCCCGCGCGACTACAAGAACGTCGCTCCCCGCATCGGCGTAGCCTGGGATCCCAAAGGCGATGGCAAAACCGTTGTGCGCGCGGGTTACGGCCTCTTTTACGACCACCCGCTGCTGGCCATTGCCTTCGACTCAGTTACCGCCGATGGCGGCCGCTCCGTGCAGTTAATCAGTTCCGGCGGCGCGGCTTCCGCTTGTGGCTTGCTCACTCAGGTTCCGGTTTGCCGCAACGGCCTCGACACGCCCCTGAATCTCAACGGCTCTTCGATCTTCCAGGGCGTGTTGAATGCCAACTCTGTTCCGTCCGGATTTCCCAGCATGTACTACTTGCCGAATGAGCAGCGTTTCAACCCTTATCCTTCCAATTCTCTATTCGCCAACCAGAACTATCTGACCGCGGGATTCCCGCTGCCCATTCTTCCGTTCACTTTGCCGGTAGATAAGAACTTCAAATACGGTTACGCGCAACAGGCCAATCTCACCATCGAACGGGTGATTGCAGGCACCTGGAAAATCAGCGGCGGTTATCAATGGACTCGCGGCATTCACCTGAACCGCCCCGTCGACGTCAACACCGTCAACCCGCAACTTCTTACCAGCAACGAGAAGGCGGCGGAGGAAATCGGGCTCGCCTCTCCGGGCGGCTATCCGTTGAGTGTCGCCGTTCCTTCCACGATCAACACTACGTGCGGTCCCATTCCCGCTTTCAACATCAGTGGCGGAGGCAGCGTCGCTTTTGCAACCCCCACGGGACAGCCTCTTGTTCCGGGCGCTCTCGGCTTGGGCTACACCGGTCCGAATTGCACCGGCACACCGGTCGGCTTCGTCGGCACTCCAGCCTTTTTCAACTATTTCCGCAAGTCCGGACCCAACCCGTCCTTCGCGACGGGCGTCGGCCTGGCCGCTCCGCAGTGCGCTGGCAATCCCAACCCGTTCGCTTGCGGCTACGCCGTGCAGCAGGCGCTCGCGGGCGCCGCTGGTTTCCCGGTGGGCTTCGGCGTGCCCGCTCCTTATTTCAGCGTCGACACGCAGAAATCCGACGCCGCCTCGTGGTACAACGCCCTCACCATCAACCTGCAGAAGAGCTTCTCGAAGCACTTCACTCTGCTCTCCAGCTACACCTGGTCGCACTCCCTGGATAACGGCACCGACTTGCAGTCCACCCTGGAGCCGGCCGACAGCCGTTTCCCTCAATATGAAAAAGGCAACTCCGTGAACGACCAGCGCCATCGCTGGGTCACCAGCGCCGTCTTCCAGTCCTCGCCTTCTGTTTCCGGGCAGGGCTTCAAGCAGAATTTCCTGAGCAACTGGACTCTCGCGCCGCTTGTCGAATGGTCTTCCGGACGGCCATTCAACATCATCACTGGCTCCGACACGCTGCTTGACGGCGGCGCCTCCGAAATTCGTCCGCAAGCTGCGGGCGGGACGACTTCTCCGTACATCAAAGGCGCCACCTTCGGTGTCGGCCAGACCTGCTGGACCGATGCCGGCCAGCCTTACACCATCGCCGGTGTTACTCCGCCTTACGGTTGCACCGGCAACCTCAGCCGCGACAAGTTCAACATGCCCAACTTCTTTCAGTTTGATCTTCGCGTTTCCAAGGGCATCCAGTTCGGTGAACGCCTCCGTCTCGATCTGATCGCGGACATGTTCAACCTCTTCAACCATACGAACATCATCGCCGTGAACCAGCTCTGCGATCCCACGGCGGGCTCGTCGTGCTTCGCAGGTCAGCCCACTTCC
>Ga0207761_1000026_pt1 | contig 37376 bp, 35 predicted proteins | sample LuqExpMetageno34_FD_187792 | JGI IMG/M metagenome (GOLD analysis project Ga0207761, IMG submission 187792) | Tropical forest soil microbial communities from Luquillo Experimental Forest, Puerto Rico - Sample 34 (SPAdes) | ecosystem: Environmental > Terrestrial > Soil > Tropical forest ... | reverse complement strand
TACCCGCCGGTAGCGCATTTTGCAGGAATCCGATGGTGCGTCCGGCCATGATCGACAGCACCAGCGTGGACTTGCCGACGTAGGTCGCCAGCGGCGGCACCACAGTGGGCGCGATCTGCGGCTTGACCGCGATGACGACAGCAGCGACCGGGCGAGCCTTGCCCTTAGGATTGAGCTTGAGCCCGCGCCGCGTAAGTGTCTTCACGGCTTTGCCTGGCCGCGGCTCGACGACGGCGATACGCTTCGGGTTGAGCCCACACGCGATCCAGCTATCGAGCATCGAACCGCCCATCTTGCCGGCGCCGACCAGTAGGAGGGTGCCGGAAAGCTTGCTCAGCGGACGCGCATTTACTTTGCGAGCGGCCATGATCCTCTCCGGCTGTCATCCCCCGCGAAGGCAGACGAGCCAATATTCATCACCGCTGAGTTCGATCATCGGCGGTTCACGCCTCGCCTGAGGTCTCGAACATGGCGGCATCGAGTGCCTCGCGCGCGGGCTTGCCGGCCCAGACCACGAATTGAAACGCGGTGAAATGTCGCTCGCAGGTGTCAAGCGCGGTGCCGAGCAGCGACTCGCACTGTTTGCCGGAAGCCTCTACACCGCCCGCCAACACCAGCGCATGGCGATACATGACGATGCCTTCCTTGGTCCACAGGTCGAAGTGCCCGACCCAGAGCCGCTCGTTGATGAGCGAGATCAGCGCCTGGACCTCGGCGCGGCGCCGTTCGGGGACCTTCAGGTCAAAGGCACAAGCTAGGTGCAGCGCCTCGATCTCACCCATCCAGGTGTAGGAGAGTTGGTAATCGGTCCAGCGCCCGGTCACCAGAATAGTGATCTCGTCATCGCTGGAGCGCTCGAACGACCAATCATTGCCCGCTGCCAGACGCTCCACGACGTCGACCGGGCTGGAGTGATCATCCGCGTAGCGTGAAAGGGACATGACGTCTCCGCCTGGCCGAAGGGAGCAATTGGAAACGCACGGCACCGCACGCGCACGGCACACTCTGGCCCGGAATGGACCCGAACCAAATCTGACGCAGGGGATACGGGATGCCTTGACGGCGACAACGAATCACTAGGTGAGTCGACTATATCCCTCTCGATTCCGCCCGCCTAAGGCATCGTCAAGCGCCACTGAGCAATGATTTGCCGAAGTTAGGCAACTAGCGGGAATCGACTCTCCACAGCCAATGCTCGCGTCAAGTTGAATCGGTAGTGGATAACTCGCCGATTTTGAATCGCGCGTTCAGTCGAACAGGCTCGACACCGATTCTTCGTGGGCGGTGCGCCCGATCGCTTCGCCGATCAGCGGTGCGATCGGCAGGATGCGTATATTGCCGGCGGCAAGCACCTCTTTGGTTGGCTGAATCGAGTCGGTGATCACCAGTTCCTTTAGCCGCGACTTGGCGATGCGCGCGACCGCACCGCCCGAAAGCACACCATGGGTGATGTAAGCATAGACCGCCTTTGCGCCATGTCCGAGCAAGGCATCGGCGGCGTTCACCAGGGTGCCGCCGGAGTCAACGATGTCGTCGACCAGCACGCAGATATGGCCGGCCACCTCGCCGATCACGTTCATCACTTCGGATTCGCCGGCCCGCTCGCGCCGCTTGTCGATAATGGCGAGCGGCGCATTGATTCGCTTGGCGAGTCCGCGTGCGCGCACCACGCCGCCGACGTCGGGCGACACCACCATTATGTTGTCAAGCTGGAAGCGTTCCTTGATGTCGCGCACCTTCACTGGCGAGGCATACAGGTTGTCGGTCGGGATATCGAAGAAGCCCTGGATTTGGCCGGCATGCAGGTCGAGCGTCATCACGCGGTCTGCGCCGGCGCGCGTGATTAGGTTGGCGACCAGCTTGGCCGAGATCGGGGTGCGCGGTCCAGGTTTACGATCCTGCCGGGCATAGCCGAAATAGGGGACCACCGCAGTGATACGGCGCGCGGACGAGCGGCGCAGCGCATCGATGATGATTAGCAATTCCATCAGATGGTCGTTGGCCGGAAACGATGTTGATTGAATCACGAAAACGTCGGCGCCGCGCACGTTTTCCTGGATCTCGACGAACACCTCCATGTCGGCGAAACGCTTGACCACCGCCTTGGCCGGCGATGTTTTGAGGTAGTCGGAAATCTGCTGTGCCAGGGCAGGGTTGGAATTGCCGGCGACGAGCTTGATCGCCCCATTCTTGCCCGCCATCCCAGAACCCTCGCGTTAACGACTCACGCTATAGCCGTCGCGGACAGATCGCCCTTCAGGCGGCGTGGTCATAACAAGGCGGGCACGCGCGGGCAATACGAGTCGAAATCGTTGTCCGAAGCTTTTTCCGGCAAGACGTATGACGCCCAGTTTATTGGCTTACCGCCGCCAGTGTCAGGGTTTGCCGGTCCGAAACGACCTCAGGCGGCACGGGGCGATGCGGCGGCAACGGGACGGACCTGTCGTCAGTCGGCGCTTCCGCGGTCACGGCCAGCGCCGGGTCGGCCTGCGGGTGGAAAATGCGGTAGATGCCGGCGGCCTCAGGCGAGGCGTCGCGCCCTGCGACCAGGATCACCTGCGGCTCGGCTGCGGCGACTGGCGTGCCGGGCGCCACCTCAGGCGAGATCAGGAAGGCGGCGAGCTGCTCTATGCTGGTATGCGCGATTTTGCGTAGCATCGCATCATCAGCCACCGACCAGGCATCGCGCGGATGGCCGTTGGCGGTTGCTTCGCCGGTAATGCGCAAGGCGCGACGTTCGTCGCGGTCGAAAACGTCCCAGACCCAGGCGATAACGGTTTGGCCCTTCACCACCTTGGCGGCCAGATAACCGCGCACGCGATAGGCCGATGATTCTTCGCGTGAGATCACCGCCAACTGGCGGACTTGCGCCTCATCATTGAGCTTCTGCACCAGCGCGTTGAATTGCGCTCGCGGTGGGCCGTCGATCGATTCGAAGGCGACCGTGGCGCCACGCGGCTGCGCGGCCGACAAATTGGCTTGGCCGTCGGGCATGCAGCCGGTGAGCGCGAACGCGCTCGCGGCAGCTAACACCAGCCCCGCATGAGACACACAAGAAGCCGCCGCACGTAACGCGCGACTACGCGGACCCCACTCCATTGACACCCCGCGGCTTGTTATTGGTCTTACCGGTCCCCTTGGGCGGAGACATCGTAGCCGCTCGCGCATCGCCAAGTCCAGCCTGGCGGGAGGCCGGGACCGTTGCCTTGGAATCACGGTTATCCAGTAAGCGCGATTGCGTTGATATGCCTGCCGTAATCTGGCTCGTTGCGATGTATCGTCCGGCGGTAACTATAGAAGCGGTCCGGTTCGGCATAGGTGCACAGGCTTAGATCCTCGAATTGTGTGATCCCGGCTCGGCGGATGCGGTCGGCTATATAGCCCGGCAAATCGAACATGGCGTGGCCGGCGTTCGGCGAGGCGATGAAGAAACATTCGTTCTCGGCATCGGCGGCGGTAAAGCGCGCCACTAGGTCCGCCCCAACCTCGTAGTTTGGCTGGCTGATGGTGGGGCCGAGCGCCGCGGCGATGCGGTCCCGATTCGCCCCAAGCGTTTCCATCGCCGCCACCGATGCCTCGATCACGCCGGCGAGCGCGCCGCGCCAGCCGGCATGCGCCGCTCCGATAACGCCCGCTTCCGCATCGGCGAACAGCAGGGGCCCGCAATCGGCGGTGGACACGCCGATGGCGAGCAACGGTGTTCGTGTCACCAAACCATCGGCGCGCGGACGCTGGTCAGGAGGCCAAGGCGCTTCGACCGCAACGACATCGGGTGAATGAATCTGGAAGGGCGTGAGCAGCCGATCTGCGGTGACGCCGAGTGTGGCGGCCATGCGGGCGCGGTTTTCCGCCACCTTGTCCGGCGCATCGTTGGAGCCAACGCCGCCATTGAGCGTGGCATAGACGCCCTGAGATACGCCGCCCGCGCGCGAGAAGAAGGCGTGCCGGATACCGGCGAGTTCGGCGAGCGAAAGGGCCTGCAGCATGGCTATACCGTCGTTGACCGATAGCGTAGATCAATGACTTCTATCCGCTGCCGTTGCAAACAAAACATTGTGTGCGAAGGCAGAGGAGTTTGAGTCGTTCACTTGTCGCATTCCATAGCCGGAATGCTGCTCAGTGCCTGTTTAATCGCAATGCGGGCACCGGCGGACCTACTGGCCGATTCCGAGACCCTTTCGTATTCAGCGGATGGTAATTCGGTGCTGTTGCAAGTGCCGCATCATCATTGTGGCGACATTGCCGGCGCGGCTGCGGCTGGTGCGGCGATTGGCCCAGCGATCGGCACCATTGTCGGGAGCATGGTCGCGTTTCGGCCGCTACCGGTCGAATTCTGCGTGCAGCGATAGTGCAGCCAAAATCCTGAAATCTGTATATGGATCGGTCGTCGTGGGCGACCGCACCAACGAATTCTTTACCGTTCGAATCCAGGCGGCACGCCGACTGACTGATGCGCAAAGGCGGCGACTTTGAACAATTGGCCCATCTCGGTGCGGCCGCGACCGGTCAGCCGCGCCAGCGCTGTATCGATATCGGCGGCGGCATCGTGCGAGGAGGCATTAACCTTGAGCGTGGCGGCCCGCGTCTTGATGCCGAGGCGGTGCAGGAATTCCGCCTGCTCGATCGGGCCGAATCCGTTGGCCCCCATCGCCTCGACCGCGCGCATCAGTGCCTGAAAATCCACGTGCGCCGTGAGATCGAGCGCGCCCGGCGCTGTCAACGGATCGGCAAAGGCGTGTCCGCCGACCGCCTGAAAGGTTTCGCCAACGTTGCTGGTTACATGTCCGTAGTCGATCACCAGTGCGGCGCCGCCCTCGCCGGCGATGCGCCGGCCCAGGTTCATGGCGACGCTGTCACCGCGCCATTCGAAGATCGAATCGTCCGGCGCCTCACGCACGTTTTTCGGCAGCAGCCGCTCGAAATATGGCAGCGGATCGGGCGCAAGGGCGAAAGCGAGCTTGCCTTTAGCGTCGATCTCGACCTGCCGCTCGTGCCAGCGGCCCGCACGCTTGACCGCCTGATGGATCGGCAGCGCGTCGAAGAACTCGTTGGCGACAATGATGGAGGGGGCTGTCGGCACGTCGTCCAGCGAGGCGTGCCAGGTCACCGTAAAGGCGCGCAGCAGACGTTGTTGATACGCGCGCAGCACCGGGCTGATCTCGACCAGATGCAGCGTGGCTGCGTCGCGGAAACCCGGCATTATCTGCGCCGCGCGCAGTGCGTCGTTCATCAACGTGCCGCGGCCGGGGCCGAGCTCGATGATCTGGATCTGCGCAGGCGAGCCCATCTGATTCCAGAGGGCCGCCATCCAGATACCAATCAGCTCGCCGAACATCTGACTGATTTCGGGGGCCGTAATGAAATCGCCACGCGCGCCGAGCGGATCGCGCGTCATATAATAGCCGTGCAGGGGATCGCCGAGACACAGCGCCATGTATTCGCCGACCGGCATCGGACCGGCCGCTGTAATGCGCCGGCGGATTTCGATTTCCAGCGGCGAAATCTCTTCCATTATTTGAATCGCAGCGTATGCTTCAGTGCGTAAGTGACGAATCCAACGCCCGCGAAGAAGAGCGGTATCGACAACAATTGCCCCATGGTTGCACCGCCCCACAGGAAGCCGAGCTGGGCATCGGGCTCGCGGAAGAATTCGCTAAAGCTGCGGGCGATCGCGTAGACCATCGCGAAGGCCCCGATGATAAGGCCCGGCCGCTTGAGTGCGCCGGCGCGCATCAAAACCGCCAGCACCACGAACAAGACCAGGCCTTCCAGCGTCGCTTCGTAGAGTTGGCTCGGATGGCGCGGCAACGGCCCGCCGCCGGGGAACACCATCGCCCAAGGCACGTCGGTCGGGCGGCCCCAGAGTTCGCCATTGATGAAATTGGCCAGACGGCCGAGGAATAGTCCGATCGGTCCCACCGCGCACGTGATGTCACCGAGCGACAAAATCGAAATGCCACGCCTGCGTGCAAACACCACGACCGCTATTACGCAGCCGGCGAAGCCGCCGTGGAACGACATGCCGCCGTTCCAGAGCTGAACGATCTCGATCGGGTGCGCGGCAAAGTGTGGCAGGTTGTAAAAGAGCACATAACCGGTGCGGCCGCCGAGGATGATGCCCAGCGTCACCCACAGTACGAAATCGTCGAAGTCAAGGACGGTCATCGGCGCCTTGCCGCCCCACAGCGTCTCGGAGCGGATCAGCGCGCGGGCATAGACCCAGCCCATCAGGATGCCGACGATATAGGCCAGCGCGTACCATCGGATTGCGAACGGGCCGATGTGCACCAGTACCGGGTCGAGGGCAGGATAAGGAATGACGAACAAGGGCATTACTAAGTCTGTGACATTAATGCGGCGATTCTCGCAATGGTTAGAGCATACCGGCCCTTGCGGTCCGATGACCCTATCGCCATTGTTGTGTTTAAACGCGCCCGGAGGCGAAACCCATGACCCAGACCAGCAACCGCATATTCGATGAGATGGCGCGCCTGATGAACGACGCCGCTGGCGTCGCGCAGGGCGTGCGGCGTGAGTTTGACACTTTGTTCCGCGCCCAGGCCGAACGCATCCTGCGCGACCTCGATGTGGTACAGCGCGAGGAATTCGAGGCGGTCAAGGAGATGGCCCGCCTGGCGCGCGAGGAGAACGAGGCTCTGAAGGCACGCATTGAGGTGCTTGAAACGAAGCCCGATAAACCGTCCAAAAAGGTGGTCACTCCGCCCCCCGCCAAATAATCCTACTTCGGGAAGGGCGCCCTGGTTCCGCGGGGCGCGGTCGTTTGACCGCATCCGGGTGCGCTTTAGGCTTGTGCGTCCGCATTCCGCAGCACCACATAGATTGCTGGAATCACCAGTACGGTCAGCAGTGTTGATGAGGCCAGTCCGAATAGCAGCGAGATCGCCAGCCCCTGGAAGATCGGATCGAGCAAGATCGTCGCCGCGCCGATCATGGCCGCCAGCGCCGTCAGCAGGATCGGCTTGAAGCGGACTGCGCCGGCTTCCAGCAGCACCTCGCGCAAGGGCGTTCCTTGCGCTGATCCGTGGCGGATGAAATCGACCAGCAGGATTGAGTTGCGCACGATGATGCCGGCGAGCGCGATAAACCCGATCATCGAGGTTGCGGTGAACGGCGCGCCGAACAGCCAGTGTCCGAGCACGATGCCGATCAAGGTGAGCGGGATCGGTGTCAGGATCACCAGCGGCAGCTTAAAGCTGCCAAACTGAGCCACCACCAGGATGTAAATGGCGACGATCGCGACACCGAAGGCGGCACCCATGTCGCGGAAGGTCACGTAGGTGATCTCCCATTCGCCATCCCACAGGATCGTTGGCTTGCTTTCGTCCTCCGGTTGGCCGTGGAACCGAATGCTCGGCCGCTCCAGCTTTCCCCAGTCGTGCGCCGCTACGCGCTTGTCGACATCGAGAATGCCGTAGATCGGCGCCTCGTAGGCGCCGGCGAGCTCCGCCATGACCATATCGGCAAAGCGCCCGTCGCGCCGGAAGATGGTCGGCGAACCGAGTTCCTTGCTCACCCGCACGACATCGCCCAGCTCGACCACGGTCTTGTTGCCGGGCACGCTGTTGGCCGGCACCGGCGTTGACGCCAACAGCTCGCGCCAGGATAGGTCGCGTTTCGGCAGCCGCACGATAATCTCGATCGGGTTGCGGCCTTCGCCGCGGTGCGAATAGCCCACGGCAGTGCCGCCAAACAGGGCCTGGATCGTGTCGTAGACGTCGCGTTGCTCGACCCCGAAGAACTCCAGACGATCCTGGTCGATCGAGATCCTCAGGCGCGGCCGCGGCTGGCCGATCGAGTCGTCGATGTCGACGATGTAAGGCACCGATGCGAATAGTTTCTTGAGTTCGGCGACTGCTTCGCGCCGGCTCTCCGAGCTTGGCCCGTAAACTTCGGCCAGCAGCGTGGACAGCACCGGTGGTCCCGGCGGCACTTCGACCACGCGGGCGACCATGTCGGCCGGCAGCGCAACGGTCTTCAACTTCGCACGTAGATCGAGCGCGATGGCATGACTAGCGCGTTTGCGCTCGTCGCGCGGCGCCAGGTTGAGATGCAGTTCGCCCAACTCGGGCAGCTCGCGCACATAATAATGGCGGACCAGGCCATTGAAATTGAACGGCGCCGGCGTGCCGGCATAGGTCTCGACCGAGCGGATTTCCGGCAGCTGCCGCGCCACGTCGGCGATCGAGAACAACGTGCGCTCGGTGTCCTCCAGCGTCGCGCCCTGCGGCAGATCGACCACCACGGCGATTTCCGATTTGTTGTCGAACGGCAGCAGTTTCACCGTGACGCTCTTGGTGACGAACAGCAAGCACACCGCGAGGGTGGCGACGCCCACCGTGATCAGGAAGCGCCAGGCCGAGCGGCGCGAGCGCACGATCGGCGTCGCCATGCGGCGATAAAGCCGGCCAAGCGCACCCTCACCATGCGCCACTTCGTGCGCGTGCGCAGCGCCGCCTTCCGGCTGCAGGCGGGTCATCAGCCAGGGCGCGATCACCATGGCGACGAAGAACGAGAACAACATCGCCGCCGACGCATTGGCCGGGATCGGCGCCATATATGGACCCATCAGACCCGAGACGAACAGCATCGGAAGCAGTGCCGCCACCACGGTGAGCGTCGCCACGACCGTAGGATTGCCAACTTCCGCAACCGCTTCGATCGCTGCCTGCAGGCGGGCGCGGCCGTCCTTCATCGCCCAGTGCCGCGCGATGTTCTCGACCACCACGATGGCGTCGTCGACCAGGATGCCGATGGAAAATATCAGCGCGAACAGGCTGACGCGGTTGACGGTGTAACCCATCACTTTGGCGGCGAACATCGTGAGCAGGATCGTGGTTGGAATGACCACGAGTGTCACCAATGCCTCACGCCAGCCGATAGCGAAAGCGATGAGCACGACGATCGACACCGTCGCCAGCCCTAAGTGGAACAGCAGCTCGTTCGCCTTGTCGTTGGCGGTTTCGCCGTAATCGCGCGTCACCGTCACGTTGACGTCGGCGGGGACCAGCCGTCCCTCGACGCCGCGCAGGCGGGTCAGCAAGTCCTCGGCGACCACCACCGCATTGGCACCGGCACGCTTGGCGAAGGCCACGCTGACTGCCGGCACACGGTCCCAATGCTTTTTTTGTCCGGGTATATCCATCCAGACGCGATGTTCTTGCGGGCTCGGTCCGATGATGACTTTGGCGACATCGCGCACATAGACCGGACGGTTGTCGCGCGTGGCAACCAGCAAAAGCCCGATATCGGGAATGCCAGCGAGTGTCTGCCCAGCCGCGATCGTGCGCATTATGGCATTGTCGCGCACCTGGCTGGCCTGGAACGAGCGATTGGCGTCGCGTACTTTGCCAACCAGTTGCTGCAAGGTTACGCCGAACAACGCGAGCTTTTCCGGGTCTGGCTCGACGCGGATCTGCTCGGGATTGCCGCCAGAAATGTAGGTCAAGCCGACATTGTCGGTCTTGACCAGCTCGGAACGCAGCTCCTCGCTGAGCTGATAGAGATCCTTGTCGGTCCAGCGCGCTGCAGCTTCCGGCTTCGGAGACAAAGTCAGCACCACGACGGCCACGTCATTGATGCCGCGTCCGACGATAAGCGGCTCAGGAATTCCGACTGGGACGCGATCCAGGTTGGCGCGGATCTTCTCGTGCACCCGCAGGATCGCATCGTCGGATTTGGTGCCGACCAGGAAGCGCGCCGTCACCATGACGCGATCGTCCACCGTCTGACTGTAGACGTGCTCGATGCCGTCGATGCCCTTGACGATCGCTTCCAGCGGCTTGGTCACCAGCTCGACCGCATCCGGCGCCTTCAGCCCATCGGCGTTGACGCGGATGTCGACCATGGGGACGCTGATCTGCGGCTCTTCCTCGCGCGGAATGGTCAGCAGCGCGATCAAGCCGATGGCCAGCGCCGCCAACAAGAATAGCGGCGTGAGCGGTGAACGGATGGTCGCCTGGGTTAGACGCCCGGACAGTCCGAGATTCACGGCTGCACCAAGGTATCGCCAGCTTTCAGTCCGGACAGGATTTCGAGCGCGTCCGGCATGTCTTGACGCGGCAGTTCGCGCCCACGCTGCACTGGCACATCGATGATCGTATTATCGGATTTGCGAATGCGGGCGTAATCGATGCCGAAGCGAGTGATAATGAACGATCCCGGCACGATGAAGCTCTGGCGTTCGCCGGCCGACACCCACACCCGTATGCGCTCGTTGACGAAATAATCGCCGAGGCCGCCGACCACCGCATCGGCGACCACGCGGCCGTCTTCGATCTGCGGATAAACCAGACGGATGGTGCCGAATTGCGAGCCGCTCTTGCCGAGCTCCTCGCCGTCGATGCGCACCGGATCGCCGGCCTTGAGGAACAATGCATGGCGCTCCGGCACGCGCAGCCGCAGAATGAAATTCTGTTCCGCCACGGTGACGATGGTTTCGCCCGGCAGGACCACCGTTCCGACGGTCACCGGCTTCTTCAGCACGCGGCCGGAGGTCGGCGCCAGTACGTTGCCTTCAGTAACCTGCTGCTGCAGCACCGAGCGTTCGGCAGTGCGCGCCTTCAGCGTGTTGGTGGCAACGTTGAAGGCGGTGCGCGCTTCGTCGAGGCGGGTCTTCGGGATGGTGCCGCGCGAGAACAGGTCTTCGGCGCGGGTGAGATCGCTCTGCGCCTGCACGAACTGGGCTTCGAGCCCGGCGATCTGCGCATCGAGCGAGCGCATTTGCAGCGCCAGCTTCTCGTCGCCGATGGTCGCGATGATCTGGCCTTGCTGGACCGCATCGCCCTCTTTTACCGCCAGTTCCACCACGGTGCCGCCGAGGCGGGCGCGCGCCGGCACGACATTGGAGCTTTCGACCGTGGCGAAAACGGCCTTTTCGTCGGCCACCGTTTTCGGCGCGACGACGAAGGCATCCTGGGCGAGCGCGGCGCGCGCCAATAAAGCGAGCAAAACCGCGCTGATCGTTATGGAACGCATCTCACTGATCCTTTGTGCGCGTCAGCCTGGCAGTTGGAAGCTTGCTGCCGGGCTGAGGCGGCGCGTCATTGATTTGACGCAAGCTGTCTGCGGCGGGCCGGGCGCGGCGTGTTGCCGCGGGCGTTGGGAGCGCAGGCCGAAGCCGGCGCGCAGTAGACCCGATAGAGCGTGCGCACGAGCTCGCGCGCCGGAGCGCTGCCGATCGAGTACCAGATGGTCTGCCCCTCGCGCCGCGCGGTGACCAGCCTATCTTTGCGCAGCAAGGCGAGATGTTGCGACACCGTGGAGTGGCGGATCTTCAGCAGCGCAGCCAGTTCGCCGACCGAGCGTTCCTGCTCGAGCAGCTGGCAGATCACGATCAGGCGATGCCGGTTGGCGAGCGCCTTCAGCAGGGCGCTGGCCTGGTCGGCCGCGTTCAGCATGTCGTTGACTTTTATTTTCATACTTGCGTATATACGAAATAACGAATATATAGTCAAGCGCCGGCAGCGAGCGATGCCCCGGCCGCCACAGCTTTCAACAGGAGTTGTCCATGAACGTCGATCGCGCAGTTCTCACCCTCGCTGGCAGCATGGTGCTGCTCGGCCTCGCGCTGGCTTGGCTGGTCAGCCCCTATTGGCTGCTGCTCACCGCCTTCGTTGGGGCGAACCTATTCCAGGCGTCGTTCACCGGCTTCTGTCCGGCGGCTATGGTGTTCCGCAAGCTCGGCCTAAAGACCGGTCCCGCCTTCGATTGCCGGTCGGAGGCCGTTTAATTCGAACGTTCCCGACGGGCCGCTTTCTTGCCCTTTGCGTTCTCCGCCGCTATAACCCGGCCCGAAACGCGACCCCCGGCACCCCTGGAGGCTTGCCGCGTTGTTGGGCGGCCGAAAAAGCCGCCTTTTTCCATTGGCTTAGATGAGGGTTCGATTATGGCGACCGTCCAGGAAATGAAAGCGACGGTGCGTCCGAACGGCGGCAAGGGGGCCGCCCGGGCGGCACGTCGATCCGGCAATGTGCCGGGCGTGATTTACGGTGAGAACAAGCCCCCGATGATGGTTCTGTTGGACCATTCCGAGCTGCGTAAAAGCATCTATGCCGGGCGCTTCCTCACCACACTCTACAACCTCGACGTGGACGGCACCAAGCATCGCGTGATCCCTCGCGACTTCCAGCTAGATCCGCTGAAGGATCTGCCGATGCACGTGGACTTCCTTCGCGTGTCGGAAGGCGCCGTCATCCGCGTGAAGGTCGCGGTGCATGTGCTCAACTCGGATCAGTCGCCCGGCGTCAAGCGCGGCGGCGCGGTCAACGTCGTCACCCACACCGTCGACGTGATGTGTCCGGCAGAGGCGATCCCGGAATCGATCGACGTCGACATCTCGGGTCTCGACATCAATTACTCCAAGCATCTCAGCGAAGTGACGCTGCCGCCGAATGTGCGGGTGCTCGCGCAGGGTGACATCACGCTGGTCACGGTGGTGCCGCCGTCCGGTTACGCGGAAGAGCTCAAGGCCGCCGCCGAAGCGGCCGCTGCCGCCGCGGCCGCCGCGGCTGCCGTTGCCGCACCCGGTGCCGCGCCGGCCGAAGGTGCACCCGCTGCTGCGCCTGGCGCAGCGCCGGGTGCCGCGCCAGCCGCCGGCGGTGCGGCTGCCGCCGCGCCAAAGGCCGAGAAGAAGTAAAGCGGGGCGGTCGCACGCCGCCTCGTTCTTCTTTATTCGCTTGTCCCTTCACGAGCGGCGACGCCGTTTCACGCCATGCTGCTTTTTGTCGGCCTCGGCAATCCCGGCCCGCGCTACGCTGGCAACCGTCACAATGTCGGGTTTATGGCGGTGCAGGCGATCGCGCGCCGCCAAGACTTGGCGCCCTGGCGCAAGAAATTTCAGGGCGTGGCGGTGGAAGGCTCAATCGCTGGCGAGCGGATCTTGTTGCTGCTGCCCGGCACGTTCATGAACGAGTCGGGCCGCGCGGTGGCGGAAGCGGCTCATTTCTACAAGCTGGAGATTGGTCAGATCGTGGTGTTCCACGATGAGGTCGATCTGCCGCCAGCAAAAGTACGAGTGAAGGTCGGCGGTGGCGTTGCCGGGCACAACGGTTTGCGTTCGATCACTGCGCACGTGGGCAATGAATATCGGCGTGTGCGCATCGGTATCGGCAAGCCGGACGTAAAAGAGATGGTGCCGATGCACGTGCTCGGCGATTTCGCCAAAAGCGAATGGCCCTGGGTGGAAGCGCTGTGCGGCGTGATCGCTGAGAATGCCGGACTGCTGGTCGAGGGCAAGGACTCCAGTTTCCAGAACCGCGTGCACCTCGCCATGGATGCCAAAGGCTTCGGCGCCAGCGAAGAGGCGCCCGGCTCCGACGACTGACAGATCAACGGGACAAGCGAGTTTCAAGGATTTCCATGGGGTTCAAGTGCGGCATCGTCGGCCTGCCGAATGTCGGCAAGTCGACGCTCTTCAATGCGCTCACGCAGACCGCCGCGGCGCAGGCGGCGAACTATCCGTTCTGCACGATCGAGCCGAATGTCGGCGAGATCGCGGTGCCCGATCAGCGCCTCGACACGCTCGCGGTGCTGGGCAAGTCGGAGCAGATTATCCCGACCCGCATCACCTTCGTGGACATCGCAGGGCTGGTACGCGGCGCGTCGAAAGGCGAAGGGCTCGGCAACCAGTTCCTCGCTACCATCCGTGAGGTCGATGCCATCGTGCACGTGGTGCGCTGCTTCGAGGATACCGATGTCACGCATGTCGAGGGTAAGATCGATCCGATCGCCGATATCGAAACGATCGAGACCGAACTGATGCTGGCCGATCTCGAGAGCCTGGAAAAGCGCGTCGACAATCTGGAGAAGAAAGCCAAAGGCAGCGGTGAGGACGCCAAGCAGGCCAAGGAAATGCTCGACCTGATCAATCGCGCGCTGGTGCTGCTGCGTGACGGCAAACCGGCCCGGCTGGTCGAGCGCAAGCCCGAGGAGGAAAAGCTGTTCCACTCGCTTGGGCTGCTTACCTCGGCGCCCGTGCTCTATGCTTGCAATGTTGACGAAGCCGCGGCCGCGACCAGCAATGACTTCGCGCGCAAGGTCGAGCAGCGCGCCAAGGAGGAAGGCGCGGTCGCAGTGGTGATTTCAGCCAAGATCGAATCCGAGATCGCCACGTTGCCGGCGGCCGAACGCGCCGAGTTTCTCGAAGCGGTCGGCCTCAAGGAGACCGGGCTCGACCGCCTGGTACGCGCCGGCTACGCATTGCTGCATCTGGTCACCTATTTCACCGTCGGCCCGAAGGAGACGCGGGCCTGGACCATCACGCAGGGCACCAAGGCGCCGCAGGCGGCCGGCGCGATTCACACCGATTTCGAGAAGGGCTTCATCCGCGCCGAGACCATCGCCTATGACGATTTTATCGCCTGCGGCGGTGAAGTGGGCGCGCGCGAGGCCGGCAAGATGCGGCTGGAAGGCAAGGACTACGTAGTCGCCGATGGCGACGTGATGCATTTCCGCTTCGCCACCTGAGGTGTTGAACCCGATGGCCGTTTGGCGCGACTATTCACCTAATCGCGTCCGCAATGTTCTCCCGAGGATTTCATTAGGCGCTCGCTGCCGGCGACCCGGTGCCTTTGGCGCCGGGTCGCGCCGCTCAGTTTTTCAATATAGAGCGTTTACCTTTCCCGGGCTGGGCAGTCATGCAAGCGGCATAGACGCTGGATTTTCTGCACCTGCGGGGCCATATTAGCTCGTGAGGAGTTTCGAGTTATGTCGATGATCAATTACCGGGCCCCGTCCGAGCTCTTTCCCAGCCGCAGCCGCAAATCGCGCCGACCCATCGGCTATAAGCGTTTTCCGACCGCGGCCGAGGCGATCCGTTTTGCGATCGAGGAACTGCCGCCGGAATTGCTGCTCGGCGCCTATCTTGAGGTTGAGGAAAAGCGCTTCGACGGTAATGGCATCCGCCAGCTCTACGAGAGCGCGGATTATCCCTTGCCGCGCAAGACCGCGAAGCCCGCCAAAGCCGTCGCGAACTGAGCTAACTCAGCCGCTTGAGTCCTTAGCGGCTTGGCGATCGGGGCCCGACGGCAATTTGCGTGAGGGCGCCGGATATCGCCGGATATCACCGATCCGGGGTTTAAGCCGGAAACCAGTCGAGCAGATCAAGCCACGGGGGAATTGGTCGCCATCGCCGAACTACGGCGATGGCGCTTTACGGCGCAATTCAGCTCGCGGACCGTGGACCATTTTTGTTCGGCGCGCTCTTCCATTGGGTGAGGCTGTCACCGATCACCTTCATCGCGGTCATCGCTGCGTAGCTCAGACTAGCATAGCCGGCGATCTCGCGACTGACGCGTTCGCCCTCGTTGCGCAGCATGTCGCGCACGCCCTGCAGTTCAACGATCACCCGCTCGATTTTTTCCGTGGAGGCGTCTGACACGCGCCAGATCAGCGAATTTAGATTGTCGGTAACCGGATCGATGGCTGGCTCCGCCTCGTTGCGCTCCCGGCGCAGAAAGGCAACGTCGCGCCTCACTAATTCACGGATGTCACCTTCGAACGCGTTTGCCGTCGCCTGGTCGATCTCATCCAGCTTTTCCGGCGTCTTGCGGTTCTGAGGCGCAAAGGCCTCCGGCCCGGTTTTCTCCGGACCGAGTTTATCCGTGCCAAGCCGCTCGGGTCGGATGGCCGTCATGTTCAACTCCTACAGAGGCGCAAACGTTGCGCTGCCGCTCCCCAGCAGGGCGGATTGCCGCATGCGACTTGGGCGGCTGCGGGGCAAGGTCGGGGCAACATCGCGGCGCACTGAATACCGGCGGCTGGCTCGATGTCACCAGTTCAGCTTGAATCCCGCGCTGATGCTCTTGTTGGGCACAGGTTGGCCGAGATCGGTGATCGCAGTGGTTACATGCAGCGGCCCATAAAGCTTCTGCTCGGCGCTGAGCTTGTTGTGGGTGACCGGATCGATGCTAGTCGTGTTGAGGCCAGCGGCAAACGTAGTGCCGGTCGACAGCACGTCGAATCTGGCGAGTTTCTCGTTGCTCCAGATCTGCGGCGTCGAGGTTCCGGTCGGCGACGTCCGCGTCATCAGTGGCACATCGGAAGGTCCCGGCGTTGGCGCGCCCAAGTTCTCGGTCACCGAAAAGGTGTTCTGCAAGGTCAGCGCTAAATGACTGCCGACCGAGATCGACTGCTTGATGGTGGTGCCAAGCTTGCCTTGGTCGTTGGCGGGGTCGACGCGCGCATCGACAGTAGCGAAGTTCGGCGCGCCGACCGAAGCCCAGGCGGCGCCAGAATTATCGGCGTTACGGCTACCCGGCAGCGGCCGGTCCGGCCGGTAACCGTCGGTCGGCTGCTGCGCCGCCACCCCGAGATCGGCACCGACTTTGGTATCCCATTCGGTCCCAAACGGCTTCTTCAGAACTACGCTGCTGGAGTCGTCCGACTTGTCGGACCGGCTGAAGTCGAGGACCTGCGGCTTCAACGTATTCGGAAGATGGAGCGGCTTGGCCGGCGCGGCCCACGTCGAGGGATCGAACAGCAACGCATTGCCGAGCGCGGCGCTTTCCTCCGGGGTGAGCGGCGTGGCGCCCGATGCGGGCGCAGCGGCGTCGACGCTTTGCGCCGATGCGGGCCCAGCAATGCCGCAGGTCAGGATCGTGCACATCAAGGCGCAGGTCATCCTTGCGCGCATGCCAAACCACTCCTGTTGGAACCCCGCGCCGAACGCGTTGCGTGATCCCGATATCGCGCGAACCGGTCAAGCATCAGTTGCGCTTGTTGCGCGGAACTTTGGCAAAGGTGTGAACGTTTATCATCCCAGAAAAATCGGAACCTTTTTTGGAAAAGGATCATGCGCACGGAAAACGTGGGTTAACTGCAGTGCGCGGCAATTGCCGCATTGATGTGTGGGACGTCGGTGTCTACACGGCCAAGTTTGCGTTCACGCTCAGCGTTGTCCATGCACAGCGCGATGATCGCGCGCGCTTTCACCACTTCGAAGAAATAGAGACGCGTGGCGTTGCAGACCGCCGGCCCGCCGCTGAGCCGAGACTTTTCACGCGCGCCTGCATGGCGCCGACGCTGGCCTGCGCGCCGGCGAGGGCGTGCTCGCAGCCCTGCGCGGGCGAAGCTGGGTGGGCGCCGCGAGCATGGCTAGTTGCAAAGTGGTGGGCACAATCAGCCCGACGCTCGCGAAAGATGCGAGCACGAAACGTTTGAGCACGGCGCGTACCCCTTCCGATCCAGCCGTTGGTTGGCCGGACCGGCGCGGAGGTTCATGCCCGTGGCGAAAAATACCCCGGTCCGGCGCGCCGGCCAGCGTGGGTCTGGCGCCGCCGCTCGTGCTCAGCCCTTCTTGCCGGGCGGATTGCCGTAGGGGCTGGCCGAGGCGCCCTGCTGCTGCGCCAGTTTGTAGGCCGACAGCTGCTTGGGCTTGTCCCTGTCGGCCTTCGGTTTTTTCTTTTCCTTGGGGACTCGCATCTGACCTTTCGCCATGGCGATCTCCTTATGGCCTCGTAAAAAGACGGCGGATGGTGATACGGCGCGCGGGCGTCTGCAAGAGGTCGATTAGGCGAGTCCCCGCAGTTCAAGTCTTTGGCGCCGCCTTCATCTTCTCGTCGATACATTTGCTGACGACGTCGGCACGCTTGTCGAGATCGGCGCTGGCGCTGCCTTTTTCGGTCTTCATCCAGCATTCGGTGGCGGCGCGTGAACGCGTCATCGGCGGCTCCACCGGCTTGGCGGCTTCCGTCGAGGTGCCGGTGGTCTCGCAACCGGCCAGCAGCCCGGTGCCGGCGACCAGCAGCGCCAGGGCAACGATGGTGCGCGATTTCAAACGCAAAGGTCTCATGAGTCTCATATCCAAACTGTTCAGCCGCCCCCGGCTTGATTTCCGGCACGTGCTCTCCGCCAAGGCAAAATGCAGGCCATGCCCCTCGCAGATCGCGACATGCACGCGCTCGATCGGCACCCAGCCGACCTCATGAACCAGATTCGTGATGCCTTTGACGAGAGTTCTTTTCTGCTCATCGCTCCATCCTTCGCGGATGTCGATCTGCACGAGCGGTATGAGCAGCCCCCTGACGCGCGCTTAACGATCCGGGCGCGACTGATGCATAATCTGCCCGAAACAGAGGCGCCGGCGCAATGTCCTGCGCTCGCCGCCTGAGGTCATCTCTGGCGCCAGAGTGAAATAGCCTAATGATCACCGCCGCAGATTGCTCTTAAACCCACCCCGCATTCCCGGCCTTCCGAGCTTGCTCCGCGGGCTGCTGCCCGACCGCGCCGGCTTCATCTCGTGCGACAGCGCGATACCCATATCGTCGAGGTCGGGCTTGTGCGGGCGCGAGCGTGACTGCAACCCCTTGGTCTGCGCCGCCATCACGTCGCGCGCGGTCGGGTTATCTAAGACCGCCAACTCCGTAGCGCGCAGGCGCTTGATTTCGTCGCGCAAACGTGCGGCTTCTTCGAAATCCAGATCGGCGGCGGCTTCGTGCATACGCGTCTCCAGATCGGCCACCACCGCTTCCAGATTGTGTCCGATGGTGGCTGCCTCGGCGAATTCGCCGCTGCCGGCGTCGCCGGTCGAGATCAGCACGTGGTCGCGCTCATACACGCTGTCTAGGATGTCGGCGATGCCCTTGCGCACGCTCTCCGGCGTGATGCCGTTGGCTGTGTTGTATTCGACCTGCTTCTCGCGCCGCCGGTTGGTCTCCTCGATCGCGCGCTGCATCGAGCCGGTGATCGTATCGGCATAGAGCAGCACCCTGCCATCGACATTGCGGGCGGCGCGGCCGATGGTTTGAATCAATGACGTTTCGCTACGCAGGAAGCCTTCTTTGTCGGCGTCGAGAATGGCGACCAGCGCGCATTCCGGAATATCGAGGCCTTCGCGCAGCAGGTTGATGCCGACCAGAGCGTCGAATGCGCCCAGTCTTAGATCACGAATGATCTCGATGCGCTCGAGCGTGTCGATGTCCGAGTGCATGTAGCGCACGCGGATGCCTTGTTCGTGCAGATATTCGGTGAGGTCCTCGGCCATGCGCTTGGTCAGCACGGTGACCAGCGCGCGGTAGCCGGTGGCGGCCACCTGCCGCACCTCGCCGACTAGGTCATCGACCTGCGTACGCGCGGGGCGCACCTCGACCGGTGGATCGATGAGGCCGGTCGGGCGGATTACTTGCTCGACGAACACGCCTCGCGCGTCCTCCATCTCCCAAGGGCCGGGCGTGGCGGAGACCGCGATGGTCTGCGGCCGCATCGCGTCCCATTCCTCGAAGCGCAGCGGCCGGTTGTCCATGCAGGAGGGCAGGCGGAAGCCGTATTCCGCCAGCGTCGCCTTGCGGCGGAAGTCACCGCGGAACATGCCGCCAAGCTGCGGGATGGTGACATGGCTTTCGTCGGCGAACACCAACGCGTTGTCCGGTACGTATTCGAACAGCGTTGGCGGCGGCTCGCCCGGCTTGCGGCCGGTGAGATAGCGTGAATAGTTCTCGATGCCGGCGCAGGAGCCCGTCGCCTCCAGCATTTCTAGATCGAATAACGTGCGCTGCTCCAGCCGCTGCGCTTCCAGCAGCCGGCCGGCGGCGTTGAGTTGCTCGAGGCGGCCGCGCAATTCGTGCTTGATGCCTTGGATCGCCTGGATCAGCGTCGGGCGCGGCGTGACGTAGTGCGAATTGGCGTAGATCTTCACGAAGTCGAGCTCGTCAGTCTTCTGCCCCGTGAGCGGATCGAATTCGTGGATCGATTCGATCACGTCGCCGAACAGCGAGACGCGCCAGGCGCGATCCTCGTAGTGCGCCGGGAAGATCTCGATCACGTCGCCGCGCACCCGGAACGAACCACGGAAGAAGTCGCCGCCCGAACGCTTGTATTGCAGCGCCACCAGGTCAGCGAGCAGTTGCCGCTGGTCGAGCTTACCGCCCTGATTGAGCGTGAAGGTCATCGCCGAATAGGTCTCGACCGAGCCGATGCCGTAAATGCAGGACACCGAGGCGACGATGATCACGTCGTCGCGTTCGAGCAGTGAGCGTGTCGCCGAGTGGCGCATGCGGTCGATCTGCTCGTTGATCGAAGATTCTTTTTCGATGTAGGTGTCGGTGCGTGGGACGTACGCTTCAGGCTGGTAGTAGTCGTAATAGGAGACGAAGTACTCGACTGCATTGTCAGGAAAGAACGACTTGAACTCGCCGTAGAGCTGCGCGGCCAAAGTCTTGTTCGGCGCGAGGATGAGTGCCGGGCGCTGGGTCGCCTCGATCACCTTGGCCATCGTAAATGTTTTTCCGGAACCGGTGACGCCGAGCAACACCTGGGTGCGGTCGTTGCGCTGAACGCCCTCGACGAGCTCGACGATTGCCTGCGGCTGGTCACCCTTCGGCGCGAAGTCGGAGGCGATCACCAGCTTCTTGCCGCCTTCGGATTTCTCCGGGCGTGGTGGGCGATGCGGCGTCCATGGCGTTGCGGAAAATTCCGGGCGGCCCTCGCGCAGCAATTTCTCCAGCGACTGCTGGCTGGCCAGCCCGCCGAAGCCGCCGGCTTGCGTTGGCAAGTCGGTCTTCGGCAGCCGGTATTTGGCCTCGTCGCTGAGGCCGAGTTCTTCCGCCAGCTTGGGATCGAGGCCGGTGACCGGCGGCGCTTCGAAGTCAGTCTGTTGCGCCTCGGCGAAACCCTTCGCCGTTGACTTGCGTGCCTTGTGCGCGTCGGAGAAATCCTTGCGGCGGTCCCAGGAATTGTCCGGCGGCGGCTGCAAGCCGGTGCCCGAACCGATGCCGGCAGTGCCCTTCCCGATGGCGGGATTGAGCAGGTCGGCGAGTGCGTCCGGCGTGGCTGGCCTATCTGGCCTGGCCGCCTTTGCGCGCGTCGGGCGCGCGGGATCCTTGGGCGTTTTCGGAGGGGATTTCACCATCGCTCCGAATATGGGACGAGTCCGCGGGCGGGGGAAGGGCGCTGGCGTCCCCGCTCAGAAGCCGTGCGCCACCTCGCGCACGTGCTCGACCTCGGGCGGCGAGTCGAAGCAATGACCAACTAGCTTGCGCCATTCCTGGAAATCGGGCGAGCCACGGAAATCGACCACGTGGTTCTCCAGCGTCTCCCACTGCACGAACAGTCGGTATCGCGTCGGCTTCTCGTGCGAGCGCTGCAGCGTCATGCCCTTGCAGCCCTTGGCGCGCTTGAACAACGGCGCAGCGTTTTGCACGCCCCTCTCGAAATCCTTCTCCATGCCGGGCTTCACGTCGATCTGTGCGATTTCCATGACCATGCACTGTTTCTCCCTGACGGCAGCGCATTATGATACGACGGCGGTACCGCGCAAGCAGGCCTCAGCCCTCGATCTGCTCGCGCAGGATCTCCAACGCCAACCATTGGTCTTCCGCCGCGGTCAGCTCGGCCTGCGCGTCGGCGAGCGCGAGCGAGGCCTCATCGAACGTCTTGCGGTCGCGCGCGTAAAGGTCGGGGTCGTGCAGCGTCTTCTGCAGCGTGTGGATTTTCACCTGCAATCCCGCGATGGTCTTCGGCAGCGTTTCGAGCGCGTGCTTCTCATTAAAGCTGAGCCGGCGTTTGCGCTGGGCAGCCTCGGACGCGGGACGCATCGGCTTGTCTTTCGCAACAGCTTTCGTCACGGCCGGACGCGTCACGTCGGCGCCGCGCTGCGCCAGCATGTCGGAATAGCCGCCGGCATATTCCAGCCAGCGCCCGTTGCCCTCCGGCATGATCACGCCGCTCACCACGCGGTCGAGGAAATCGCGGTCGTGGCTGATCACCAACACGGTACCCTGATAGGCGCCGAGCATCTCCTCCAGCACATCGAGAGTTTCCAGATCGAGATCGTTGGTCGGTTCGTCCAGCACCAGCAGGTTCGACGGCTTGGCGAGCGCGAGCGCCAACATTAGCCGGCCGCGTTCGCCGCCGGACAGCACCGAGAGCGGTGAACGCGCCTGCTCGGGCGAAAACAGGAAGTCTTTCATGTAGCCGATGACGTGGCGCTTCTGATCGCCCACCATCACGGTGTCGCCCTGGCCCCCGGTCAGTGTCTCCGCCAGCGTCGCGTTGGGATCGAGGCTGTCGCGCCGCTGCTCGAGCGTCGCCATCATCAGATTGGCGCCAAGCCGTAGCGTGCCACGGTCGGGCGCCAGCGTGCCGGTGAGCAGATTGATCAGCGTGGTCTTGCCGCTGCCGTTGGGACCGACAATGCCGATGCGGTCGCCGCGTCGGATGCGCGTCGAGAAATCTGTCACGATCGTGCGGCCATTATAGGATTTGGCGAGATGCTCGGCCTCGATCGCCAGGCTGCCGGACTGGCCGGCCTCGGCGGCCTCGAGCGCGGCGCTACCGGCAACGTCGCGATAGCGGTCGCGCGTGCTGCGCAACTCCTGCAATTCGCCAACCCGGCGGATGTTGCGCTTGCGCCGCCCGCTCACGCCGTAGCGCAGCCAGTGCTCCTCGGCCACGATCTTGCGCGCGAGCTTATGCTGCTCGCGCTCCTCCTCGTCCAGCACCTGGTCGCGCCAGGCTTCGAACTCGCCGAACCCGCGCTCGATCCGCCGAGTCTGCCCGCGATCGAGCCAGACCGTGACGCGCGACAGTTTCTCCAAAAAACGACGATCGTGGCTGATAATCACCATGGCGCACCGCCGCTCGGCAAGCTCGTGCTCCAGCCACTCGATCATCGGCAGGTCGAGATGATTGGTCGGTTCGTCGAGCAGCAGGATGTCGGGCGAGGGCACCAGTACGCGCGCGAGCGCGGCGCGGCGCGCTTCTCCGCCGGACAGATGCGCGGGCTCTTCTGCGCCGGTGAGGCCGAGCTGCTCCAGCAGCGTGCGCGCGAGATGCGGATCGTCGTGCGGACCGAGGCCTGCTTCGACAAAAGCCTGCACCGTCGTGACGCCTCCGAAGTCGGGCTCCTGCGGCAGATAGCGGATCGACGCGCCTGGCTGAACGAAACGGGTGCCGCGGTCAGGCTCGATCAGACCGGCCGCGATCTTGAGCAACGTCGATTTGCCGGAACCGTTGCGCCCGACCAGGCAGACGCGCTCGCCCGCCGACAGCGACAGCTGGGCTGCCTCCAGCAGCGGCGTGCCGCCGAAGGTGAGCGCGATACCCTTGAGCTCGATGCGTCTCGGGGCCACTTATAATTGCGCGTATTTGCCGCGGCCGAAGAAGCGGTCCTTGGCGTCGTCGGTGGCCGTGTCGCGCACTGACTTGATGGTGCCGATCTTGGCATAAGCGCGCCCGACAGCTTCGCGCGCGGCGATCTTGTCGATCCAGGCCTTGACGCGCGGGCGGCGGCCAAGGTCAACCGCGAGCAACTCGACATTGCGCAGCCACGGGTAGGCGGCGATATCGGCGATGGTGTAGTCGCTACCGGCGACATAGGCGCTGTTTTTCAGCCGCTGCTCGTAGATATCGAAGAGCTTGTTGACCTGCGTGCGATAGCGGGTGTTGGCGTAGTCCTGTCCGGCCGGAGCGTATCTGCTGAAATGCACCAATTGGCCCAACATCGGCCCGACATTGGCGACTTGCACGATCAGCCATTGCAGCGTGTCGTAGCGGCGCACTGGATCGTGCGGAATGAACTTGCCGGTCTTCTCGGCGAGATAGAGCAGGATCGCGCCCGATTCTATCACGGTATACGGCGTTCCGCCGGGGCCGTCGGAATCCACGATCGCCGGGATCTTCTGCAGTGGATTGAGATTGGTGAATTCGGCGCTGAACTGGTCGCCCTTCCACACGTCGATCAGCTTGGTTTTGTAGGGCAACTCGCACTCCTCGAGCATGATGAAAATTTTCTGCACGTTCGGGCTGGTCAGCGCGTAGAAATCGATCATGGGGCCAAGTCTCGGCTGAGGAGATTTCGCGGGCGCCCTCTTTAGACGAAGCGGGCGGCCGTTGTCGCGGGTCAATGACGAGAACTGAAGTTATTCGGCCGGGCGCTCGGCTTCAGACGCCGCCTTCCTCAGGCAAACCGGGCACAGGCAGTCCGCGGCCGCAGCTGCCGGCATCGGCAGCCGGTATGGCTCAGCCGCGCACCAGCAGTCGCCGGCCTGCGCACATTCGAACATGATGCCACAGCGCGCGCATGCGAGGCTTCGGACAGGAGCGGCTACCAACGGCATAACGATATCCAAGTTGGCACGGTCACATTACCGAATCGAATCGGCCGTAACGCAAGGCCATGCTGACCCCGCCGCTCATCGACCTGACCGACGCCAGCGGTGCCACGCTCATGCGGCCGTTGGGGAGGAAGGCAAGCGACCACGGATGCACCAGCACGCGCGCAACAGTCTCGACGGCGATCGGGCCGGTCGAACTCGGTATAGTCGGATCGGCTGCCTGCGCGGCGGTCGCGCGAGCCGCCAGCACCAATGGCAGGATTGCCCGCAAGCACCGCTCCATCGACACTCGCGTCAATGGTGTCGCATCGCGCCGGGTTACGCCAGGCGATTAAGCCAGGTTCGCCGGATTTTTCGATTTGCGGCCGTGCGGGTGCGGCAGCGTCCGAATTGTCAGCCCGCCCATGCCGATGAACAGTAGGCCGAGCAGCAGCGCGATCGCGAATAGACCGCCTTCGTTGTCGATCATATTGGCGACCACATCGGCACGCGCGATGCCGACAGACACGACGGTGGCGACGACAATTGTGGCGAAGGCGAGCGCGGCGCTGGCGATCAGCGAGGCAAAGGCGACGTGCTGGCGCTCGTGACCGAGTGCGCGGTCAGTCGGTGCAGCAAAACCGGGGCCATCAATGGGCGTACGCATGAGAAGCGCGTAGATCCGAAATAGAATTATCCGATCGTTTCTTTTTAACTCTTGAAGCGGGCGGTCGTTCGGCCCGATTGCGGCAGAGCTGTTAAGGAACCTGGGCGTTTTCGTGACCGAAAGGGTTAACGAAAGATGAATGGCCGGGCTGTTGCGCTGCGGCAAGCGGTTGCGACTCCATCGGCACGAAGCCGGGCTCGTTGGCGACCCGCTTGAGCCAGCCACGCACCGCCGGGAAGCGCGATAGCTCGAAATCGCACCGATCAGCCAGGTGGGTATAGGCATAAAGCGCGATGTCGGCGATGGTGAAGCGGCCGGCAGCGAAATAGCGATGTTTGCCGAGGTGCATCTCCATCACGCCGAGCGCGCGATAGCCGTTTTCCATCCAGTCCTCGAGCGCGTGGCTCTGTAATTCGCGGCCGCCCTTGATCAAGGTCAGCCAGAAATAGGCTGCGCCGATATTGGGCTCCAGACTGTGTTGCTCGAAGAACATCCATTGCAACGCTTCGGCGCGCTCGATGCGATCCTCCGGCGCCAGCGTGGTGCCGCCGGCGACGTACCAAAGGATGGCATTCGACTCGGCGAGATAGCGATCGGGCGCGACCTCCAAGAGCGGCACTTGGCCGCTCGGATTTTTGGCAAGGAATTCCGGCGTGCGGCTTTCGCCTTGCAGGATGTCGATTTCGACCAGATTGTAGGGGATCCCGAGCTTGGCCAGTGCCAAGCGGACCTTGTAGCTGTTGCCAGAACGCTGCATCGAATAGAGTGTGTACATCTCAAGCGATCCCCAAGGTGCTCGGCACCCGCGCCGGATCAAGCAAGCCAAGTCCGGCATTTCAATGACTATATGGCTGCGCGCGCGCAGGCTCCGTTACAAATTTACGATGCGCTGCAAAACACGCACTCTGCCAAAGGCACGAAAACTAAAATTTTATTCTGCAGCCATATTTTTTCGCGCGCGCATACTCGACGAGCGCGTATTCGCCGGCTGGTACGATCGGCGTGAAGTCGCGGTGAGCGATACATTCCGGCCGCGTGATTTTTGTGATGTGGTTGGAGGCCGCGCACAGCGTCAAATAAACGATCTTGCGCGGTTAGGTCGTGATGTTGGACGGTGAGGCGTGCACCAGATTACCGTGGAACATCAGCGCTCCCTGATCCGCTGGCGGCGATTGCGACGGCTCTTGGGTGCTATTTTAGGGAATGGACGGCAAAACGCCACCGGCTTAAATCGCCGACTTCCTGCATTGCGCGGCGCAGCAATAGCGCAAACGCCAGCAGCATCAGTGGAACCGCGAGCGGGATATGGCTGGCCAGCGGCACTGTGCGGGCCACGAGCGGCACGATCCAGAGCGCGGCCAAAACTGTTTTGTCGTAAGGGCCAAAGCCGCGTGCGAGGCCGTCGGCTGCGAGGTAGGCGATGGCTGGAGCCAGCAGCATCAGGTCGTAGTCGATGCTGTGGGGCGTCGCCAGCAGCGTGCCGATCAGTATCGCCGCCGCCTTGATCGGATAATGCGCCTTACCGCGCCACAGCCATACCAGTGCGGCGGCGACGGCGACTGCCGTAGCACCCTGCACGATATAGGCGAGATCGACGGGACCACCCCACATGCGAGCCCAGGAAAACACGCTCTGGATTTTAAACCAACCGACCGCACCCTGTTCGAGCATAACGCTGCGCGTAAATGGCATCGAGGTGAAAAAGGCCTGCCAGGCTGCCGTGCCGAACGCGAGAACCGTCGCGAGCGCCAGAGCAGCGATGGTCGCGGCGGCGGCCGCGATGACGCGCCATCGGCCGGTTGCCAAGAGGACCAGCGGGATCATCAGTCCGAACTGCGGCTTGTATGCGAGGAGCCCGAACAGCAGACCGGCGATGAGCGGGCGGCGGTCGAGGGAGACCAGCGCAAGGCCGAACAGGCTCGCGGTCAGGAAGCCATTCTGGCCGTGGCAGAGGTTTACGAAAACCGCCGGATAGGCGAGCGCGAGCAGGAGCCAGAGATTGTCACCGGCTGGACTGCGTTCGCGGTCGTCATGCGGGCCTGGCGATGACGGTATCGATAAGATCGAGCGCATCGCCCAGAGATAGAGAACCAGCGTGAAACCCTGCCAGACCGTGAATGCGAGCAGATAGGGCATTGGCGCAAGGGCGGCAGCAAGCAGCAGGAAGAATGGCGGATATTGGAAGCTGAAGAATTGAGTAGCCGCACCGAAGATAGCCTTTTCGCGAGCATACTCGGCGGCGATGTCGTACGGCGCCGTCGGCAGGCCGTCGCGGACCAAGGTCCCGGCGGCGTAGAAACTGGAAAAATCGGTTCCAAGCGGTCGCCCCCACGCGTCGTTCAGTCCCTGCGCCATTCCGACGATATAGCCAACGGCGATTAGAGAGGCCGCCAGCACGGCGAGTGCCACCAGCCGAATGCGTTCGCGGGTCAGCCATGCGCCGCAGCGCAAATGCTCAATGAAACTGGCCATCGGCCCTCGTATAGCAACACAGGCTTAATGGACGGTTGTCGGATAGCGCCATCAACAGGCTTGATGAATTCATTAGTCTTTTGCGGCTTGCTGTCGTGCTTTTGGCCCATTACGACATTAATTCGTTGCCCGCAGCCCTTAGGATTTGGAGCTCTCAATGGCCTTCCTCGCGGACCACCTGAAGCGCATCAAGCCGTCGGCGACCGTCGCCGTCTCCGACAAAGCGCGCGTGCTCAAGGCGGCAGGGCGCAACGTCATCGGCCTCGGGGCGGGCGAGCCGGATTTCGACACGCCCGACAACATCAAGCAGGCAGCGATCCGGGCGATCGAGGGCGGCAGGGCCTCGAAGTACACCGCCGTCGACGGCATGGCCGAGCTCAAGGAGGCGATAGCCCGCAAGTTCAAGAACGAAAACGGCCTCGACTACAAGACCTCGCAAATTACGGTCGGCGCCGGCGGCAAGCAGGTGCTCTACAACGCGTTCATGGCGACGCTGAACCCCGACGACGAGGTGATCATCCCGGCGCCGTACTGGGTGAGCTATCCCGATATGGTGCTACTCGCCGGCGGCAAACCGGTCGAGGTGGTCGCCAGCATGGATAGCCGATTCAAGATTAAACCCGAGCAGCTTGAGCGAGCGATCACGTCGCGTACAAAATGGTTCCTGCTCAACTCGCCGTCGAACCCGTCGGGCGCGGCCTACACGGGTGCCGAGCTCAAGGCTCTCACTGACGTGCTGCTGAAGCATCCGCACGTGCATGTGATGAGTGACGACATGTATGAGCACCTCGTATACGACGATTTTAAATTCTTCACGCCGGCGCAGATCGAGCCAACATTGTATCCGCGCACGCTCACCATCAATGGCTGCTCGAAAGCCTATTGCATGACCGGTTGGCGCATCGGCTTTGCCGGCGGACCGGAGCCGCTGATCAAGGCGATGGCGATGATCCAGTCTCAGTCGACCACAAATCCGGCGGCGGTGTCGCAATGGGCGGCGATAGAAGCGCTAAATGGGCCGAAGGACTTCATCCCGAAGCACAACACGATCTTTAGGGAGCGCCGCGATCTGGTGGTATCGATGCTCAACCAGGCCAACGGCATCAAGTGCCCGACGCCGGAAGGCGCGTTCTATGTCTATCCGTCCTGCGCCGGTACTATCGGCAAGACCGCGCCGAGCGGCAAGAAGCTTGCTAGCGATGAGGACTTCGTCACCGAGTTGTTGGAGACGGAAGGCGTGGCAGTGGTACAAGGCACGGCCTTTGGACTGGGGCCCGCGTTCCGAATTTCCTACGCGACGAAAACCGAGGAACTGGAAGAAGCCTGCCGCCGCATCCAGCGTTTCTGCGGAAATTTGAAATAGTGGCTTTTCCCTCTGCACGTTCACGGCCAGAGGGTACAAATCGCTCTTAGCTCACGCACATGATTTTGTGTGCCCTCGCTGTATGTTCTTCGGCTAACCGACCTCACCGCGCTGGCGCTCAACCTCGCTAAGCAAGGCGCGATCAATGCGGGGTTGATCCAGACTACGTGAAATAAGGGCTCAGTTCCACCGACGCTTACCGCCGTCAGCATTGATACAAATCAATACAAACGGTTGCACGAGCAATCTGGCGCGCGCCCCTTGCCAGTCCGGGTCTGTCCTGCGACGATTGTATGACAAGGGCCGGGAAACCAGGTCCGACCTCCCGGCCGGCAAGGGAGGCATTTATGGGACAAAATGGCACGGGTCCCAGGGGCCCACGGTGCATCGCGCTGGTGGGCCCGTTTCAAAGCGGCAAAACGACACTGCTCGAAGCGATCCTCGCACGCACCGGCGCCATCCAGCGCCAGGGCACGGTCGACGCCGGCACCACGGTCGGCGACGCCGGCAAGGAAGCGCGTAGTCACAAGATGAGCGTGGAGGCTACCTTCGCCACCACCACTTTTATGGGCGATGCCTATACTTTCATCGATTGCCCCGGCTCCATCGAATTCATTCATGACATGCGCGGCGTGCTGCCCGCGGTCGACGCGGCGATCGTGGTCTGCGAGGCCGACGAGAAGAAGGTGCCGCAGCTGCAGCTGATCCTGCGCGAGCTGGAAGACCGCAACGTTCCGCACTTCCTGTTCCTCAACAAGATTGACAAGGCCGACAAGCGCGTGCGCGAGACGCTCAAACTTCTGCAACCGGCCTCACGCGCGCCGCTGCTGCTTCGCCAGATCCCGATCTGGAACGGCGAGATCATTGCCGGATTCGTCGATCTCGCGCTCGAGCGCGCCTATGTCTACAAGGAACACGCGCCATCCGAAGTTATCGAGCTCAAGGGCGAGGACCTCGACCGCGAGAAGGAAGCACGCTTTACGATGCTGGAGACGCTCGCCGATCATGATGACGAGCTGATGGAACAACTACTCGAGGACATCCAGCCGCCCCGCGACAAGGTGTTCGACGACCTCGCAAAGGAATTGCGCGAACGCATCGTCTGCCCGGTGATGCTCGGCTCCGCCACACGCGCGAATGGCGTGCTGCGCTTGCTGAAGGCACTGCGGCACGAGGCGCCAACCATCGCCGACACTGCCCAACGGCTCGGTGTCAAGGCCGAGAATGAGACGGTCGCGCTGGTGCTCAAAACGTTCCACACCACCCACGGCGGCAAGATGTCAGTCGCCCGTTTGCTAGCCGGTCAAGCCGGCGACGGCACCACATTTAATACGCCCGCGGGCGAAGCCGGGCGCGTGTCCGGCGTGTTCAAGCTGATGGGTCAGCACTTCGATAAACGCGGCCAGGCCGGCGCTGGCGAGACGGTTGCGCTCGGCAAGCTCGATGGCGCCAAGACCGGCGACACGCTATCGACCGGCAAACAGGCGCACGCCTTGCTGGGCGAGGTGAAGCCCTTTGCGCCGGTTCTCGCCATCGCAGTGCACGCCAAAGAGCGCAAAGACGACGTCAAGCTCGGCCAGGCCTTCACCAAGCTGACCGAAGAGGATCCCTCGCTAACGGTCGTGCACAATGCCGAGAGCCAAGAGGTGGTGATCTGGGGCCAGGGCGAAATGCATCTGCGCGTGGCGACCGAGAGGCTCGGCGAACGCTATGCGGTGCCGGTGATGACGCAGTCGCCGACCGTCGGCTACCGCGAAACCATCCGCAAGCCGATCAGCATCCGCGGACGGCATAAGAAGCAGTCCGGCGGCCACGGTCAGTTCGGCGACGTAGTGCTGGAGATCAAGCCGCTGCCGCGCGGCTCCGGGTTCAAGTTCGAGGACCGCATCACCGGTGGCGTGGTGCCGCGCAACTACATTCCGGCGGTGGAAGAGGGCGTTGTCGACGCGCTCAAGCACGGGCCGCTTGGCTTCCCGGTGGTCGACGTCGCCGTCGCACTGGTCGACGGGTCCTACCACACCGTGGACTCCTCTGATATGGCGTTCCGCACCGCGGGCCGCATCGGCATCGTGGAAGGCTTGCCGCAGTGCCAGCCGGTGCTGCTGGAGCCGATCCACCTGGTGGAGATCGTCTGCCCGACCGACGCCACCGCCAAGATGAACGCTATTTTGTCCGGCCGGCGCGGCCAGATCCTCGGCTTCGACACCCGCGAGGGCTGGACCAGCTGGGACACGGTACGCGCACTGATGCCGGAATCTGAGATCGGCGATCTCATCATTGAGGTGCGCTCGGCCACCGCCGGCGTCGGTTCCTTCACCTATCAGTTCGACCACATGGCCGAGCTGACCGGCCGCACCGCCGATCAGATCATCGCGGCAAGGCGTGCTGCAGAGTAGCCGCCGTTGGCAATGTTTTTGACTCTGTCATGCCCCGCGAAAGCGGGGCATTCAATATTCGCAGTTAGCGCCGGGTTACTGGATCGTTTATTTCGTAGGCGACGACTCAAAGGTCGCGGCGGTCGCTTTGATATTTCTGCAATCGCATAACCTTTCGAAAACAATATTCCGCGTTCGTCGGTAACGATTAACCGTGTGGCTGTATAGCCCCCGTGACAATCCTCCATCCTGCGCGTTGCGTGCGCGATAGGCGGGTTCGTCGGAATGTTCAAGGTCCTGAGCCATATGTACAAGTCGGTCCCGGATCCCTATGCGGATCCGCAGGCGAAGATTCCGCTTGGCGAAGTGCTCAGGCGCGACTGGTTCGAGCTCTGGTATCAGCCCAAGATTGAACTCAAGACCATGCGGCTCGTCGGCGCCGAAGCGCTGGCGCGCGCGCGCCATCCGCATCGGGGCGTGGTGGCGCCGTTCTTCTTCCTGCCCGGGGCGAGTGAAGACGACATGATGACGCTCATCGAGCAGGTGATTTCACGGCGCTTGGCGATTGGGACATATTCAGCGAGTCTGGCGTCGCAATGAAAACCGCCGTCAATGTCCCAATGTCTGCCTTCGTCAAGCTACCGATCACGCGCATGCTCAGCGAAGCACGGCCGCGCGCGGCTAACTGGCCCGGTATGGTGCTGGAAGTCACCGAGGACCAGATCATCCACGATCTCAATCTCGCCAACGACGTCGCCGAAGCTTTGCGCGCGCTCAATTGCACTCTCGCGCTTGACGATTTTGGCGCAGGTTATTCATCGCTGGCGTGTTCGAAGCAATTGCCGTTTAGCGAGCTCAAGATCGACCGCAGTTATGTAATGAACTGCGACCACGATCCGCTAAACGCCGGCCTTTGCGAGACCATCGTCGAGCTTTCCAGGCGTTTCGGCCTCAAGACCGTGGCGGAAGGTATTGAGACCGTATATGAGAGCCACAAGCTGCAGGCCATCGGCTGCCACGTCGGCCAAGGTTTTCTGTTTGCCAAGCCGATGCCGCGAGACCAGCTCATCAGGCTGATGCGTAATCGCATGACGAATGCGTCGGCGGTTCCACAGCTCCGCGGCATGGCCGGGTCCTGAGGGCTCCCAAATCCGTGACTTGCCTGTGAGCCGGCCCGGCCCTACCTGTTGGCTGGGGAAGAGGGAATGCCGATGAACATCATTCACCGCCGCGGTTGGGAAATCCCCGAACGGCTCGCCACGCCTGAGCATCTGGTCTTCAATCGCCGTTCTGTTTTGATTGGCAGTGCGACAGCTATGGCGTTTGCGCCTCGTGCCGCCGGCGCGCAGCGCGTGCACGACCTGGCCATGGTGGACGATCCCTCGGCCAACCTCTATCCGGCCAAACGCAACGAGACCTATGTGCTCGACCGGCCAATCACCGACGAGAAGGTCAACGACAACTACAACAATTTCTATGAATTCAGTTCCGGCAAACACCTCGCCGATTTGGCGCAGAAGCTACCGACCCGTCCCTGGACAGTGAAGATCGACGGAATGGTGGAGAAGCCGTTCGAGATCGGCATCGACGACCTGATCCGCAAGATGACGCTGGAGGAGCGGACGTATCGGCACCGCTGCGTGGAAGCCTGGAGCATGGCGATCGCCTGGACCGGGTTCCCCTTGGCCAAACTGGTTGCCTTCGGCAAGCCGCTCGGCTCCGCGAAATATGTTCGGATGGAAACCTTCTTGGACCCCAAGATCGCACCCGGCCAGCACATGACATGGTTCCCCTGGCCCTACGTCGAAGGCCTCACCATGGCGGAGGCGACCAACGATCTGGCCTTCCTTGCCACCGGCGCCTATGGCCATCCGATGTCTAAGCAGCACGGTGCACCGATCCGCCTGGCGGTGCCGTGGAAATACGGGTTCAAGTCGATCAAGTCGATTGTGCGCTTCAGCTTCACCGAAGAGCGACCGAAAGGCTATTGGGAGGCGCTGCAGGCTTCCGAATACGGTTTCTGGGCCAACGTGAATCCGAAAGTTCCGCATCCGCGCTGGAGTCAAGCGGATGAGGAGGTGATCGGCACCGGCGAACGTCGGCCGACCCTTCTATTTAACGGCTATGGCGACTATGTCACCGGCCTCTATAAGGGGGTGGAGAACGAGCGTCTCTGGGCCTGAGTGGGAACGAAAGGCGGGTGCGCCGGGTTACACCTCATCATTATAAGTAGGGAGGCGATCATGGCGAAGTCACACGTTCTGGTGGGCGCGACAACGAACCCCGATCAAATAACGGTCCGCCAGATTGGCTTTACTGATCTGAAAGACGTGCTTGTTCGGGGCATCAACGATTTCAATGCGATGCCGACACATGCGGTCTTCCTCGTCGCCATCTATCCGGTTATCGGCTTGGTGCTGGCATGGCTGGCCTTCGGCTATTCGTTCCTACCGCTGATTTATCCGCTGGCAAGCGGCTTTGCACTGGTCGGTCCGTTCGCGGCGCTTGGGCTTTACGAGCTGAGCCGCCGGCGCGAAGCTGGCATGGACGCCTCGGTCTCGCATGCCTTTGACGTGCTGCAATCCAGCTCGGTGGGCGCCATCGCTGCGCTCGGTCTTATTCTCTTGGTAGTGTTCGGCATTTGGATCGAAGTCGCCAACAACATTTACCTGTCGAACTTCGGCTATGCGCCGCCCTCGTCGCTGCGACAGTTTACGCATGACGTGCTGACCACCCCGGCTGGCTGGACTCTCATTGTGGTTGGCAACGCCGTCGGTCTGGTGTTTGCCGCTTTGGTGCTGACCATCGGTGCGATGTCGTTTCCGTTGCTGGTCGACCGCGACGTAGGCGCAGCGGTCGCACTGCTGATATCGATACAGGCAGCGCTGAAGAACCCACTGACTCTTGGCGCTTGGGGCCTGATTGTCGCGGCGCTACTGGTGATTGGCTCGCTGCCCTTATTTTTGGGACTGACCGTGGTGATGCCGGTACTTGGCCACGCCACTTGGCACCTTTATCGCAAAGTTGTGGTTGCCGACTCCAGTCCGCCTCCGCAGTTGCACACGCGCGACAAGCAACAGCGTTACGCGGCCGATTTCCCGGCTGCGCTGTTCGCCTGGGGAAAATAGGACGGCCTACGACGCCAACTCTTCGCCCGCTTCTGCTTCGGCCAGCTTGGTGCGCCAGTCCTTTTGCTTGAGCACCAACGTGAGCGCCGAGAGCGCCAGCAGGATCGCGCACACGATCAGCAGGCCGAGCGAGATCGGCCGGCTGAAGAAGATCAGATAATCGCCGTTCGACATGATTAACGACTGGCGCAGGCTCTGCTCGAGCAGCGGCGCGATCACTAGGCCGAGCACCAACGGCGCCGGATCGAAGGCGAATTTGCGCAAAGCGTAACCGAGCACTCCCATGATCAGCATGATCCAGACATCGACGATCGAGTGGCTCACCTCGTAGACACCGACGATGCAGAACATGATAATGAGCGGATATAGATAGGCGTAGGGGATCCGCAGCACGGTCACGAACAGGCCGACCAGCGGCAGATTGAGCGCCAACAGCATCAGATTGCCGACATACATCGATGCGACGAAGCCCCAGAACACGTCCGGATGCTCGGTGACCAGCTGCGGGCCGGCATTGACGCCATGCACCATCAGCGCGCCGATCAGTACCGCGGTGATTGGGCCGGTCGGGATGCCGAGTGCCAGCATCGGCACGAAGGCGCCGGTGGACGCTGAATTATTGGCCGACTCAGGGCCGGCGACGCCGGCCACCGCGCCCTTGCCGAATTCCTCCGGATGTTTCGAAACGCGACGTTCTAATGCGTACGACAGGAAGCTTGAGATGATGTGGGCGGAACCGGGGATGATACCGATGATGAACCCAAGCACGCTGCCGCGCGCGATCGGCATGATGGATTCGCGCCATTCCCGCCGGTTCGGCAGCAATTCGCGCAATTTTGGCGAGATCACCTCACCGACCACCTTGTGGCTCGGCGTCGACAGGATCTCGCCCAGGCCGAACAAGCCAACGGCCACCGGTACAATGCCGATGCCGTCGCCGAGCTCGGCGAGATCGAAACTATAACGAAAGTGCCCGGTCATATTGTCGATGCCGACCATGCCAAGCAGCAAGCCAATGCAGGCCATCAGCAGCGTGCGCACCAGCGAGCTCGACGACATATAGGCGAGGAAGATCAGGCCGAGTACCAGCAGCGCGGTGTATTCCGGCGGGCCGAACTTCAAGGCAATCGTCGCTAGCGGTGGTGCCACCATGGTCAGCATGATCACGCCGAAAGTGCCGGCGACCCAGGAGCCGACCGCGGCGATGCAAAGCGCAGCGCCAGCGCGGCCTTTCTTGGCCATGGCGTTGCCGTCGATGCACGTCATAACCGAGGAGGCTTCGCCCGGAATGCGCATCAGGATAGAGGTGGTGGAGCCGCCATATTGCGAGCCGTAATAGATGCCGGCGAGCATGATTACCGCTTGCGTGGCGTTGAGGCCAAAGGTCACCGGCAGCAGGATAGAGATGCCTGAGAGCGGGCCGATGCCGGGTAGCACGCCGACCAGCGTGCCGACCAGACAGCCGAGAAACGCGTACCAGAGGTTATCGAGCTGAAATGCGACGCCAAAACCGTGCATCAGGCTAATCAAAGTGCTTTCCATGATGTTCTAGAGCCCGATCGTTTTGGATCGAATGAGGAGCTTGCGTGCGCTAGTAGCCGAATTCCGGCAGCGGTGTCTTAAGCATGTAAGCGAAGCACACATAGGTGAACAAGACGATCGCTGCGCCGTAGGCGACCGCGCGCAACGGATTGCGTCGCTCTACGATTACCAGCAGTGCGAGGATCATCGCAATCATGGTGATGAGGAAGCCGAGCACCGTATAGAAATAGATTCCGGCGGCCGTAACCACCGTCACCATGATAGCGTGCTTGCCGTCGCTCCACGGTACCTCGGAAAACGGGCTGCTTTCGCGGGCGCGCACCATCAGCGCTAGCCCGAACACGATGGTCAGCGTGGCGACGATCTTGGGCAGAAAGCCGGAGCCCGGCATCGACAATTGCCCAGTCGGCAGGTCGCCACTGAGCGCCAGTACTAGCGCGCCGAACAGCACGAACGCGGCGCCTGCCACGTGATCTGCACGCAAGGTCATGGTCTTCACTATCCTTGCCGGCCGATCGCCTTCACGGCTTCTTCGCCGCGCTTGGCGTCAATGTCCCAGAACTTGGCGAATCCGGCCGCGTTCAGATAGGCCGGTTCGAGGCCGGCATTGGTGAGTACGGTGTTGAATTGATCGCTGGCGGCGGCTTTGTCAATCGCGGAAGACAGCGTCGCCAAAATCTGCGGCGGCGTGCCCTTCGGCGCGAAGATACCGACCCACAGATAATATTCGACGTTGATGCCGAGCTCCTTCAGCGTCGGCACATAGGACAGCGCCGTCGAGCGTTTGGCGCCGAACGAAGCCAGTGCGCGCAACTTGCCAGACTTGACTTGTTGTAGACTCGCCGAGACGGTCTGCGTGCTGGCCTGCGCATTGTTGCCTAAAAGAGCGGTGATGGCGGGACCGCCGCCGTTGGTCGGCAGATGTCGAAGCGGCGGGATGCCGGCCGCCTTTTCGAGCATCACCATCGGCAGATGGGTCGCACCGTAGAGGCCGCCGGAGCTGTAGATGATGCCTTCGGGGCGCTTCTTGGCGTCGTCGAGAAAGTCCTTCAGAGTCCTGTATGGCTGCTGGTCGTTGACCAGCAGCAACACCGGATCGGCAACAAGCCGTGCCAGTGGGATGAAATCGGCGCGGGTGGTCTTCGGTTGTCGGCCGAACAGCTTGTCGACTTCCTCGTATCCGGAAATTCCGTTGTTGTGCGATAGCAGCGTGTAGCCGTCCGGCTTAGCGCTGGCGCCGACCTGTGCGCCGACCTGCCCGCCGGCGCCGGCCTTGGTTTCGACCACTACCGGCTGCTTTACGATTGGTTCGAGCGCCGCTGCGAAGGGTCGCGTTACCAGGTCGTTGACGCCGCCAGGCGGAAACGCGTTGATGATGGTTATCGCGTGCGACGCGAAAACCTCTTGCGCGAAGGTGGGGCGTGCGCCGATCGCGGCCGCCGCATCCAGCTGAGCGGGCTCCGGATCCACGAACAAGGACACGCGTACCCCTGCGGCATGCAAACGCGCGCACGCATCGGTCAATGCCGCGCGATTGCCGATGACATCCAGACCGCCTTCTGTGGTCACTTCGTTGCGCTTCTCGGGTACGAGACAACAGTCCTCGGGTTTGATCTGAGCCGCGATGCGTAACATTTCCTCGGTGGCCGCCATTTCCAGGTTCATGCGCGTTTGCAATGCGTCTTTGAACATGTGCACATCTCGATCCTGAATGTGCCGGCGGTCTTCGCGCAGGTGCAGCGTGATGCTGTCGGCACCGGATTGCTCCGCCACGAGCGCGGC
>Ga0207761_1000025_pt1 | contig 37398 bp, 36 predicted proteins | sample LuqExpMetageno34_FD_187792 | JGI IMG/M metagenome (GOLD analysis project Ga0207761, IMG submission 187792) | Tropical forest soil microbial communities from Luquillo Experimental Forest, Puerto Rico - Sample 34 (SPAdes) | ecosystem: Environmental > Terrestrial > Soil > Tropical forest ... | reverse complement strand
CGCGCTACCAGCCGCTGCGCGCGTTCAGCATTGTCGTGCACCACCTTGATGATGTCCTGTACGGTGACAGCGTCGTGGTCGGGATGCCAGCAGTCGAAATCAGTCACCATGGCGACGGTGGCATAGCAAAGCTCGGCTTCGCGCGCGAGCTTGGCTTCCGGCATGTTGGTCATGCCGATCACCGAATAGCCGTGTTGCTTATAAGTCAGACTCTCGGCCAGCGTCGAGAACTGCGGCCCTTCCATACATACGTAAGTGCCGTCGCGCACGACCGCGATGCCTTCCGCACGCGCGGCTTCCGCGATGTGGATGCGCAGACGCGGCGAGACCGGGTGTGCCATAGAGACATGCGCCACCAGTCCCTTGCCGAAGAATGAGCTCTCGCGCTTGAAGGTGCGGTCGACGAACTGATCGACCAACACAAACGTGCCGGGCGGAAGTTCCTCCTTGAACGAGCCGCAGGCCGACAGCGACACTAGGTCGGTGACGCCGGCGCGTTTCAGTACGTCTATATTGGCGCGGTAGTTGATGTCGGAGGGAGACAAGCGGTGGCCCTTGTCATGGCGCGAGAGGAACACCACCGGGAGGCCTTCGATCTCGCCGATGCGCAAAGCGCCGGAAGGCTCGCCCCAGGGGCTGGCAACGCGCTCTTCGCGCACCTTCTGCAGCCCGGGCAGATCATAAATGCCGCTACCGCCGATGATACCGAGAACTGCTTTGGTCATCGTCCGCCCCAGTTTGTGCTCGCCAATAACAAAGGGGCCCAAAACCGGGCCCCGGCGTCAAGAGACTTTGTGCCGCTCAGTGCACGCCCGACCACACCTTCTTCTTGCTGAAATACAAGAGGCCCGCCAGCACGATCAGGAAGATCATGACCTGGAAGCCGATGCGCTTGCGCGCGACCATGTGCGGCTCGGCCGCCCACACCATGAAAGCCGCAACGTCCTTGGCGTATTGCTCGAGCGTCTGCGGCGAGCCATCGTCGAAGGTAACCTGGCCGGCCTGCAGCGGTGGCGGCATGGCGATGTTGTGGCCGGGGAAAAACTTGTTGTAGTTGCCGTTGGGCGGCAGCTGGAAGTCCTTGGGCGCCTCCTCATAGCCCTTGAGCAGGGCGGCGATGTAGTCCGGCCCCTGCTCTTGGTATTGCGTGATCATGTCGAATAAGAACCAAGGGAAGCCACGCTCATAGGTACGCGCCTTGGCCAGCGTCGACATGTCGGGCGGCGCCACACCAAACTGCGCCTTGGCGGCAAGTTCGTTGGCAAACGGCGCCGGGAAGTGATCGGCCGGCCGACCGGCGCGCTCGACCGGATTGCCGAGGTCGTCAATATCCTTGACCTTGTATTCGGCCGCCACCGCCACCACTTGCGCGTCCGAAAAGCCCAGCCCGCCTGGGTCGGACAGATTCCGGAACGACAGCATTTCGATCGAATGGCAGTTGGCACAGACCTCGCGGTAGACCTTGAAGCCGCGCTGGAGCTGCGCCTCGTCGTACTTACCGAACGGGCCGGAGAACGACCATTTCAGCCGCGGCGGCTGCGGGGTGTCGCTCTCCTGCGCCGCGGCCGGAACGGCGGCGGAAATCAAGCCGGCGAGCGAGAGAGCGATGATGGTCTTGTTCATGACGATCCTCCCGCTCACGCTTTGGCGCCCAACACCGATTCCGAAATCGAATTCGGCAGCGGCTTGGTTTTCTCGAATATGCCGAGTAGCGGCAGGATGATGATGAAGAACGCGAAGTAGTAGACCGTGAAGATGCGGGCGAGGATAACGTAGATCCCTTCCGGCGGCTTCGAGCCGAGCCAGCCAAGGCCCACGCAGACGATCACAAACAGCCAGAAGAACTGTCGGAACAGCGGCCGATAACGCGCCGAGCGCACCGGCGAAGTGTCGAGCCAGGGCAGGAAGGCCAGGATCACGATCGAACCGCCGAGTGCGAGCACGCCTAGCAGCTTATCGGGAATGGCACGCAGGATTGCGTAGAACGGCAGGTAGTACCATTCCGGCACGATATGTGTCGGCGTCACCGCCGGATTGGCTGGGATGTAATTGTCGGCGTGGCCGAGAAAGTTTGGGATGTAGAACACGAACCACGCGAAGACGATGCAGTAGCAAGCCATGAAGAAGGCATCCTTCACGGTGGCATAGGGCGTAAACGGCAGCGTGTCCTTGTCCGACTTCGGCTCCACGCCCGTCGGATTGTTCTGCCCGGTCACATGCAGCGCCCAGACATGCAGCACCACCACGCCAGCGATCACGAATGGCAGCAGGTAGTGCAGCGAGAAGAATCGATTGAGCGTCGGATTGCCGACCGCATAACCGCCCCACAGCCAGCTCACGATCGGCTCGCCGATGCCGGGGATGGCGGAAAACAGGTTGGTGATCACGGTGGCAGCCCAGAAGCTCATCTGGCCCCAGACCAGCACATAACCCATGAAGCCGGTCGACATCATCAGAAGGTAGATGATCACGCCGAGGATCCACAGCACCTCACGCGGCTCCTTGTAGGACCCGTAATAGATGCCGCGGAACATGTGGATATAGACCGCGAGGAAGAACATCGCGGCGCCGTTGGCGTGCACGTAGCGCAGTAGCCAGCCGTAGTTGACGTCGCGCATGATCGTCTCGACCGACTTGAAGGCGAGGTCGACCTGCGGCGTGTAGTGCATCGTCAGCACGATGCCGGTGATGATCTGCACCCCCAGCATAAACGACAGGATGCCGCCAAAGGTCCACCAGTAGTTCAAATTACGCGGCGTCGGATAGGCGATAAACGAGGAATGGATCAGGCCGCCGATCGGCAACCGTTTCTCGAGCCATTGCAGAACCTTGCTCTGCGGCTGGTAAATCGATGGTCCGCTCATGATCAGCCGATCCGGATCTTGGTGTCGGAGACAAAGGTGTAGGGAGGCACCTCCAGATTCCTCGGCGCCGGGCCTTTCCGGATACGGCCGGCGGTGTCGTACTGCGAGCCGTGGCATGGGCAGAACCAGCCGCCATATTCGCCTTGGTGGGCGATCGGAATGCATCCGAGATGGGTGCAGATGCCGATCAGGACCAGCCACTGGTCGTGCCCCGGCTTGACGCGCTCGCTGTCGGGTTGCGGATCGGGCAGCGTCGAGACGCTGACGTCCTGCGCCTCCTCGATGTCCTTCTTTGAGCGGTGGAAGATGAAGATCGGCTTGGAGCGCCAGAACACCTTGATGATCTGCCCGTTGGCGACTGGTGCCAGGTCGATCTCGACCGGCGCACCTGCGGCAATGGTCGAGGCGTCTGGATTCATCTGCGTGATCAGCGGCACCAAGGCCGCCGCAGCACCCACCGCGCCGACGGCACCGGTGGCGATGTAAAGAAAGTCGCGGCGCGTGTGCCCCGCCGAAGACACGGTCGTCACGTCTGAGCCCTCTCCCCCGGGTTCTCGGATCATCCACCCGCGGCTGGAGCCTGGGATTTTTAAGTCCCTTGGCGGCGGGGCGGACCGGTTGCGGCTGCCCTCCGATAGGCGGGACTGCGCGTCGGTGGCGTTTATTGGCACCCTTGCGGTATTAGCGCAAGCCCGCTATCGGCCGCAGGCCCTATGGTTTGCGTAAATCGTTCGTCTAGAGCGATTTATCCAAGCCTTCATAACTAGACCGCTGGCCGGCAGATGCGTATCGCCCTTTACGAGCCCGACATTCCCCAAAATACCGGCACGATTCTCAGACTTTGCGCCTGCCTCGGAGCAGAAGCACATATCGTAGAGCCGTCCGGCTTCCCTATCACCGACCGCGCCTTCCGGCGGGCCGGCATGGACTATCTCGACCGGGTCGCCATCACCCGGCATGGCTCGTTCGCGGCCTTCGAAACCTGGCGGCGGCGCAAGCGGCTGGCCCTGGTACTGCTGACCACCGCCGCTGAGCGCAGCTACTTCAGCCACGCCTTTGCTGACGATCAAGTGCTGCTGTTCGGCCGCGAAAGCGCCGGCGCGCCGGAGGCCGTGCATCAAATAGCTGATGTCCGCCTACGCATCCCGATGCGCGCCGGCATGCGCTCACTCAACATCGCGGTTGCCGTGGCGATGGTGGCCGGCGAAGCGCTGCGGCAGACGGGCGGCCTCCCGCGGTGATATATGGGCGGAATTGGGTTAGTGAGTTAAATTGATGGATGTAATAGAGATCGAAGCCCGCAAGGCCCGCGCCCGCGCTTGGTTCGAAGCACTACGCGACGACATCTGTGCTGCGCTCGAAGCGCTCGAGGATGCACTGCCTTCGAACGCGCCGCTCGCCGACCGCAAGCCTGGCCGCTTCGTGCGCACGCCCTGGAGTCGCACCGACCACTCCGGCGCCCCCGGCGGCGGCGGCGTGATGGCGCTCATGCGCGGGCGGGTGTTTGAGAAAATCGGCGTGCATTGCTCGACCGTGTTCGGCGAGTTCGCGCCGGAATTCCGCAAGGAGATTCCCGGCGCCGACAAGGACCCGCGCTTCTGGGCCTCAGGCATCTCGCTGATCGCTCATCTGCAAAACCCGCACGTGCCGGCGGTGCACATGAACACCCGCTTCGTCGTCACAAGTAAAGCCTGGTTCGGCGGCGGCGCCGACCTAACGCCGGTGCTCGATCGCCGCCGCACACAGGATGATCCAGACACCCTCGCCTTCCACACCGCGATGCGCGCCGCCTGTGATGCGCACGCCGCGGTGGCGCCCTATGACAAATACAAGAACTTGTGCGACGACTATTTCTTCCTCAAGCATCGCAACGAGATGCGCGGCATCGGCGGCATCTTCTACGATTATTTGGAGACCAATTGGGAAGCAACCTTCGCCTTTACGCAGGAGGTCGGCCGCGCCTTCCGCCGCATGTATCCCGAGTTGGTGACGCGCAACTTCGCAACGCGATGGAACGAGGCAGAGCGCGAGGAGCAACTCGTCCGCCGCGGTCGGTATGTCGAGTTCAACTTGCTATATGACCGCGGCACTATCTTCGGCCTGCGCACCGGTGGCAACGTCGAGTCGATCCTGTCATCAATGCCACCCGTGGTAAAGTGGCCGTAAATCTTTGCGCATTCCGGCACATGCAGGAATCTAGCTTCTTGGTTCTAGGTCCCCGATTTTCCGCGGGGACGCGCGGGTGCATTAAGACACTTAGCGGAGCGCGCCGTAGACCAGGAACACGCCGCCCAGCAGCACTACCGCGTCGAGGATCGCGGCGTGCACATGCAGCGGCATGCGTTCGACGAAGGTGCGCGCCAGAAACGCACCAGGCAGCGCCACAATACCGATCAGCAGCGCGAAAGCGATCACCCGCGCGGTGACCACGCCGGCGAGTCCAAACACCGCGACCTTTACCACGCCGATCGCGATCGAGACCGCAGCATCAGTGGCAATTACGCCGGCACCCTCGATGCCCACTGCCATCAAGAGCGACAACAAGATCACGCCAGAGCCGGCGGTGCCGCCGACCACCACGCCGTAGCCGAGGGATCCGAGCGCCAGACCGCCGTCGCCGAATTTCACGCCATGGTGCTTCAACAAACGCCGCAGCGGCACGCTGAAGACCAGCATCGTACCGATCACCAGCGCCGCACCGGGACCGCTGAGATGGGTGTAGCCCCACGCGCCGAGAATGCAGGTCGGCGCTGCGGCCAAGAGCACGATGCCGGCACGCCGCCAGTCGGCGTAGCGGACGAAGGCGGTGACACGGCTCGAATTGGTGAACAGCGCCGAGATCGCAATGATTGGCACGACTGGCTCAGCACCGACCAGCGGCACCAGCACCAGTGGCATCAGCGCGCCGGTGCCATAGCCCGACACGCCGCCGACGATCGCTGCGAACAGTGCGATGCCGGCGACCAGTGCAAGTTGCCAAATCGAGATGTCCGCGAAGCCGGCGAGGATGCTCATCGCTGTATGTTCGATCAGCCTAGCAAAATGCGCCGCACGCCGTGATCTTGTCCCGGTGGCCGGCGTCACCGGCTCTCGTTACACGCGCGCCGTGCAACTCTTGAAGAAAAGCCCCAGCTCGTATTTGTATTACCGCAATGAGTTGCCGTGTCGCAATATTTAACGGAAATTGAGCATGGGATGCGCTTGAATTCACCCCGGCATAGCTCTCAATTTCACTAAAAATTTTTAATGACGCTTAAACGAAGCATAGGGCTGATGGTCTGAGCTCCAGTTCGACAGACATCAGCGACCAACGCGAACAATCATTACGCCAAGACGACCGTCGATCTTATATGCGCGCTTGAGCTACAAGTTCAACTGGACGCCTTAACCACGAAGCCGGTGGATACCAACATAAGCCCCAGGTTGCGCGTCTGGCGTTTTTCATTCTTACTGCACGCTATCGGCAAGCTTTTCGAGCGCCGCCGCATCGCTCGGAAATCCCGCGACGATCCATGCTTCCTCCGCCGCCGCGAGCGCCGCACCAAGCGCCGGGCCGGGCGTAAGCCCGCGCTTGATGAAATCGGCCGCCTTTAGCGGAAATACCGGCGCGCTCCAGCGCGCGGGCACGGTGGCAAGCCGCCGCCAGGCTTCGACATGCGCGCTGGCCGGCGAGCGCGCCCACGCCAGCAGCACCGCATCGGTGAACTTTTCCGGCTTAAGCCGATAGAGTAGCGCCCGAGCGACCTGCTCGCCGCGCTCAGGTGACGTCTGCCGCCAAGCTTCCGCCATCGAGGAGAGACGCTCGTGCTCGGCATTGGTCAGCCGCAGCCGCTGCCACAAGAGTTCGGCCTGTTCGGCGATCATCGTGGCGAGCGCGCCGAGCCGACGCACCGGATCGCCGGCCTCGCCGATCGCCGCCTCCGCCTTCGCCATGTTCTCGAAATGCGCCACTCGCGGCACGGTGCTCAGCACCCGCTGCAGCAGTCCGGCATCAGCCATGACGGTGAGCGTGGGCGCAGCGCGCGGCGCCACCAGCAACTTCATCAACTCTATACGCACGCGCTCACGCGAGAGTTGCGCCAGCCCGTCGCGGTAGCCGATGCACGCGATCAGCCCTGCGCGGTCAGGATGCCCTTCACCGTAGGCGGCGTGAAACCGGAAGAAGCGCAGGATGCGCAGGTAGTCTTCCTCGATGCGCTGGCGGGCGTCACCAATGAAGCGCACGCGCCGCGCCGCAAGATCGGCAAGCCCGCCGACGTAGTCGAACACCGCACCATCGCGCGTTGCCGACAACGCATTGATGGTGAAATCACGCCGCTCGGCATCCGCCCGCCAGTCGCGACCGAAGGCGACCCTGGCATGGCGGCCATAGGTCTCCACGTCCTGGCGCAGCGTGGTGACCTCGAACGGATGCTTGTCAATCACCACCGTGATGGTGCCGTGCGCAATGCCGGTGGGCACCGCCTTGAAGCCGGCCGCCTCGACTCGGCGCACCACCTCGTCCGGCAGTGCAGTGGTGGCGACGTCGATCTCGGCGATCGGCGCTGCCAGCAGCGCGTTGCGCACCGCGCCACCGACCACGCGCGCTTCTTCGCCGTCGCGGTCGAGCACACCCAGCAGGCGCGGCAAGGCGCCAGCCTTGAGCCAAGTCGCCTCATTGAGCGTGTGATCGGTCCGACCTAGCTGCAGCGCCGTCATTTGTTTTGCCCCGGCACAAATTTGCCGCCTTCCATATGGGCCGGCACATAAGTCGAGCCCGGCGGCGCGCCGGTGTAGTTGGCAAAATAAATGAAGCTACCGAGCATCAGGAGCAGCGAGGCGATCACCAGCCAGGCGATGCGCGACAGCTGCCAAGAATCGGGATGCAGTACGCCGGCCTTGGTCGCCCACAGGAATACGCCGTACAGCACGAACGGCAGCAGGAACAGGACGACCTCGGTGGCGAGCGGGCGGATCATCGATAAATCAGTTCGTGCAGATTGCGCAGGATACCAGCAGTTACACCCCAGATGTAGCGCTCACCAAAGGTTATTGCGTAATAGTGCCTCGTCATGCCCTGCCAGACGCGCGAATGGCGCTGCACGTTCGTCTGATCCATCAGGTAGGCAAGCGGCACCTCGAAGGTGGCGTCCACCTCGCTTTCGTTGAGCGTGAGCTTGAAGCCGGGCAACACGCGCGCGATCACCGGCACGATGCGGTAGCCGAGCGTGGTCATGTAGAGATCGAGATAGCCGAGCGGCTCGACATGGCTGCGGTCGAGGCCGATTTCCTCCTCCGCCTCGCGCAGCGCCGACGCCAGCGGGTCGGCGTCGCTCTTGTCGATCTTGCCGCCGGGAAACGACACCTGCCCGGCATGATCGGGCAGATGCGCCGAGCGCTGCGTCAGCAGCACGGTCGGCTCGGAATGATCGACCACCGGCACCAGTACCGCCGCCGGCCGGATCGGCCGCACCTCGGCGATCTTCTGCATCACCGGGTCGGCGTCGTGGTCGCCGCGCCTAGGCGTGATGGTCGGATCGGTCAGCCCGATCGGAACATCGAGCGTCACGCGCGCACGCGCGCGCGTGAAAAATTCCGCGGCCGACAAAGTCTTCATTGCCTTCATATCAAGCAAAATCCCGCACCGCGCTAGCGTTCGCCATCGCGTAAAACTCGCCACCCGAGACGACGCCGAACATCGGCTTGCCGTCGATGACGCGCTCCTCGCCCAGCTCGACCAGGTCATAGAACAGGGCGCGTGTTACCTTGGCCCACAAGTCGCGCCGCACATGCAGGTAGGGCTTGAGGCCGCCGCTCTCCGTCGGAGCGAAGCGTAAGGCGTGATCGGGACCGGCCTCGACCCAATCATCGGTATTGGTGCGGAAGCCGAGCACCTGCCCCCGAGTATTCCGAGCAACCTTAAGCTCGACGGCTAGGAACGGCACATCTTCGACGATTAAACCAACCTTTTCTGCAGGCGTGACCAGGAAGTACTTGTCGCCCTCGCGCTTCAGGACCGAGGCGAAAAGCCTGACCAGCGCTGCCCTTCCGATCGGGGTGCCCTGGTAGTACCAGGTGCCATCGGCGGCAATACGCATGTCGAGATCACCGCAAAACGGTGGATTCCATTGTTCTACCGGCGGCAGGCCCTTTTTCGGCACCGCCGCCGCGATCCCCTCCAAACCTGCCTGCCCCGTCTTTGCCATTGTTTCCATTCGATAATGGATAGACCCGCCGCGCCTGTTCGCAACTTTGTGACTCAACCACGCACGCAGCGGAAGATAGCGTAAGCTTCGCCACAGGATGCGGCAGATTCGACTGAATCTACGCAACAAATCGCATCTGGTGCAGTCGTTGCATGGCTCGAAGGCAGCCCGAACCCGCCAGATGGCGGCGCGATAGACAGGAAAGTGACACCATGGCGTCCGCAAGCGGCGAAAGCCTTGAAAAACTGGAAGATATGATCGTTCGCGCGGCGGAATCCACCTCCGCTCATTTACGTGCCGCCAAGGCGGCCATCGGCGCGGTGATCTTCGGCCAGGATGTTGTGCTCGAGCGTGCGCTGGTCACTGTGCTGTCCGGCGGTCACGCCCTCTTGGTCGGTGTACCGGGACTTGCCAAGACCAAGCTGGTTGAGACCATGGGCATCGCGCTCGGTCTCGACGCCCGCCGCATCCAATTCACGCCCGACCTGATGCCCTCCGATATTCTAGGCACCGAAGTGTTGGAGGAGAGCCAGAGCGGCAAGCGCAGCTTCCGTTTCATCGCCGGACCGGTGTTTGCGCAATTGCTGATGGCGGACGAGATCAACCGTGCAAGCCCACGTACACAATCCGCTCTGCTACAGGCTATGCAGGAGCAGCACGTAACTATCGCCGGCGTCCGCCACGATCTGCCCAAGCCGTTCCACGTGCTGGCGACGCAGAACCCGCTCGAGCAGGAAGGTACCTATCCGCTGCCCGAAGCGCAGCTCGATCGCTTCCTGATGGAAGTCGACGTCGACTATCCTGACATGGCGGCCGAACGGAAAATTCTTTTCGACACTACCGGAGCTGAGGAATCACGCGCCAAGCCAGCGATGACCGCGGATGACCTGCTCTCGGCGCAGCGATTGGTGCGCCGTCTGCCGGTCGGCAGCTCGGTCGTCGACGCAATCCTGGCGCTGGTACGCTCCGCGCGTCCGGGCGCGGAAGCCGGCGATATTGGCAAGCTGATCTCGTGGGGACCCGGGCCGCGCGCGAGCCAGGCCTTGATGCTGGCGGTTCGCGCCCGCGCACTGCTCGACGGGCGCTTCGCGCCGTCGGTCGACGACGTGCTCGAATTGGCCGAGCCCGTACTGAAGCACCGCATGGCGCTGACTTTCGCTGCGCGCGCCGAGGGCGAGACCATCCCCAACGTGATCAAGCGCTTGAAGGCGCGCATTGGATAATGGCAGAGCTTCCACGCAGCGAGATCGAAAACGAAGCGGTACGAGCAGCCGTCGGCACGAGTCGAAAGCTCGCCGCACGGATGCCGCGCTTAATCCTGGAAGCTCGCCGCGTCGCCACGACATTGATTCACGGGCTGCATGGCCGCCGTCGCGCCGGGCCCGGCGAGAATTTCTGGCAGTATCGCCGGTTTGTTTACGGCGAACCGTCGAACGCTGTCGATTGGCGGCGCTCCGCCCGCGATGACCATCTCTATGTGCGCGAACGGGAGTGGGAGGCCTCACACACGATCTGGCTCTGGGTAGACCGTTCGCCCTCGATGGACTTCACGTCCGCGTTGACGGAGTGGAGCAAGCTAGACCGTGCCCTTGTCGTGTCCTTCGCGCTTGCTGAAGTGCTGGTGCAGGGAGGCGAGCGCGTCGGTATTCCCGAAATCATGCGGCCGACTGCGAATCGCAACGTCATTGAAAAGATGGCGCAGGCGATCGTGCACGATACCGGCGAACGTCCGAGCCTGCCGTCAAATTTTTCGCCTGCGCCATTTACGGAAGTGTTGCTGATCTCCGACTTCTGGAGTCCAATCGGCGACTTTCGTCAAATCATCGGCCAGTTGGCGGCAAATGGCGCGCGCGGCCATATAGTGCAGTTGGTAGATCCGGCAGAAGAAAGCTTTCCGTACGCTGGTAGAATTGAGTTCATCGAACCCGAGGGGCTCGGCAGCGTCACCGCCGGCCGCGCCGAAACGTGGCGCAGCGATTACCAGACCTTGCTCGCCAATCACCGTGCTGCATTGCGCGCGGCGTGCGAGCAGTTTGGTTGGACTTTTACAGTTCATCGCACCGACCGTGGACCGACCGAGCTATTGTTTGCGATCCATGCCCGCATGGGCGCCAATGCGCACATGCCTGCGGTCGCCGGTCGGAACGCACCAACGAACCGTGAGAGCACCGGATGATCGGCTCGCTCCCCCTAGGCTTTGCCCAGCCACTGGTGCTGCTCGGCCTCCTCGGGCTGCCGGTGTTGTGGTGCCTGCTGCGGCTGGTGCCGCCGCGCCCGCGCCGGATTGATTTCCCGCCTACCCGGCTGCTGTTTGAGATTACTCCAAAAGAGGAGACGCCGGCGCGCGCGCCATGGTGGCTTACATTGCTGCGGCTGACGCTCGCCGCGCTCGTGATCATCGCCGCGGCCGGCCCGCTTTGGAACCCGCCGCTTGCCGCGTCGAACCGAGCGGTGCCGCTGCTGATCCTGCTCGACGACGGCTGGACGGCGGCGGCATCCTGGGACGCGCGGCTGCGCGCTGCCGACGAGTTGATCGCGCGTGCAGAAGCCGACAACCGCGGCGTCGCCCTTCTGCCGCTGTCGGACACTACTCGGGACGTTTCCTTGCAGCTCGCCGGGGCCACGCGCGTGCAGATAAAACAGCTCAAGCCGAAGCCGTACGGCGTCGATCGCACTGAGGCGCTGCCACTGATCGAGCGCTTCGTTGTCGGCGCTAAGGATGTCGAGATCGTCTGGCTCTCGGACCGCATCGATCTGGGTAAGGGCTCAGGCTTCGTCGAGGGCCTCAAGCGCGTCATCGGCAGCCACCCGCTTACCATCGTCGCGGGCGGCGTGCCGGTCGCGCATGCTTTGGCCGCTGCCGATAACGCCGCCGGTGCGCTGACCGTAAAGGTGTTGCGCGCGCAGACCGGAAGTGCAGAGAACGGTACGGTGCAAGCCATCGATCTCAAAGGCCTCGCGGTCGGCGAGGCACCGTTCTCGTTCCAGTCAGACGTGCGCGAGACCGAAGCGATACTCGACCTGCCGGTTGAAATCCGCAACGACGTGGCGCGGCTTGATATCGTCGGCGAGCGCTCGGCCGGCGCCGTGCAATTGCTCGACAAGCGCTGGCGCCGACGCACCGTCGGCGTTGTGTCGGGCTCGGCCGCTGATCGTTCGCAGCCGCTGTTGGGCGATACTTATTACCTGTCGCGCGCGCTCAGCCCATTCGCCGATGTGCGGCTGGCCGAAGGCGTGGCGCCGGCGGAAGCGGTGACGCGCTTCCTCGACCAACAACTACCGATGCTGATATTGGCCGATGTTGGCAATGTTGCCGAGGCGCTCGGTCTATTGAACGGCTGGATCGACAGTGGCGGCGTGCTGGTGCGCTTTGCTGGCCCGCATCTCGCGGCCACCGAGGACGACACGCTGGTGCCGGTGAAGCTACGACGCGGCGGCCGCGTCCTCGGCGGCAGCCTGAGTTGGGACAAGCCCCAGCACCTTGCTGCCTTCTCGCGCGATAGCCCGTTCGCCGGCATGGCGGTGCCGAACGATGTCACTGTGACCCGGCAGGTGCTGGCCGAGCCGGACGCGCAACTCACCGACCGCACCTGGGCGATGCTCGCCGACGGCACGCCGCTGGTCACCGCACAACGTCGTGGCAAGGGCTTGGTCGTGCTATTCCACGTCACCGCCGACACCCGCTGGTCCGACTTGCCGCTGTCCGGCGCCATGGTCGATATGCTCAGACGCATTGTCTCGCTCGCCGCCTCGAACGCCGCCGCCGATGGGAGCGCGCGTGGCAATGCCAACCGCACCGACAGCCGCACAGTGGTACCGGCGACCCGCGTGCTCGACGGTTTTGGCGCCTTTACGCCGCCGCCGCCGACCGCCCGCCCGGTGCCTACTGGATTCAGCGAGCGCGCTAGTGCCGATCACCCACCGGGCTTCTACGGACCGCCGGAAGGCCTAGTCGCAGTCAACACGCTAGCGCCCGCCGACCGGCCGCTGCCGCTTGATGTCTCGCAGCTCAATGCCCGCCTGGATGTTTACCGCCATGGCGAGCCGCTCGATCTGCGCGGGCCGATCTTCCTCGCCGCGCTGGCGCTGCTGCTGCTCGATGCGTTGGTGGTGTTCTGGCTGTCCGGCGGCTTGAGAGCCATACGGCCGCCTCCCCGCGCCGCAGCCACGCTGTTGCTCACCGGCTTCCTCGTGGCGCTCACGCTGCAAGATCAGGCTGAGGCGCAGAGCACACCGCCGCTGGCGCCACCGAAACTCGCCGCGCAACAGGAGAGCTTTGCACTGAAAGCAACACAGCAAACGCATCTCGCCTACATCATCACCGGCGATGCCGAGGTTGACGCCATCAGCAAGGCCGGCCTCGAAGGCCTCACGCTTTACCTCGCACAACGCACTGCTCTGGAAGCCGGCGAGCCGATCGGGCTTGATCCAGCGCGCGACGAGCTTGCATTTTTCCCGATCATCTATTGGCCGATTTCGCAGAACGCACCGAAGCCGTCGCAGGCCGCACTCGAACGTATCGACGCCTACATGAAGCGCGGCGGCACCGTGATGTTCGATACTCGCGACGCCGTCGACGCGCTGCCCGGCGCAGAGTTACAGGGCCCCGGCATGGTGGCGCTGCGCTCGATCCTGTCATCGCTCGACCTGCCCGAACTCGAGCCGGTATCGCGCGATCATGTGCTGACCAAGACCTTCTTCCTGCTGCGCGACTTCCCCGGCCGCTTCACATCCGGCCAACTCTGGGTCGAGGCGCTACCGGTGGAAGCCGAGGAAGAGAACAACCGCCCGGCGCGTGCCGGCGACGGCGTCTCGTCGATCCTGATTACCTCCAACGACCTCGCTGGTGCCTGGGCAATGCGGCCGGACGGCCAGCCGATGCTGCCGGTTGTGCCCGGCGAGCCGCGTCAGCGCGAATACGCCTTCCGCGCCGGCGTCAACATCGTGATGTACGCGCTCACCGGTAACTACAAGGCCGACCAGGTACACATCCCGGCGCTGCTCGAACGGCTGGGGCAGTAAGCAATGAACCTCGGCATCGCATTTGCTCCACTGGTTCCCGCCTATGTCGTGTGGGCCGCACTTGCCGCGACCGCACTGATCTCGATGCTGCTCTTGGTCGCGCGCAATCGCGGCGCACCAATCCGCGTGTTGGCGATGACGCTGATGGCGCTGGCGCTCGCCAATCCTTCGCTAACAAGGGAAGACCGTGACCCGATTCCGTCGGTTGCCGCTGTGATTGTCGACAAGAGCCCAAGCCAGGATTTCGGCGACCGCACGCAGCAGACCGAAGCCGCGCGCGAGGCGCTCACCCAGCGACTCAAGCGGATCCCTGGCCTGGAAGTGCGCGTCGCGGAGACCGGCGAGGCCGATGGCGACCAAGACGGCACGCGGCTGTTTTCAGCCTTGTCGTCCACGCTCGCCGATGTGCCGCCCGACCGCGTCGCCGGTGCGGTCCTGATCACCGACGGCCGCGTGCATGACGTGCCGGCCGATGCCGCCTCTTTGGCTTTCTCCGCTCCGTTGCATGCGCTGATCACCGGTCACAAGGACGAGATCGACCGCCGCGTCGTGCTCACGCAGACGCCACGCTTTGGCATCGTCAATCAGTCGCAGGTGATCGGCTTCCGCGTCGAAGACCAAGGCGCAAGGACCGGCGCGGCGCAGGTCACCGTACGACGCGACGGCGAGGTGCTGGAACAGCGCAGCGTTAGAGTGGGCGCCGAGGTGAAGCTCAATGTGTCGATCCCGCATGCCGGCGCCAATATCGTCGAGATCGAGGCTGCCCCGCTCGCCGGCGAGCTAACGCCGGTTAACAATCGCGCAGTGATTTCGATTGACGGCGTGCGAGACAAGCTGCGCGTGTTGCTGGTGTCGGGCGAGCCACATGCTGGCGAGCGCACCTGGCGCAATCTGCTGAAATCCGACGCCTCGGTCGACCTGGTGCACTTCACCATCCTGCGCCCGCCAGAGAAGCAGGACGGCACGCCGATCAACGAGCTGTCGCTGATCGCGTTTCCGACCCGCGAGCTGTTCCAGCAGAAGATCTCGGAATTCCAGCTCATCATCTTCGACCGCTATGCCCGGCAGGGTGTGCTGCCGATGGTCTATTTCGACAACATCGCGCGCTATGTACGCGAGGGCGGCGCCGTGATGATCGCCGCGGGCCCCGATTATGCGAGCCCGACCAGCCTATGGCGCACGCCGCTCGATGCGATCCTGCCGGCCGAACCGTCCGGCGACGTCACCGAGAAGGGCTTCCGCGCTCGGCTCACCGAGGCCGGCAAGCGCCATCCCGTGACGCGCGGACTGGACGGCGCCGACAGCGAACCGCCGCATTGGAGCCAGTGGTTCCGACTGGTCGACACCAAGCGTACCACCGGCACCAATGTGATGCAGGGCCCAGACGGCAAACCGCTCTTGGTGCTGGCACGCGAGGGCGATGGCCGCGTGGCGCTACTACTCTCCGACCACATCTGGCTGTGGGCGCGCGGCTTTGAAGGCGGTGGCCCGCATCTCGATCTGCTACGACGGCTTTCGCATTGGCTGATGAAGCAGCCCGACCTCGAAGAGGAAGCGCTGCGGCTGATCGTCAATGGCCGCGACATCACCGTGCAGCGCCAGACCATGGGCGACAGCGTCGGGGAAGTCACGCTCACGTCGCCGACCGGCACGACACGCACGCTCAAATTGCAACCAGTCGAGCCCGGACTGTGGCGTGCCGCAACCACTGCCAACGAACTCGGTCTTTGGCGTGCGACCGACGGCAAGCTCACCGCGCTCACCAATGTCGGCCCGGCCAATCCGCGCGAATTCGCCGAGGTGACCTCGACCGCCGATGTGCTGCGCCCCCTCATCAACGCCACCGGCGGCGACGTGCGCCGGCTCGCCTCCGGCAGCGGGTTCGACATTCCGCGCGTGCTGCCGGTGCGTTCGAGGACGACGTTTAAGGGCGAGGACTGGATCGGACTCAAGATGCGCGACGTATCCGTCGTGCGCGGCATCGGCGTGTTGCCGATCTTCGCCGGACTAATTGGGCTGTTGTTGCTGATCGGTTCGCTCACCGCGACATGGGCAAGAGAGGGCCGCTAAACTTTTTCTTCTTCCCAATCTGGGCGGATCATCCCGCTGACGCCGTCGAAGGCGCCGGGGGCGAGCTCGGCCACCAGCAGGCGCGCCGGATCGACCGGGCCCGGCATCTTTACTTGGCCCTTGGGGACACGCTTAAAACCGGTCTTACCGTAGAACGGCTCATCGCCGACCAGCACGATCAGTTTGTGCCCGCCGGCCTCTGCATCCTTTAACGCACGCTTAATCAACGCGGTGCCGATGCCGCGCTCGCGGAACGGCGGCTCTACCGTGAGCGGTCCAAGCAGCAGCGCTGGTGTCTCGCCGATACAGATCGGCGTCAGCCGCAGCGAGCCGACCAACAACGTGCCGATGCGCGCAGTGAACGACAGATCGAGCAGGTGCCCGCGCCCCTCGCGGATGCGGAACGCGGTGCGAGCATAGCGGCCAGGACCGAAGGTGCGCTCGTGCAACCGCTCGACCGCCACGGCGTCATCTGCAGTCTCCGGCAGGATGGTCAGCGACAGTTCGCTCATGCGGCCTGCCGCTTAGCATCTGGGCCGATTCAGGTCCATCGCCGGTAGCACAATGGCCTACGAACCTTTACATGAGGGCGAGCTTCTGGAGGTTCTGCATGGGACTGCTGGTCGGCGGCGTTTGGCGGGATGACGTCTCGCGCACAAAGGATGGGCATTTCATCCGCCCCGTCACCCAATTCCGCAATTGGGTGACGTCGGACGGCAACCCGGGTCCATCCGGCCAAGGCGGCTTCAAGGCGGAGGCCGGCCGTTATCACCTTTACGTCTCGCTCGCTTGCCCGTGGGCGCACCGCACAGTGATCTTCCGCAAGCTCAAGGGGCTGGAAAACGTGATTTCGCTGTCACTGGTTTCGCCCGACATGCTCAAGGACGGCTGGACCTTCAACAAGGACGAGGGTTCGACCGGCGATATCGTAAACGGCAAGAACAAGCTGTCGGAAATCTACGTGCTCGCCGATGCGCGGTACACCGGCCGGGTCAGCGTGCCGGTGTTGTGGGACAAAGCGCGCAACACGATCGTCAATAACGAGTCGTCCGAAATCATCCGCATGCTGAATTCGGCGTTCGATTCCTGCACCCATGTGCACACCGATTACTATCCGCAGGCGCTGCGCGGTGAGATTGATAAGATCAATGAGTTGGTCTATCCGAACATCAACAACGGCGTCTATCGCACTGGCTTCGCCACCTCGCAGTCGGCCTACGAGCAGGCCTTTCGCAACTTGTTCGACGCACTCGACGAGATCGAGCAACTGTTATCTCTGCGGCGCTATCTCGCGGGCAATGCGATCACCGAGGCCGACTGGCGGCTATTCCCAACCCTGGTGCGCTTCGACGCGGTCTACTATTCGCACTTCAAGTGCAACTGGCGGCACATCTACGAATATCCCAATCTGTCGAACTACGTGCGTGATCTCTATCAGCAGCCGGGCGTGGCCGAGACCGTCAGCCTGCAACAGATCAAACGGCATTATTACCGCAGCCAGCTTCAGGTGAACCCGACCGGTATCGTGCCGGTGGGGCCGCAGCTCAATTTCTCCGCGCCGCATGACCGCGGCAGATTTGAGTAATTACCAAATTTCGCTGACCGCCGCACCGCCGAACACTTCGGCGATACGGGCGCGGGTGGCGCGGCCGGTGGCCGCAGGCAGCGCGTCGGGCGCAAAGAAGCCGTGCGCGATGATCTCACGGTTGGGCAGAGGCACGCCGTCCTGCCGGAAGTCGCGCACGATGAACATTGCCACATGGTCGCGGCGCGACACCCGCCTGTTGAAGAACACGCCGTGCAGCACAGGCTGCGCCGTCATCACGATATTGCCCTCTTCGGCGAGCTCGCGCGCCAGCGCTTCGAGCAGCGTCTCGCCGGTCTCCACGCCGCCGCCGGGCAGATGCCAGCCGGCGACGTAGGAATGCTGGATCAGGAAGACGCGGTTTTGCTCGTCGATCACCATGGCGCGGGCGCCCAGGGTCTTGCCGCGCGAGAACCACCAGTAGCTATGAATCACCGGGCGGATCAGCGGCTCCAGCGCACGGCGCAGTCCTTGCAAACGCATTCTTTGTCTCGCATGTGGCGTACCGCGAAGCCTTATCAGCAACGGCGACGAAAGATGTCAAACCGGACCCTTTCGCACCGCGACGTGTTTTACTATAGACGGCATCCGAGCCGCCGACGTGAAAGGGCCTGAGCGTGAAACGATTTTCCGACCTGACCGAGCAGGAAGTGCTGGCGCTCGCCATCACCAACGAGGAGGAGGACAGCCGCATCTATCGCGGTTTCGCCGAGGGCTTGCGCGATCAATTTCCCACATCCGCCAAGATGTTCGACATGATGGCGGAAGAGGAAGTGCGTCACCGCAACCGGCTGTTCGAGCTCTACAAGCAAAAATTCGGCGAATACCTGCCGCTGGTCCGGCGCCAAGACGTAAAGGGCTTTGTGAGCCACAAGCCACTCTGGTTGGTGCGGCCGCTTGGGCTCGACGCAGTGCGCAATTACGCCGCCGAAATGGAATACGAGACCGCGCGCTTCTATCGCAAGGCGGCAGAGACCAGCCGCGACACCTCGGTACGCCAGCTGCTGACCGAACTGGCGGAAGCCGAAGACAAGCACGAGGGTATCGCCAACCGGCTGGGCGAGCGCCTGCTGACCGAGGAGGTGCGCGCCAAGGAGGACGAGACTGCGCACCGCATGTTCGTGCTGCAATACGTGCAGCCGGGCCTGGCCGGATTGATGGACGGCTCGGTTTCGACACTGGCGCCACTGTTTGCGGCCGCTTTTGCCACCCACAACACCTGGGAGACATTCCTGGTCGGACTTGCTGCCTCGGTCGGCGCCGGCATTTCCATGGGCTTTGCCGAGGCGCTGTCGGACGACGGCTCGCTTACCGGCCGCGGCGCGCCATGGCTGCGCGGCACGGTGTGCGGGCTGATGACCACGCTCGGCGGCCTCGGCCATACGCTGCCTTATGTCATTCCCGATTTCATGATCGCGACTGTGGTGTCAGTCATAGTGGTGGCGGCGGAGCTAGCGGCAATCTCCTGGATCCGCACGCGCTACATGGACACGCCGTTCCTGCAGGCGGCGTTCCAGGTTGTGGTCGGCGGCGTGCTGGTGTTCGTGGCCGGGATTTTGATCGGGAGCTCGTAAGAACTCACCGCGCTCATGGCCTTCACTCTCGCCCATCTCTCCGATCCGCATCTGGCGCCGATGCCGGTGCCGCGCTGGAGCGAGCTGATCGGCAAGCGGGTGACCGGCTATCTCAACTGGCAGCGCCGCCGCCGATTCATCCACAATCCGGACGTGCTGGAAGCGATCGTCACCGACCTGGCGGCGCAGGCAGCCGATCACATCACGGTCACCGGCGACATCGCCAATATCGCGCTTCCAGGCGAGTTCACCTGCGGCCGCAACTGGCTGCAGCATCTTGGCTCGGCAAAGGACGTCACTTTCGTTCCGGGCAACCACGACGTCTATGTGCCGGAAGCAGCGGTCTACGCCGCGAGGCAGTGGAAAGCCTATATGTGCGACGATGAGGGCGTCGGCGGCTTTCCGTTCTTGCGCCGGCGCGGGGCGATCGTGCTGATCGGGCTGTCGACCGCAGTACCGACTGCACCGTTCCTCGCCACCGGCTGGCTCGGCGCCAAGCAACTCGCCGCCCTGTCGGCGCTGCTCAACGAGATCAGAAGCGAAAAGCTGTTCCGCGTGGTGCTGATCCATCATCCACCAGTGAGCGAGGCCGGCCGACACAAGCGCCTGCTCGACGCAGATATATTCGTACGCGTGATCGCCCGCTACGGCGCAGACCTCGTGCTGCATGGCCATGATCACTTGCACATGATCAATTGGCTCAAGGGTCCGAACGGCGCGCGCGTACCGGCGGTCGGTGTGCCATCGGCCTCCGCCGCGCTGGGCACCGGCGAGGACGCGGCGGCGTACAATCTTTACGACATCGACGGCGCGCCGGGCGCATGGCGCTGCGAGCTGATCTCGCGCGGCATCACGCCCGACGGCAGGCTCGGCGAACAGAATCGGTTTATGTTGGTCGGTAGCGCATGATCCCAAAAAGTAGGAACTGGTTTTCGGAAAAGGTCATGCGCAACAAAACTAAGGATGCGGGTTGAGTAACGCCAGCGCGAACAGCGCGGCGATGGCAAGCACCGCGCCGTAAATGAAGGTGCGCAAGGCCCGCAGCCGGCCGCGACGCTGCTCGCCCCCCCCCGCCATCATCCGCGCGATGGCTTCGCCGAACGGGGTGTAATCGGCCAACGCGCGCTCGCGTTCGACCAGCCGATGCGCCACGTAGCGGGTGATCGCCTGCACCAGGTCTGGCACCTCGTAGCTCTCCACCAGCACAGCGCGGCCGTAACGGGTATCCTGCACAAAACGGTATTGCCGCTTGTCGCGACCCATCTCGACATGCGCGATCACGTCGACCCACAGCCGCGGCGTTTCACCGCGACTGATGCCACGATCGAACAGCTCGACGTTGGCGGGGATATCTTTGAACAACGGATCGAGCGCCTCATTGAGCAGCTCGAGCCGTGCCAATTCGGCGTTTCGCAGCTCAACCACTACGCCGGAGCGCTCGGCCGCCTCGATGCGCGCGTCGCGCACGGCGTCCTTCAGCGGATTCGGCGGCGCAGGCGTTGCTGTGCCCTCGGTTTTGTTGCGACGTCCCCACATGCCCGAAATTTAGCAATGCGCGGGCGCCTCGCAAAGCAGAAAGACAAAGATTTTCAAGACGTTTGATGGTTAATTCGCGGTTAATTGGCGGCACTCACGCCGTATTTCCGCGCCCACCCCAGGCCGTCCTCGGTACGACCGCGCGGCCGGTATTCAGCCCCGATCCAGCCGCGATAGCCAATTCGATCCACCGCCTCGAACACGTATGGATAGTTGACCTCTCCCTCGTCTGGTTCGTGACGGGTCGGCACGGCTGCGCATTGTAGATGACCAACTACGGGTAGGTGCTGCTCCAGCCGGCGCACCAAATCGCCACTGGTGATCTGCACATGATAGAAATCGAACTGCATGCGGATGTTCGGCCGCCCCGCCTTGGCGATGATGTCAGCCGCATGCTCCACCCGGTTGAGGAAATAGTTCGGTCGGTCCTTTGCATTGATCGGCTCGATTAGCAGGGCGATGTTCCGCGTGGCGGCAAAGTCGGCCGCGCGCATCAAGTTATCGACGAACACGCGCTCGGCCGTGAGACGCTGCTCGGGCGCGACCTTGCCGGCCAGACAATGGATGGAACTGCCGCCGATCGCGTTGATGTAGTCGAACGCGCGCCTAAACAGCACCTGCCAGTCCTTCTCGCGGCCGGGCACGGCGGCCAGCCCGAATTCGCCCTCGCGCTCACCCGGCGGCGTGTTGACGCCGAGCATGGTAAGTTTGTTGCGTTCGATCGCTGCTTTCACTTGATACGCGGGTACATCGTACGGGAACTGCAGTTCGATCGCCTTAAAGCCCGCGGCGGCAGCCGCGTCGATGCGCTCCAGTAATGAACGCTCCGTGAAGAGGTAACCCAGATTGGCAGCGAACCGCGGCATGACGAGCTCCAGCGATCATCCCTTGCGCGTTATCGCGCGGACGTATTCATTAGCGAGCCTTCACGCCACCTGCCATCCCCAGGAATAACGCATGTCCGCCAACACCGCCTTCCATATCGCCGTGCTCGCTGGAGACGGCATCGGACCGGAGGTTATGGAGCCGACACTCCAAATCCTGCGGCGCGTCGAGGCGACGACGCCGAGCCTCAATTTTCGCTTCACGCAGGCGGCGGCCGGCGCCAACCATTATCGCGAGACCAGCAAGTCGATGCCGGACTCCACCGTCAAGCTTTGCGACGAGGCCGACGCCATCCTGCTTGGCGCCTGCGGGCTGCCAAGCGTGCGCTATCCCGACAACACCGAGATCATGCCGCAGGTCGAGCTGCGCTTCATCTTCGACCTCTATGCCGGCGTGCGGCCGGCGCGCCTCATTCCCGGCGCGCCGAGCCCGATCGTCGGTGCGGCCGATCATGGCATCGATTTCGTGGTGGTCCGCGAGTCGACCGAGGGCCTGTTCGCCTCCATGGGTAAGGGCGTCGTCACCGATGAGGACGCACGCGAGACGCTGGTAATCACGCGCAAGACCACGCAGCGGCTGTTCGACTTCTCGCTGCGGCTCGCCCAACGTCGCAAAAAGCGCGGGTGCGCGGGCCGTCTCACCTGCGTCGATAAGGCCAACGTATTCAAGGCCTTTGCCTGGTTCCGAAAGATCTTCGACGAGCGCGCGAATGCCTTCCCCAGTGTGAAGACCGATCACCTTTATGTCGACGCCTGCGCTGCGCGAATGGTGCGCTCCCCATGGGACTTCGACGTGATGGTGACGGAGAACATGTTCGGCGACATCCTGTCGGACCTGGCCGCCGGGCTGATCGGTGGGCTCGGTATCGCGCCCTCCGCCGACGTCGGCGACAAGCACGCCGTGTTCCAGCCGTGCCACGGCACCGCGCCCGACATCATGGGGCAAGGCAAGGCTAACCCGACCGCGATGATCTTGTCGGCCGCCATGATGCTTGATTGGCTCGCGGACAAACACGGCCATCCGCCGGCGGCAAACGCGGCGCTGCGCATCGAGCGCGCGGTCGACCTGGCTTACTCCTCAGGCATCAAGCCGATGGAATTTGGCGGCGGGGACGGCACCAAGGCGATCGCGAACGCGGTGATGCAGGCGCTGGGTTAGGGTCTGTACTCATAAAAGGATGTCAGCGAATTCGTTGCTGAACGTACATAAGCGAGTATCAGTTGCGGGTGGGCGGTTCACGCCACGCCACACGGTAATGGTCGATGAGTATGTCATTCTATCGACGCCAACACATCCCATTCATCTCCCCTTGCCTTTATGGGCATGGCAGTCGTAATCCAGTCAAAAACGATTTGTCAGACACAGCTTTTATATTGAAGCCTTTATATGATCCTTCGATCACGTAATTAAGATCATCCAAATAGACAATCGTGGGGCTGCTTGCACTGACGGACTTTGCAATTTCAACCCAATGCGACGCTCGAGCCACGGCGGAATAAGAAAATGCGCACATAGTCAGCGCAAGGAAATATTTCATCGACTATTTTCCACACCAAGGCCAGTGTTCGTACGATGATAAATTGGCTTTCTATCCGCAATCGCATCCGCTTCGCGCCGTCCTCGAATGACAAAGAAAATTATAACCCCACGAATCCCTTGATCGCGGCGAGGAACTGTTCGGGCTGCTCGAGCGGCGGGCAATGGCCACAGCCGGGCAGCTCGACATAGCGCGCACCGGCGATGCAGTCGGCTACTGCTTTGTTCAGCGCCGGCGGCGTGGCTTGGTCGTATTCGCCGCACACGACCAGCGTCGGCACGCGCATGTGGCGCAACAGCACCGACAGGTCAGTCTCCTGGAGGATCGTGCAGGCGGCCTGGAACGCCTTCGGATCGATCGCCAGTAGTACCTGCTTGCACTCTTCGATCTTCTCCGGATGCGAGGCGAGATACAGCGGCGAGAATACCCGCCTGGCGGCGATCTCAGCGATCGAGCCTAAGCCGTTATCCGCCACCTTCTGCGCCATCACCGCGAATTGCCGGCGACCTTCCGGCGGAAAGCAGGCGGCCGCATCGCTGAGCACCAGCTTGGATATGCGCTCAGGGTGGGCGAGCGCGAAGGCGAGCGCCACGGTGCCGCCGAAACCGTTGCCGATCACCACGACGTCGTCGGCAATGCCGAACTCGTCGAAGCCGTCCTCGATCACTGCCACATAGGCGTCCATCAGCGCCAGCATGGTGCGCTGCGAGCCGTGGAAGCCGGGCAAGTTGAACAGCGTGACGCGATGCTTGGCAGCGAGCGCCGGCAGCACCGGATCGAAGGCGTGGCGGTCGGCGAGCAGCGAATGCAGCACCACCAAGTCGCGCCCGGCGCCCGTGCGCACGGCGGTGAGTGCGCCATGACCGGCGGTCAGTTGTTGCATCTCCATGGCGAGCGTCAGTTGCCTTCGCGCCAGATACCGAGTGCTTCCTGCGCCGGGCGGTCGGAGATCGAGAACAGCACCGCATCAGCGCTGCCGATGGTGTGCTGATAGCGCTTCCACGGCGGCACCACGAACACGTCGTTGACGGTCCACTCGATCGGCTTTCCGTCGATCACGGTGGTGCCTTGACCCTCGGCCACCGCGAAGATGGTGCCGTCGGTTGAGCGGTAGGGCGCGCCCTTGAATTGCTTCGGCAGCAGCGCGAGATGGGCGCCCATGGTCGGCAGCACCGACCCACCGTTGATCGGATTGGCGTAGCGCACGCGCGCGCCGTGGCGCTTGTCGATATCGCCGGTGTCCTTCAGCCGTTGTAGGATTGGCCGCATCTTGGCGTATGGGTAGTTGATCACCGGCGAGCGGTTGAGCGTTACGGGCGCGCCGTCCGGCAGCACGCCGGAGGCGTAGCGATCGAACGAGTCGCCGTCGGCGTGGTTGGTCTTCTGCATCTTCTCGTCGAAGTGCTCGGCGAACGACGCCTCGAAATGGTTTATGGTCGGCATGTCGAGCACGTCGAGCCACATCACCGGCTGCTTGCCGGGATTGCCGTGGTCATGCGGCGCCCAGTTGGCGGTGATGATGAAGTCACCGTGCTGCATCATCGCCTTCTCGCCCTCGACCGCGGTGTAGGCGCCCTCGCCCTCCAAGACGAAGCGAATGGCGGAGGCGACATGGCGATGCACGTCGGCGATCTCGCCCGGCAGAATGAGCTGGATGCCGGCGAACAGCGAATTGGTCACGCGCGACTTGCCGGGCATGCCGGGATTTTCCAGCACTAGCACGCGGCGCTCGGCCTCCTCGGTCGAGATCACGTCGCCGGCTTCCAGCATCAGGCGCTTTACGTCGGAGAACTTCCAGGTCGCTGGCTGGCACTGCGTCTTCGGTTCCGGCGTCACTAGGCCTTTCAGCACCTCCCACAAGGGCGCCATGTGGAACTTGGAGATTTTATTGTAATAGGCCTGCCGTGCGGCCTGAACGTTGTGCTTGGCGCCGGGCTCGACGTTTTCACCCGCGGTTGCGACCGCCATGGAGTGCTCCCTGAGAGACTGATCGTTGTATTTGTAACTCACTATAGCGAAGGCCGTGGCCGCCGGAAACTGGCGGAAAACGCGCGAGCTCACGGCTTTTCACCTTGCCATCGCCCGCGGGCACGTCCCCGCGGATTGCGCCACATTTGGCGTTCCGGCCGGGGCATGCCATGGTGCTCAATTCTATTAACTTGGGCCTATTGGCAAGGCGGTCGACGTGGCGGCAAAACGCCGGTTTCAACTCATCCTGCTGAAGCCCTCCCACTACCACGACGACGGTTACGTGATCCGCTGGTGGCGGGCCCTGATCCCGTCGAATTCCCTCGCCGCTGTCTACGGCTTGGCGCTCGACACGGCGCAGCGGCGCGCGCTGGGAGATGACGTCGAGATCGACATCGACGTCATCGACGAGACCAACACCCGGGTCAATATTCCGAAGCTGATCCGCCGCTTCCGCAAACTCGACAATTTCGGACTGCTCGGCCTCGTTGGAGTGCAATCGAACCAATTTCCCCGCGCCCTCGACATCGCCAGGCCATTCCGCGCCGCCGGCGTGCCGGTGGCGATGGGCGGCTTTCACGTGTCCGGATGCCTTGCGATGCTCGATGGCACCGCAATCGATCTCGACCTTGCGCGCGACCTGGGCGTCTCACTTTTCGCCGGCGAGGCCGAAGGACGCCTCGACGATGTTCTGCGCGACGCCGCGGGTGCCGTGCTAAAGCCGCTCTACAACTACATGAACGACCTACCTGGCCTAGGCGGCACCCCGATTCCGTTTCTGCCGCGGGGATTCGTTCGGCGGACTGCCGGCACCAATGCAAGCTTCGATGCCGGCCGCGGCTGCCCGTTCCAATGTTCGTTCTGCACAATCATCAACGTGCAAGGCCGCAAATCGCGTTATCGCGCGGCCGACGACATCGAGAGCATCGTGCGCGCCAATTGGAAGCAGAAAATCTCACGCTTCTTCATCACCGACGACAACTTCGCACGTAACAAGGAATGGGAACCTATCTTCGACCGGCTGGCACAGCTGCGTGAGGTGGACAAGATCCCGCTCGGCCTGATGATCCAGGTCGATACCATGTGCCACAAGATTCCGGGCTTCATCGAGAAGGCGAAAAAGGCCGGCGTCACCCGCGTATTCATCGGCCTCGAGAATATCAACCCCGACAATCTCGCCACCGCCAAGAAGAAGCAGAACAAGATTACCGAGTACCGCAAGATGCTGCTCGCTTGGAGGGAACAGGGCATCTTTATCTATGCCGGCTACATACTTGGTTTTCCCGGCGACACGCCGGCATCAATTAGGCGCGACATTGAAATCATCAAGCGCGAGTTGCCGCTCGATCTACTCGAATTCAATATTCTGACACCGCTGCCGGGCTCGGAGGACCACAAGGTGCTCTGGACCAAGGGTACCGTCATGGATACGGATCTAAACAAATACGACCTCGAACACACCGTTACAGATCATCCCAAGATGAGTCGGCAGGAGCTGCAGTCGATCTACGAAGAGGCATGGAAGCTCTACTACACGCGCGAGCATATGGAGACGCTGCTAAGGCGTGCCGCCGTCACCAACATCCGGATGCTAAGCCTTGCCAAGGTATTGGTGCAGTTCTCCACCATGATGCAGCTCGAAAAGGTGCATCCGCTGCAGAGCGGCCTGATCCGGATGAAGCATCGGACCGAGCGGCGGCCTGATTTGCCGCCGGAGAGCGCCTGGACATTTTACACGCGCTACATTCGCGACCTGATCGTGCGGAATGCGGCATTTATCGGAACGACGTGGTCGATCTTGCATATGACGCGGCGTATCGCGCGTGATCCGAAGCGATATCTCTACACAGACCTCGCATTGACGCCGGTTCATGATGATGACGATGAAGCATTCGACTACCTGACCAAGACAGACGGCGCCAAGGCCGCGATTGAGCACCTCAAAAAGGTCGCTGAACTGACCCACAAGGTTCGAGCAACTAGCATTGCAGCCGGTGCAAAACCGACCGTAGCCAACTCAATGGCGCCGCGCGACTAGTTATTGACCGCGCCGCCGTCCACTACGATAGATTGACCGGTAATGAAATCGCTGTCGCTCGATGCGAGGAAGACCAGTGTGCCGAGCAGGTCCTCGGGATAAGCGTCGCGTTTAAAGGCGCGGCTGTTGCGCACCGCGATGCGCTCATCCTCCACATGCTGGGTGTTCTGTAGCCCGGTGTCGCTCAGGATATAGCCGGGCGACAGCGAGTTGACTGCAATTCCGTAAGCCCCAAGCTCACGCGACAGTGCGCGGGTGAAGGCGAGTACGGCCCCCTTGGAGGTGACATAGGGCAGCATACGCGGCACGCCTTTGTAGGCAGCGCCGGAGGCGATGTTGATGATTTTGCCGCTGCGTCGCTCGATCATGTGCGGCGCTACATGGCGTACCATCAGATAGGACCCGCGCACATTGATCGCCATCACGCGATCCCAAAGCTCTGTGTCCCATTCGGTGAAACTGCGCGGCGTGAGCGGCGCATAGAGCGCTGCATTATTCACCAACACGTCAATCTGGTCGAATCGATCGACGGTCCGCGCCACCAGATACTTGACCTGCTTTTCGTCGCTGACGTCGAACTTCACGCTTGCCACCGCGTCAGCACCGTGACGGCCGGCGATCTCCTCTGCCAGAGCCTTGCCGTCGGCAAGGTCGGCGATCATCACGCGCGCACCCTCGGCGGCAAGTGCCTGAGAATAATGGCGGCCAATGCCCCTGGCGCCACCGGTGACGATCGCGACCTTGCCCGCAAGCCTTGCCATGCGCTTCTCCGTGCCGCAGGTGACGGCAAAATTCATATCAGCTAAGAAGCGCAAAACCGAGGGGCAAATGATGCCGAGGGATACCGTCGATCGTCTGGACATCCGCGCACTAATCGAGAACTGGGTGCTTTGGCGCGACGCCCGCCTATGGGACCGTTTCCGCACCGTCTGGCACAAGGACGGCCAGATGTGGGCAACCTGGTTCCAAGGCTCCTACGAGGAATTCATCAAAGTCAGCCAGGAAGGTTATGAGCGTGGCGTGCGCATCGCGCACATGCTCGGCGGTATGAGCATTGACATCAGTGGCAAGCGCGCGATCGCACAGACCAAGATGACGATCTCGCAGCGCGCCGAGGTCGAGGGCGTACTATGCGACGTGGTGTGCAGTGGGCGCTTCTACGACCTCCTGGAGAAGCGGAAGGGCAAATGGGGCATCGTGCTGCGCCGGCTGGCCTATGAGAAGGACCGGCTCGACCCGGTCGAGCCCAGTACCTGGCCCAAGCTCGACAAGAAGTTGCTGGCGCAATTTCCGGAAGGTTACTGCCACCTCGCCTATCTGCAGACCCGCATCGGCTACAAGGTCAAGCCCGACATGCCGGGGCTCGACGGACCGGAGTTGGACGCGCTCTATGCCAAGGGCGAGGCGTGGCTGAAGGGAAAGAAGCTCTGACGAGGTTTCGCGGAAATGACAATAATCAAACGCACCGGCGAGGAGTTGGCGTCCACGCTTAGAAGTGCAAATTTCCACGGATAAAGTGGGGATTAAACCATTAGGGGGGCTCGATGTCACTGGCGGCCAATTTCAACCTGTTCGACGAATACAATATCCTGCGCCTGATCTGCGGCCTGTTCCTGATCCCGCATCTCTACGCCAAGTTCTACGTGCCAGCCGCGCTCGGCTTCTTCGTCGCCGCCGGGTTCAAGCCGCCCAAGTTTTGGATGTATCTGGCCGGCGGGATCGAGGCAGTGCTGGCGGTCACGCTGATCCTCGGAATCTACGTCGCGATCGCGGGCGCCATTGCCGCTATTCACCTTTTGGTCGCTACAGTGGGCGTCTATCGCGTCACCGGCAAATATCTTTGGAATATCGGTGGCTACGAATTCTGCCTGTTCTGGGCGATCTGCAACTGGATAATCGCGATGCACGCTTATCACGTCGGCGGCATCTGGTACTGATCCATCCATCTACATGAGTTCTCACTGAAAGGAAGTCCGACCAATGGCTAGCGTCCTATTCTCCCCGATCACCCTGCGCGGTCTCACTCTCCCCAACCGCGTCGTGGTGTCGCCGATGTGCCAGTACAATTCCAACAACGGCTCGGCCAATGATTGGCACTTGATGCATCTCGGTAACATGTCGCTTGGCTGCGCCGGGCTTGTGATGACTGAGATGACTGACGTCAATCCACAGGGGCGCATTTCGCCGAAATGCGCGGGCATGTGGTCGGACGAGAACGAGGCCGCGCTCAAACGCGTGCACGATTTCTGCAGGCAGTACGGCGTAGCCAAGCTGGGCGTGCAGCTCGCACATGCCGGACGCAAAGGTCCGCAGATGCCGCCCGCAGCCGGCGGCAAACCGATCCTTGAGGGGCCGGACGCGTGGACGCCAGAAGCGCCCTCGGCGACTCCGTATGACACTGGCTGGCCGGTGCCGCATGCCATGACCAAGGACGACATCAAGCGCTGCATCGGCGAATTCGCCGCGGCGGCTAAGCGCGTCGACCGCATCGGCTACGACGTGATCGAGTTGCACGGCGCGCACGGGTATCTCGGACATCAGTTCCTGTCGCCAATCTCCAATCAGCGCACCGACGAATATGGCGGCTCGCTGGAGAACCGCATGCGCTTCGTCATCGAGATGTACGAGGCGGTGCGCGCGGCGTGGTCCGAGAGCAAGCCGATCGGCATCCGCGTGTCGGCGACGGACTGGGTCGACGGCGGCTGGACGCCGGAGGAAACCGTCGTGCTTGCGAAAGAGCTCAAGAGGCGCGGGCTCGACTATATGGACGTGTCGAGCGGCGGCCTCTCACCGCTGCAAAAGATTCCGCTGTCGCCCAGTTACCAGGTGCCGTTCGCCGAGATGGTGAAGAAGGAGACCGGCATCAACACGATGACCGTCGGTCTGATCGCCGGCTATCAGCAGGCAGAAGACATCCTGGTGCAGGGCAAGGCCGACCTGATCTGTATTGGTCGCGCCGCACTGTGGGACCCGCGCTGGGCCTGGCACGCGGCCGAGGAGCTCGGCGCCGAGACGCCTTACGCGCCGAAGATGATGGCCTGCCATCCCAAGTTGCGCCCGCAGCTATTCCCGAAGCGAGCGCAAGCTGCCGGCTGACCGGCGCAGCTTCGCTACGATACAAGCGCCCGCCCGGTCTGCCGGGCGGGCGTATTGATTTGATGGGGTGTTGATGGCCCCCGGCGCCTGGCGCACAATTGCGCGTTAATCACAGCCAGCGAGTTCCAAATGTTTTTCACTAATAGCAAGCGCCTCACTCACGCGGGTGCGAAGAAGATGGCTGATACCGCCGTCGCCAAGGCGCGCGAGGCCAAGATTGCGATATCGGTCGCCATTGCCGACGCCGGCGGCCATTTGGTCGTGCTGGAACGAATGGACGGGGGACGTTTCCATTCGCTGCATTCGGCCACCACCAAGGCGGTGTGCGCCTCCTCCAACATGCGCCCGACCTCGGCGCGCGGCGCGCAAAACCAGGAACTCGACGTCGCGCACGCCATCGGGTTGGCTCTCGCGGCCGGTCCCGAGCGCTGGACCGCGATGGAAGGCGGCTCGCCGATCGTGGTCGACGGCGAATGCATCGGCGGCATTGGCGTCTCGGGCGGCGACTGGACGACCGACGAGCGCATCTCGCGCGAAGCCGTTGAAGCGATCGGTGCAAACTGGCGCGGCAATCCCAAATGAGCGTTCTTCCCATAGAGAAGACCCGCACCGCCGCGACGTTTGAGCCGCTGCGTGTTGCCTGCATCGGCATGGGCTGGTGGTCCGACGTGCTGGCCGACGCCGTGCAGCGGTCCGGCAAGCTCAAAATTGTCGCCTGCTACACACGTTCGGAGGATAAGCGCCGCGCCTTCGCCGCGAAATACAAATGCCGGTCGGTTGACCGCTATGAGATGATCCTGGCCGATCCGGAGATCGAGGCGATCATCAACACCACTCCAAACGATGTGCACCTCCCGACCACGCGCTCGGCGGCGGCGGTCGGCAAGCACGTCTTTCTCGATAAGCCAATCGCTAATCGAGTGAGCGATGGCCGCGCACTTACCGAAGCCTGCAAGGCGGCTGGCGTAGTGCTCGCGCTCGGCTATCAGCGCCGGCGCGAGAGCCACTTCCGCTGGATTCGCAGACAGATCGATGTCGGCGTGTTCGGCAAGCTGGTCAATGCCGAGGCCAATATCAGCCGCGATCGGCTCGGCAAGATCGATCTCTCCTCCTGGCGCTACCAGGCGCAAGGTATGCCGGGCGGCGTAATGCTCCAGATCGGTATCCACTATGCCGACGTGCTCGATTATCTGATTGGGCCGATCAAGGCGGTGCGCGGCCAGTTCGCGCAACTTGTGCTGCCAGGCGACAATCCCGACGTGGCGAGTCTCGTGTTGGAGCACGAGAACGGGGCGCTCTCCACGCTCAACGCCAGCTACGCCTCAGCGTCGGAATATTACCTGATGAATATCTACGGCAAGGACGCCACGGCCTATTACGATCGGCACAACGGCTTGCGCTGGCTTAAGCGCGGCACCGACAAGGTCGTCGCAGTGCCGTGTGAGAAGAACGATACCTTCGTGGAGGAGTTGGAGGAATTCGCCACCGCCGTGCGCGGGCTCGCGACACCGGAGGTCGGAGGCAACTACGGCACCATCTCGCTGGCGGTGATCCGCGCCGGCATTTTGTCAGCACGCGAGGGCCGCCGGGTCGAGGTCGAGGAGATACTAAGAAACGACTGACAACGACCGAACGGGGGAGGACACCATGACGTCGCTGCTGAGAATTCTGGCGGCATTGGTATGCGTGAGCTTGATCGGACCAGCGGCGGCGCAAAACAAGCCGTTCCCGCATCAAAAAACCATCGAGATCACGGTGCTGTTTCCGGCGGGCTCCTCAGCCGATATCACCGCCCGCCTCTTGGCCGACGGCATGGCCAAGGAACTCAGCGCCACCGTGGTGGTGTTGAACCGGCCCGGCGCGGGCGGCGCAATCGGTTATCAATATGTCGCGCGCCAGCCGGCCGACGGTTACTCGCTGGTGTGGAATTCGAACTCAATATCGACCACGTTCCACTCTGGCGCCTTGCCAGTCAGTTACCAGGCCTTTGATCCGGTGGCGCGTGCGCTGGTGGAATCTCCGCTGCTTGCCGTGCGCAGTGATGCCAAGTGGAGGACGCTGGCTGAGATGATCGCCGACGCCAAGGCGCGCCCGAAGCAGATCAAGGTGGCCAATTCTGGCGCCGGCAGCCACACCCATATCTCTTCGGCTGCGCTATTCCGCACCGCTGGCGCCGAGGTGATCGATGTACCGTTCGGCGCGGCGCAAGTGCTGACTAGCCTGCTCGGCGGCCAGATTGACTCGGCGCTGCAGTTGCCGGCCGCGCTAACGGAATACGTCAATGCGGGGCAGCTGCGCCTGCTCGCATCGCTCACGCCCGAGCGCGCGACTCCGCCTTCCCCAATGTTCCGACCGCGCGCGAGCGATGGCATCGACGTAACGCTCGAAGCTTGGCGCGGCATCGCAGTGCCGAAAGGAACGCCCAAGCCTGCGATCGCCGCGCTGGAGAAAGCAACCAAAGTCACTTTCGAGAAGCCGGACTTTGCCAAGGCCTCCGAGCAATTGGGCGTACGTCCAGCCTACATGGCAGCGGACCCGTTTGGCCAGTTGATCGCCAAGGAAGACGCAGAGCTCGCCCGCATCATGCAAGCGACCGGACTGAAAAAATCGCCGTGAAAACGATCCGCGCGTTCCCGCGCAACCGGGAGCCGAGCGGCGGTTTGCACCGGCTTTGCGCTTTTTGGGGCGAAGAGCGGCAGCCCCTACTTTACCTTGGCAATGAACTTGGCGAATGCGGCGAGCTGCATCTTGACCATGTCTTTGGTGGTCTGATCCTTCAGCTCGAGCGTGTCCTTGTCAAACTTGTTTTGCGCCTGGCTGACGAACACTTCCGGCGTGCCGAAGATGAAGGCCTTCAGGAAGGTCATACTCATGCGCCAGTGATACTGCATGCGCGCGCCGCCCAGGATGCCAGTCGAGCACGATTGGATCGCCACCGGCTTGCCCTCAAACGGCTGATCCTTGATGCGCGAGACCCAGTCGATGGCGTTCTTCAGCACGCCCGGCATCGACCAGTTGTATTCCGGCGACACGAACAGCACGCCGTCGGCGGTGCGCACGGCGTCGGCGAGCTCGTTGGCTGGCGCCGGGAAGCCGGTGGCCTCCTGGACATCGGCATTGTAGAGCGGAAACGTTGCGATCGACGGCGCAGTGATCAGTTTCATCCCAGGCGGCGCCAGCGCCGGCAATGCACGCGTTAACGCTGCATTGTAAGAGCCCTTGCGCAGCGAACCGCAAATCACCAACACCCTCATCTGATCGGCCATGTCACCCTCTTGCCTTGTTACGCCGACAACGCTCCGACGTTATTTCTGTTCAATGCCGGCCTTCTCGCGCACCGACTTCCATTTGACGATCTCGTCCTCAATATGTTTTCCGAATTCCGCGGGCGTCGACAGATGCACGACAGCGCCAACCTTGCCCAGTTGGTCGCGGATCACGGGCTGCTCAAGCACGTTTTTCAGCGCAGCATTGGTCTTGTCGATGATTATCCGCGGTGTGCCGGCCGGATAGAGCCAGCCGTACCAGCCGACCACCGCGTAACCCAGCACACCGGATTCCGCGACTGTAGGCGTGGTCGGAATCGTGGGCCAGCGCGACGGTGCGCCAACCGCAAGCAGCTTCAACTGCCCGGCCTCGACCTGTCCACGCACCGCATGCGCCAATTCGACGCCGTAGTCGACCTGGCCCGACATCAATGCGGTCACCACGCCCGGCGTATTGCTATAGGGAATATGCTTGACGTCGATGCCGGCCATCTGCCGCATGAGTTCGCCAGCGAAGTTCTGGGTCGAGCCGACGCCGACATCGGCGAAATTGAGCTTCCCCGGCGAGGCCTTGGCCAATTCGATTAGCCCCTTGATGTCGTTGGCAGGGAAATCCTTGCGCGCGACGAATACGAAGGCCGAGTCGGCTACCCACGAGACCGGTGCGAAGTCCTTGACCGCGTCAAAGCGCATCGACTTGAGCATCGCCGCCGACACAGTGTGGGCCGGGCTGGTCATCAGCGCGGTATAACCATCCTTGTCCGCGCGCGCGACCGTCTCCGCGGCGAGCGTGCCGCCGGCGCCGACCTTGTTTTCGACGACGACGGTCTGGTGCAGTAATTCGCCCAACGGCTGGGCGATAATGCGGGAGACGATATCGGTGCCGCCGCCAGCGCCGAAGCCGACAAGAACCCGGATCGGCCGATCATTCGGCCACTCCGCCAAAGCAGGTACGACGGTCGCCAGCGTTGCGGCGACCGCAATGGCGGCCGCGAGCAAAGTGTATTTCACGGTCTCCTCCCTATCATTTAGGGTGCTTCGGACGGCGCTTGTTATTTGTGTTTCTTCTCAACCCATCCTTTTCCGCTGACCGATTGTCAAGGCGGAACGGCTATTTCTCGTCCTCGATCGGATTGCGCAGCACGCCGATGCCCTCGACCTCAATCTCGCAGACGTCGCCAGGCTTCATCCAAACCGGCTCCGGCTTGCGCGCATGACCGACGCCGGACGGCGTGCCGGTGAGAATGATGTCGCCCGGCTCGAGCGTCATGCCCTTGGTGAGATAGACCAGCGTCTCGGCCAGCGGGAACATCATGTTCGAGGTGTTGTCGGACTGCATGGTGTTGCCATTCAGCCGACTCGCGATCTTCAGCCCCCTGCCTCCGGGCGGCAGTTCGTCGGCGGTCACCATCCACGGGCCGAAGCTGCCCGTGCGATCGAAATTCTTGCCCATACCCCACTGCGTGGTGTGACGCTGGAATTCTCGTACCGAGCCTTCGTTAGAGCAGGAATAGCCGGCAATGCAGCTATAGGCGTTGTCCATCGTGAGGTGCTTGGCATGTTTCCCGACCACCGCCACCATCTCGGCTTCATAATCGAGCTGAATCGACTCGCGCGGCCGCATCAGCGGCACCAGATGTGGCACGAACGAGGTGAGCACGCGGAAGAAGATCGAGGGATATTTCGGTATGTTGTCGCGCTGCGGCCCCTCCTTGACGTGGTCGAGGTAGTTGAGCCCGAGGCAGATGATCTTACCGGGATTGGCGACCGGCAGCGCGTATTTCAGGCCGGCGAGCGCGACGCGCGCCGACGCGGGCGCCTTCTTCGCAAGGTTCGCGAGCGGCTTCAGGTCGCCATTGCCGCGGCGCAGGACTTCGCCGAGATCACTCGGGAGCGCGGCATCTACCGCCTGCAGGTCGACCACAGTGTCGCCCTCCACCACGCCCAGCCGCATGCTCTTATTCGCCTCAAAACCAACGATCTTCATCAATGCCCTGCCTTGCTCTTTTCCGCCCGACGACGGCCGGGTGGCGCATGGCTTAGCGCAGTGAGAGGCGTTCGGGAAGGTCACCGGCTGTCGAGCGTGAAGGCCTGGATCGAGAAATAGTTGCGATCGTCGCTCCATGCGCCGGCGGGCTGCCAGCCGACGCTGCGCGCCAGCGCCGACAGCGAGGCCACGCTATACTTGTAGCTGTTCTCGGTGTGGATGGTTTCGCCCGCGTGGAAGTCGAACGTCTCGCCGGCGACCTTGACCGTCTGGTGCTTCAGGCTGGCGAGATGCATCTCGATGCGCTGGCGCTCGCGATTGTAAAAGGCGTAGTGCTCGAAGCGGTCGAATTTGAAGGTACCACCGAGCTCGCGGTTGATGCGCGTTAGTAGATTGAGATTGAACTGAGCGGTAACGCCGGCCGCATCATTATAGGCTGCGTTGAGCACCGTGACCGGCTTGATCTGATCGACGCCGACGATCAGGCCGGCGAGCGGCCCCAGCATCCGGCCGGCATGGCGCAAGAACTCCGCCGCCTGGTGTGGCTCAAAATTGCCGATGGTAGAACCCGGGAAAAATCCGATCCGCGCCGGTGCGATCTTGGCCTCCGGCGGCAGCTCGAATGGGAAACAGAAATCCGCCACCAACGGCAACACGTTGAGGCCGGGAAAGTCTCGCCGCAGTTCGGCCGCCTCCCGCTGAAGCATCTCGCCGCTGATGTCGACCGGCACGTAGCAGCCGAGCCCCCTCGCCGCGCGCAATAGGATGCGCACCTTGCGGGTCGAGCCGCTGCCGAATTCTACCAGCGCGGCATCTTCCGGAATAAGATCAGCGATCTCGGCCGCATGATCGCGAAGGATGCCGAGTTCACAGCGGGTCGGGTAATATTCCGGCAGTTCGGTAATGCGCTCGAACAATTGCGAACCGGCGGCGTCGTAGAAGTATTTCGCTGGTATGCGCTTCGGCGTCGCGCGCAGGCCTTCGATCACGTCGGCCTCGAAGGCGGAAACGTCCTCCATTTTCGGAATAGGTTTACGGGCGACCGCAATCATGAAGCAAACTCCGCGAGTCGCAGCCCACTGAACTGCCAGCGCGCCGGCGGATAGAAAAAATTGCGATAGCTCGCGCGCTCATGGCCGTCCGGCGTTGCTAGCGAGGAGCCGCGCAGCACCATCTGATTCACCATGAATTTGCCGTTGTATTCGCCAAGCGCGCCTTCTGCTGCGCGGTAACCCGGGTAAGGCAGATAGGCGCTGCGGGTCCATTGCCAGGCGCTGCCGAAGGCGTCGGCCAGAAGGCCAGCGCGCGCTGCCACCTCCCATTCCGCCTCGCTCGGCAAATGCTTGCCGGCAAAACGCGCGAAGGCATCGGCCTCGTAGTAGCTGACATGCAGCACCGGGACTGACGGATCGACGGTTTTTAGGCCGCCGAGCGTCATGACGTGCCAGGCGCCATCCTTCTGTCGCCAGTAGCCAGGCGCGCGCCAGCCTTCCGCTTGCACAATGGCCCAGCCGTCCGAAAGCCAGAGCGACGGCGTCTGATAGCCGCCGGCCGCGATGAATTCCAGCCATTGGCTATTGCTCACCAGATGGCGCGCAATGCGCATCGGCGGAATCAGTTCGTCGTGGCGCGGCGTTTCGTTGTCGAAGCAGAAGCCGTCGCCCACGTGGCCGATGGGTTGAATGCCGGCTGACACTTCGATGAAACCCCGTGGACCAAGCCCCGCGCGCAACATTTGCCAATTCGTGTCATAGACCGGATCAGTCGGATTCTGCGCGAAGGCGT
>Ga0207761_1000024_pt1 | contig 37937 bp, 34 predicted proteins | sample LuqExpMetageno34_FD_187792 | JGI IMG/M metagenome (GOLD analysis project Ga0207761, IMG submission 187792) | Tropical forest soil microbial communities from Luquillo Experimental Forest, Puerto Rico - Sample 34 (SPAdes) | ecosystem: Environmental > Terrestrial > Soil > Tropical forest ... | reverse complement strand
CGCTCGAGCAGTTCCCTCGCATAGGCGAGCCGGTGTAGCGGCTGATACATCGCGATAGCCGCGAGCCAGAGCGACGGGATCGCATGGCTGGTGGTGAGCGCCATGTGCAGTGCTGTAACAAGTTGGTCGACCCGGGAATCCTCAGCCGGCGTGGTGGCGAATACATATTCATTGATGAAGCACTGCTGCGCGAGTGCGCAGCAGAACGTAAGCTCAACTTCACTGACGGGTTGGTTATTGGCTGCTGCGTCGAGCATTGACACGCGCAATGCGGTAAGTAGGCGCTCCAGCGCGACGTCCCGCACCGGCACGGCTTGCAGGAGGTGCAGCAGTAGCGGATCGCCGGAGATTGCCGCAAGTGCGGTCGTGCCGAACAGCTCGTTCAATGTCGGCCGCTGTGGCCAAACGGTCATCGCCTTGCGCAGCGCCTCGCCCAGCGCCGGCAACACCGCCACCAGCGTCGCTAAGATGTTGCCGTACTGCTGCAACAGCTGCGGCATCAGCGCGAGCGACCGCGCGAAGCGTGCCGACGCGTCCGCGAGTTTGCCTTGCGCCTGTAGAACGCAGCCGAGATTGTTGCTGGCCTCAGCATGATCGGGCTTGAGCAAAAGCAATCGCTTGTAGAGTCGGGCGGCCTCCGCGAGTTGGTTCTGCTGTTGACAGCGCGCCGCTTCGGTAAACAGCTCGGCGGCGAACTCGCCTGCCCGCCCGGCGGGGGAGGTCTGCTTGAGTGCGACGCGGCGCTGTTTTCGGTTCATCGATATGTCATCCAGGCGCTTGCCGAGGTTGCCGGTTTCAGGTGCCGCCTTCGCGCCGGCGATTCAAGTCCCGCGTTGGCGGGAACGATGCCGTCCCGAATGGTTTGACCGCGCAATCCAGAATCGATACGCCTTTTCCCACAGCGGAGACGTGGCCGAGTGGCTGAAGGCGGCGGTTTGCTAAACCGTTATACGCTCCAAAGGCGTATCGAGGGTTCGAATCCCTCCGTCTCCGCCATCCTGCAAGCCATCCGGGTTGCGTTATCGAGCTGCCATCAGCGGTATATGCGGATGAGCGCGGCTTCAAATATTGCCAATCGACCGAAGTAGTCTTTCGGCACACGCCGCTAGCGCGCGTCCGGAATCGCTTCTGCAGCTGTACGGTGCGCGGTGTACCAAGTCGGGAATCGCCTTCGGTCCGCCTGCTTAGAAAATGAGCGCTGCGCTAACGCGCGGACCACCGGTGCGGACTCTCGCGGGGCATCGATTTTGCTGGCGGAGGCACTATCAAAAATAGAAACATAATTATATATCAATCAAGGGTTGTTTCCACTTTTTCATGTAACATATTGTTTTTTCAAATAAAAACTGCCTGATATGGGTGCGGCAGCCGTCGTCGGGGAGACCCACTCGGAGTGGTATGCGAGTGCGTGTTTTTTGCGCAACACTTGGCCGAAAAGTGTCGTAACGGCCTGTGAGTAGGGCATTTCTTCGTTGCGCGTTGAGGTTCGTAGGTTAATGTCCCGTGAGCGACGGTGGGGGGCATCCCCGTGTCGCGCTATCTGGTTGGACTAATCGCATCGCGTGCGACGCTTGGAGTTAATTGGGTTGATTACTTGATGCGAAGTGATTCTCCGGAAAGCGGGGAGCCAGGGGAAGTGCCATCGGTGCCGGTCGCATTGGCGGATACGGAACCCTCTCACGAGAAACAACGTTTGGAGGTTACAAGATGAAGATGGTGAAAAGCCTTCTCCTTGGCAGCGCGGCAGGTCTCGTCGCAGTGGCAGGGGCGCAGGCGGCCGATCTTCCCGTTAAGGCCAAGCCGGTCCAGTACGTGAAGATTTGCAGCCTTTATGGTGCAGGGTTCTATTACATTCCGGGCACCGATATGTGCCTGAAGATGGGCGGATGGGTTCGCGCCGAAGCCTCTTGGCAAAATAACGGCTCGTCGGTCCTGGTCTATCAGGGCGACGTCAACAACCGCAGCACCAACAACATGTGGTGGCGTATTCGCGGTTATATCACGGCTGATGCTCGTAACCAGTCCGAGTACGGCACGATCCGCAGCTACATCGCGGTTGGTCTGAGCACCAACACGACCGGCCTCGACAACGCGGCCAACCAGTTCGACGCGAACAAGGCCTTCATCCAGTTTGCTGGGTTCACTTTCGGCCGCGCGACGTCGTTCTATGACTTCTTCTCGGGCGCCTTCAACTCGTACTTCGGGTTCTACCCGCAGTCCGACACCGGCGACGGTGGCCAGAACGTCATGACCTACACCGCACAATTCGGTGGCGGCTGGTCGGCTTCGCTGGGTGTTGAGTCGCGCCGTGTGACGCAGATCGTCAACCAGGACACCGTGCTTGCCGCCGCTGCTAACGCTACCGGCAACCTCGGCGCTGGCGGCTTCTCGACCACCGGTTTAACTGTCAGCGGCGCTGGCACGTACGGCGGCTGGCAGGTGCCGGATATCGTCGGCAACATCCGCGTCGACCAGCCTTGGGGTTCTGCCCAGGTCATGGGCGCCCTGCATCAAGTCAACGCCAACTACTACAACCTCAATGTCAATGCGGCCGGATCTACGACCGGACTCGTGCAGACCAACGAAATCACGGGTAACCCGAGCAACGCGTGGGGCTACGCGGTTGGTGCCGGCCTGAAGATCAACACGCCGTACATAGGCGCTGGCGACTACATCTGGGGTCAGATTAACTACAGCCGAGGCGCGCTGCGTTACCTGTTCCAGAACCCGAACGGCAACTATTGGCTGTCGCATGGCCAAAGCGTTGCCTACGGCGTCCTCGCGGATGGCGTCTATGGCGGTGCCATCGGCAATGGCACTGCGACCTCGGTTGAGCTGACCACCGCTTGGGGCTTCAATCTCGCCTACGAGCACTTCTGGAGCAAGGCGTGGCGCACGTCGGTGCATGGTGGTTATTACGCGGTGAGCTATGACGGTGCCGCCAATAACATGCTGTGCTCGGCGCAAAATACCTTGTCGGGAACTTTGCCGGGATTTTCGATACCGGCAGCACGGCAGCCGGGCAACGGCCTCAAGGGCTCCGCTGCCTTGGCCACCGCAGGTTGCGACAACAACTTCTCGACCTGGTGGATCGGTTCGCGCACCCAGTGGAACATTAGCCCGGACACCTATCTGGGTCTCGATGTTGCCTATGCGAAGATCAACAGCATGTCGACGCCGTCCGGATATCTCACCTCCGGTTCGGGCGCGACGAGCAGCTACCCGATATCGCTCGGGAACCAGGACAACTGGCAGGCTCGCTTCCGCGTGCACCGCGACTTCTATCCCTGATCGGTTGATCATGGTTGGTTAGTCAAAAGCCCTCGGCAGGAAACTGCCGGGGGCTTTTCTTATAACCAGCAGCAGCCAGAGCAGACGTGTTGGCGCAAAAGCAGCCCAGGCAAATATCGTTTTGGAAAATTCCCTTATGGTATAGCGCCCCCTTTTCGATTGGCTAAACGATAAGTAGCCACCAACAAGAGACCAGCGGCGGATCAAACCGGGGCAAACGGCTGCAGATTAGGCCCGCCGGAGCCGTTTAGGATACATTTCCACTGATTGCTTCGACTTCAACAACGCATTCGCTCCATTGCTTATCGGTACCCGAAAAATTCCGGATCGATATACCTCCTTTAATCTTTCCTGCCCCGGTATGAACGCCGATCTTGCAAGTTGGTGTCGCAGCGCGCGACAAAATTCGCAATGCGCCCGATCACATCGGACTCTGCAAGCAGCGGCGCGTGGCCTTGATCAGGCACTTCCAATGTCTCTAGTCCGGGGTGGCGCGCGCACATCGCCTCCACGGTTTCCGTCGACAACAAATCGGAATTGGCGCCCCGGATAACCACTAGCGGCACATTGGCGAGCGCGTCGAACTCCTTCCAAAGCGGCGGCAGAGGCTTTTCGAAATCGACACCCTGCATGGTCTTGGCGAGTTTGAGATCATAGGTCGGCAACAGGCTTCCATTCTGCTGCTTGAAGGTGCGGTGCGCGGCGGCGAGCCAGTCCGCATGCGTTAGCTTGGGGAATTGCGCATCGAACAGCCGGCGCAGGATTTCAGCGCCTTCCTCAAAGCTACGCGGCTGCGGCATCTTGCCGATATAGCCCTTGATGCGCATGAGCCCCTTCGGCTCGATCACTGGGCCGATATCGTTGAGCACGACGCCGGCAATCGCGCTCGGCCGCACTGCGGCGAGCAGCATCGCTAGGATGCCGCCGCGCGAGGTGCCGATGATCACCGCCGGAAAACAATTTAGCGCAGTCGCCACTGCCAGCACGTCGGCGAGTTCGATCGGCAACGAATAATTAGTCGGGTCGCGATCATAGGCGGATTCACCACGGCCCCGATAGTCGAGCGCGACGACGCTGCGCGGCTGTTTCGGGTCATTGGCTAACCTTTCCGCCAGTGCGTCGAAATCGGCGGCGGTGCGAGCGAGTCCAGGCAGGCATAGCACTGGCAGGGCGTCGGCACTGCGCCGCCCGTGGCAGCGCGCATGCAGTCGCAAGCCGTCGGGTGCCGAGATGAAGGTTGAGGTGGGGGCGGGAGCGAGCATAGCCGATAACCGTGCCCGATCATGATCGATTTCGATATTGATCGAAAGTCCTGGGCCTGTGGACCCCGTCTGCTAACGCCGGGCCGCCGGCTGAGCCGACAGCATATAACTCGGGCCACCGCGCCGCATGTCAGCCTCGATCACCAGCTTGCTGCCGCCGCCGAAGCGCGCGCGGTAGACTTGCAAGTTCTCTATAATCCGCTGCACGTAGTTGCGCGTCTCCGCGATCGGGATGCGCTCCACCCAGTCGATCGGATCGATGTGGGGGTCGCGCGGATCGCCATAGGTGGCGATCCACTGCTGCACCCGCCCGCGACCGGCATTGTAGCCCGCGAAGGTGAGGACATAGGAGCCATTGTAGCCGTTGAGCAGAATAGCGAGTTCGGCGGTACCCATCTGCATATTGTAGACCGGGTCGCTGAAGAGGCGGCCGCGGTTATACTCGGCTTTGAACACCTTGGCGGTGTCCTTCGCAGCTTCCGGCGTCACCTGCATAAAGCCCATGGCGTGCGCAGTCGACACGACTTTCTGGTTGAAGTGGCTCTCCTGGCGCGCGATCGAATAGGTCACCGCCGGATCGACTGGCGGTGCGATCGGCTTGAACTCGGGCAGGCCGATGATCGGATAGGCGTAATAGTCGAGCGGCAATCCGCGTCCATAGGCGCCCTGGCCGAGCAGCAGCATGGCGCGGCCATCGCCGTGTGTGCCGGCCACTTCCCCAAGCATGGCCATACCGGCAATATCGGTGCCGCTCTCGCCGATCTCGGCGAAGATCGACGCCAGCATATCGCGCTCGTTGAGTACGTAGAGAATTTCAGCCGCGCGCACTACCTCGAGATTGCTGAGCAGTTTGTGCTCCTCGGGCGTGAACTGCGGCGGGTCGTGTAGCCCTAAGTCCGCAAGGCCCAGCCGCGCGCGAGAGAGTTGGCCATAATAGGTTGCAGTGTATTGCGCCGCGGTCTCGTAGAACTCGTTGGCTTTGGTGCGCTGGCCCATGGCTTCGTAAGCGCGCCCCTGCCAATATCCGCCGCGCGCCAACGCATGTGGATTAACGGTGCCGATTGGGATCTGAGCGAAGTGACCGGCGGCGGTTGCCGGATCGTGCAAATAGCGCAGCGCGATCCAGCCGGTAGTGAAATATGCATCGACTCGGTAATTGCCCTTCATCGGCGGGGCGGCTTCGCGCGCCACGCTATAGGCAGTCTGCGCGTCCTTGTCATCGAGCAGCTTGCGCACGAGCAGCCGCCGCTCCAGCCACCATTGGTCGAGATCGACTAATACGGCCGGATCCTTCGGCGCCGTGAGAATCAGCCTGCCAGCCTCTTCCGTCTGATTGTTCGTGCGCAGCCATCGCACGCGCGCGAAGATATAACCGGGCTCATTGCGCGCAGCCGCCGGCACCGCATCGAGCAGCGCCTTGGCGTTGCCGGCCTTGCGGATCACTGCGGCGCGCGCGCGTCCGATCGCCAGATCGCTGCCGCCGAGCCGTTCGGCAGCACGCAGACCCGCTTCGATGTCCTCGGCATAGAAGCGCTGCTCCATGCGCGCCTTGTGATCGGCGCGGGTAAGCATGTCGCCGAACATTTCCAGCACGCGTCGTTCGACTTCGCCGCTGGAGTCCTCTTCGCGCCAGGCCTGCCGCACCAACGCCGCGGCGCCGGCGCGATCGCCTTGCGCGAGCAGCACATGTGCCAGCACGTAGCGGCCCTTGCCGGTTGCGGGCTGGCGCTTGGCGAAGAAGGCGCGCACGGTGGCATCGTCGATATGGTCATTCCATAGGGCGTTTTCGGCGCGGCGGCGGAACAGCGGTGCATGCGGCCAACTCGGATTGGCCTCAACGAAGGCAGCATACTGCTGGAAGCTCGGCTGCGTATTGTCGCTGCGCAGGATTACCCACTCGGCGAGCTTGCGCGCGACCGGATCGCTGATGGTCTTGGCAGTGGCGTCGGCTTCCGCGCCCTTGCCCTTGCGCGTCGCCTCGATCACCTGCTTGACTGCCGCGATATCAGCGTCCGAGGTGGTGGCCGTGGGTGCGACGGCGAAAGGGCCTGCGGTCGGACGCAGCAGCGGCTTAAACTGTGCGGCGCTGCTGGTGAGCGAACCGCGCAAGCCGACATTGGCCTGAGCGAAGGCCGCCAAGGCTCTGTCGGGCGGATGCTTGTGTGGCGGGGTCGGAACCACGCGGTTCGCGGTGACCGCTTTCGGGGTGGCGGCGGGGAGAACCGGCCGCTTGGCTGACATCTCGGGTGGCCGCGGTCGCGGCAGGGGGACCTTCTGGCTCATGGCCAAGAGCGGCCCCGCGCCCAAAATGGCAGCCGCCGCGAGGGTTCCGAACAGGCCCAGCAGTTTCCAATTAGTCCTGCACATTCAACCGTTTGCCCTCAAGTCCCGGCGACCCGACTCAAAAGGCCGCATGGCGGTTTGGCCTCCCATTTAGCCAGTATGCTTGATGAAGGGATATCCCCAACTTATCGCGATTCTTAATCCCGAACGGGGGCAAAAGCGGGGCAGGGCCGCCCGATCGATCGGGCCAGTGCAGGATTGTATTTGCCCGGAGGGCTTTCTTCGCCGGGGCCGACCCGATATCTATGGGCAAACCTGCCACTCGCCGGAGAAGTTGCGTCATGACCGCCAAGACCAGTTTTCGAGGTTCGTTCACCGCGCTGGTCACGCCTTTCAAGAACGGCGAGCTCGACGAGCAAGCGTTTCGCAGACTGGTGGACTGGCAGATCGCCGAGGGCACCAACGGCCTGGTACCGGTCGGCACCACTGGCGAAAGCCCCACGCTGTCACATGACGAGCACAAGCGCGTGGTAGAGTGGTGCCTCGATGAGGCCGACGGCCGCGTGCCGGTGATTGCCGGTGCCGGCTCGAACTCGACCGCAGAGGCGATCGAATTGTCGCGCCACGCCGAAGCAGCGCGTGCCGACGCAGTGCTGATCGTGACGCCCTATTACAACAAGCCGACTCAGGAAGGGCTCTACCAGCACTACAAGGCGATCAACGATGCGATCGGCATTCCGATCATTATCTACAACATCCCTGGCCGCTCCATTGTCGACATGTCAATCGACACCATGAAGCGGCTCTATGAGCTCAAGAACATTGCTGGCGTGAAGGATGCCACTGCCAACATGACACGGGTGTCGCAGCAACGCGCCGCGATGGGGCCGGACTTCAACCAACTGTCGGGCGAGGATATCACCGCGCTCGGCTTCATGGCGCATGGCGGCCATGGTTGCATCTCGGTGACCTCGAACGTGGCGCCGCGGCTATGCGCCGAATTCCAGGGGGCGTGCTTGAAGGGCGACTTCGCCACCGCACTCAAACTGCAGGACAAGCTCGCGCCATTGCATGTCAACCTGTTCGTCGAAACCAGCCCGGCGCCGATCAAATACGCCATGTCGCTCATCGGCAAGTGCGCAGACTCGCTACGTCTGCCCATGGTGCCGGCAAGCGAAAAGGCGCAGACCGCCGTGCGCGAAGCCATGGTGCACGCCGGACTGATAAATTAGCGCGGGCTCAAGCAACCAAGGCACGGCTCCCGGTTCTTGTCTGACTGTGCGGACGGAGGCAGCCCGATGCTCGCCAAGTTCAAGAAATTTGCATTGCGCGGCAACGTCGTTGATCTCGCAGTCGGCGTGATCATCGGCGCGGCGTTTGGGGCGATCGTCAACTCGCTGGTCGGCGACATCATCATGCCGGTCGCGGGTGCCATCAGCGGCGGCATCTATTTTTCCAACTACTTTACTTCCGCTTACCTCCAAGCCCATGGCGACCACCTTTATTGAGCCAAAAAACAAGATATCGTAATGCTTTGTGGAAATTTCCTAACAATAATGCTTAACTTTATCATTATCGCGTTCGTGCTCTTTTTGGTGATCCGCGCCGTGGGCCGGTTGATCACCAAGGAAGCCGAAAAAGCCCGCCGCCGACGTAGCAGGAGCAACTACTCACTGAGATCCGCGATCTGGTGAAGCAGCGACACTGATCCAATTATTTGATCTCTACCAGCCCGACTTAATTGGCGAGACTACGCGCCGTCACCGGATTGCCGTCCGGCGTCACCAACATCTTGCGCACAATGTCGCCGTCGGCCGGGTCATCCAGGTTTGGAATTTCTCCGTCTGCGGATCGAAGCGAATGATCGTATTCGGCTTTGCGAAGAACTCGTTGTACCGGAGTGCGCCCTTGGTGAAGACGATGTCGTAGGGCTCCGATTTCGGCCCGCTTTGCGATTGCGATTCCGTGACCTTGCCAGTCGCAGGATCGAGCCGGCCGAGGAAGCTGCGGGCGAAGTCTGTGTACCAGATCATGTCGTCCGATCGCGATCCGGCGCGGGGCGCACGCCCAGCGTTGGCCCGTCCCATAGTCTGATGCTGGCCTGCGCCGGACCGGCGATTTCGGCCGCCTGCAGCCGCGGCTGTTCTGGGAAGCTCTTCATGAGGCAGCTGGTGACGATGGGCCAATCCTCCGGCGCTACAGCTGCGCGAGGCGCAAGCGGGGCGCGGTTGACCGCCCGCCCCGCATTTGATCGATTGCCGGGATGGCCAACAAACCTCAGCCTAAGTTCAAGGTCGTCGCCGACAATCGCAAGGCGCGGTTCAATTATGAGATCGGTGAGACCTTTGAGGCCGGCATCGTGCTTACCGGCAGCGAGGTGAAATCACTGCGCGCCGGCAAGGCCACCATCGCTGAAGCGTACGCCGATGCGCGCGGGGGCGAGATCTGGCTGATCAACGCCAATATCCCGGAATATCTGCAGGCGCACCGCTTCAATCATGCGCCCAAGCGCGCGCGCAAGCTGCTGCTGCATCAGCGCCAGATCAACCGGCTCGCCGGCGCCGTAGAGCGCGAGGGTATGACCATCGTCCCGCTTAAGCTTTATTTCAACGACAAGGGGCGGGCCAAGCTTGAGATCGCGCTAGCGCGCGGGAAAAAGCTGCACGACAAGCGCGAGACCGAGAAGAAGCGTTCATGGGAACGCGAGCGCGGCCGGTTGATGCGGCAAAAGGGCTAAGCGAGAGCCGCGCTTTATCCGCTTACCGAATGACGCCGCAGGCAATGGGGGTGCCGGCATCGCCGGTCGGATCGGTATTATAACCGTCCTTGCCGGCGTCAATGATGACGGGCCGAGCCATCGGCATCGAACACCGAATTCGACTGGCCCTTGTCGAGGGCGATCGACGCATTTAGGACTTTGACGGTTAACTCGCCGCTTACGGGAATATGCAGGTTCGGGGATTTTGCCATTATGGTGCCAACCACACTCGATCACTGCGTCATCCATATCTCCGACTGGGAGCGCTCAAACAAATTCTATAACCAGGTGATGGGCGCCGAGCTGGTGGCGCGGCCTGTTGGCTTTGCCTATCGCTTCGGAGACAAGCAACTCAACGTGCACGGTCCCGGCGTGCAGCCGGCGGAAGTGGCGCGGCTGCCAGTGCAGCCCGGCAACAGCGATCTCTGCTTCGAATGGCGCGGGCCAATCAATGACGCAATCGCGCACCTCAAGGCGCATGGAATCGCGGTCGAGCGCGGGCCGCTGCAGCGCTTCGGCGCCAAGGGGCCCGGCACCTCGGTCTATTTCCGCGATCCCGACGGCTCGCTAATGGAGTTTATGTCTTATGGAGACGGCAAATGAGCGAGGCGCCTGGCATGCATGACCCGCAGTTCTTGCCCCCCGATATTCCGGTGCCGCGCGACGACGGTACAGCACGCCATCTCGCGGGCAAGAAGCTGCCAGATCTGCCGTTGCCAGCGACCGACGGTACGCATGTGAATTTGTTGCGGCTGAAAGGTCGCACCGTGGTCTATATCTATCCGCGCACCGGCGTGCCCGGGGTCGATCTGCCGCCTGGCTGGGACCAGATCCCCGGCGCCCGCGGCTGCACGCCGCAGTCCTGTTCGTTCCGCGACCACTTCGACGAGCTCAAGCGGCTTGGCGTGGCACAGCTCTACGGCCTATCGACGCAGGCCACCGCCTATCAGAAGGAGGCGGCTACGCGGCTACATCTGCCGTTCCCGATCCTGTCGGACGAGAAGCTCGCATTCACCCGCGCGCTCAAGCTACCGGTCTTCGCCACTGCTGGCATGACATTGTTGAAGCGCATGGCGCTGGTGATCGATGACGGCGTCATCACCAAAACGTTCTATCCAGTGTTTCCGCCCGACCAAAACGCCGCTGAAGTAATCGCTTGGCTTCAGGCGTCCAGGTAGCTGCGGACGTTTTTGAATACGGCGCGGAACATCTCCGGCGTCAGCACGCCGGTATTCGTGTTGTAGCGTGAGCAATGGTAGCTGGAGAATAGCGCTAGGCTGCCCAGCATATTTCTGCCGCCGTGTTTGAACGGCGTCGCTGACTTCTTGCCGCCGAGCGCTGTCACCACGCTGTCATGTGCGATGCGGCCGAGCACGACGATCGCCAGCAGGCTTTTCATCTCGACGATCGTGGACTTGAGGAAATCGCGGCAGTTTTCAAGCTCCGCCGGCGTCGGCTTGTTCTCTGGCGGTACGCAGCGCACCGCATTGGTAATGCGGCAGTCGATAAGCTCAAGTCCATCGTCGGGATGCGCATCATAGTGGCCGCGCGTGAAGCGAAAGCGCGACAATGTGTCGTATAGTAACATGCCGGCATAGTCGCCGGTGAACGGCCGACCGGTGCGGTTGGCGCCTTGCAGGCCGGGCGCCAGCCCAACGACCAGCACACGCGCGTCGAGCGGCCCGAACGAGGGCACTGGTGCGTTGAACCATGACGGCTCGTGGGCGCGCCATTGCTTGCGGAACCCGGCCAATCGCGGGCAACGCGAGCAGTTACGCCCGGGTTTGCCCTCGGTATCCGGCATGATGTGCTGCTATTCGAACGACTCGTCGTCGTCGTCGAGGTCTACTCCGGCGACCGCACGCTGCGGCGAGGGGGCCCGTTGCAGGAATTGTGGCGTGTGTTGCGGCGCCTCGTCGCGGGGGCCGCGCTGCTCGCGCGGTGCGCGTTCGGATGGATCGCGGCCGATCTTGCTCTGCAAATTGACAATATCGAGGAACACGTCGGCCTGCCGGCGCAATTCATCGGCGATCATCGGCGGTTGCGTAGCGACGGTCGAGATCACGGTGACTCGCACTCCCTTGCGCTGCACGGCTTCCACCAGCGAGCGAAAATCGCCGTCGCCGGAGAACAGCACCATGTGGTCGATCGTGCCAGCGATCTCCATGGCATCGACCGCGAGCTCGATGTCCATGTTGCCCTTGATCTTGCGTCGTCCGGTCTGGTCGACAAATTCCTTCGTCGCCTTGGTGACCACGGCATAGCCGTTGTAGTCGAGCCAGTCGATCAAAGGGCGGATCGAGGAATATTCCTGATCCTCGATCACCGCGGTATAATAGAAAGCGCGTAGAAGATAGCCGCGCGACTGGAACTCGCGCAGAAGTTTCTTGTAGTCGATGTCAAACCCTAGGGATTTCGCAGTAGCGTAAAGATTGGCACCATCAATGAACAATGCGATTTTTTCACCGGGAGCTGTCATGGTTCTCTCTCATAATCTCGCAATCGAAGCCTAAATCGCCCTTCCGCGCACGCCGTGGCGCGCGAGAAGCCTGGCATGCGAGAGCATCGGATCGGTATTGTTAGAACGGACGATGCCCTCGGACCAATCCAACCGGCACCGCGCAATCACGCCCATCCCCGATAAAATCAAGTCGGGTCGGCCTGCTCGCTAAGCTGTTCGGTACCAGATGTATGCGTCCAAACCAAGACAAAAATGCTTGAACTTTTGGCCGCCAGGGGATACCTAGCGGTTGAATTTCACGACAAAGTTCCATCCGAGGAGCGCCGAGCCGATGGCCCGTGTCACCGTAGAAGATTGCATCGACAAAGTTGAGAACCGCTTCGACCTCGTACTTCTGGCGAGTCACCGGGCGCGCATGATCTCGTCCGGGTCGCAGATCACGGTAGAGCGCGACAACGACAAGAATCCCGTGGTGTCGCTGCGCGAGATCGCGGAAACTACGGTTTCGCCAGGCGATCTGAAGGAAGATCTGATCCATAGCCTGCAGAAATACGTCGAGGTCGACGAGCCCGAGCCGGAGGTGCCGCTGATTGGTGCAGGCGCGGGCGCCAGCGTTGATTCCGACGATACCGACGTGACTGCTGATCGCATGACCGAAGAAGAACTGCTCAAGGGCCTCGAAGGCCTGACACCGCCCGAAGAAGTGCCCGAAGAGGACGCCGAATAGCCACTGCGTCGATATCTTGTGCATTTTAGGCCCGGCCGTGCGCGCCGGGCCTTTTCGTTAACGCCGCCTTTAATGCGTCTGTAAGCCCTTGCGGCGCCAATGCAAAATCGTGATATCTAGGGTAGGAGGAACCGCTAGGTCGCGGTTTCGCGACCAGTCGGCTTGAAGGCACGTTGATGTCACCCACGCGTTTCGATCTGACGCGCATGCAGAAGCAGTCCCCGGTCCGGGCGCCGCTCCTGCCGCCTAGTGCACCCGCGTCACAAACCGCTGAAAGGCCCGCCCGATCCAAGAAGCCGCCGATGATGCGGCAATACGACCTGATCGAGCGGGTGCGCCGCTATAACCCGAACACTAACGAGGCCTTACTCAACCGCGCCTATGTCTACGCCATGAAGGCGCACGGCGAGCAGCGGCGTGCCTCCGGCGATCCTTATTTCTCCCACCCGATCGAGGTGGCAGCCATCCTAACCAACCTCAAGCTCGATGACGCCACCATCGCCGCGGCGCTCCTGCACGACACCATCGAGGATACCGAAGCAACGCGCGCCGAGATCGACAACCTGTTTGGGCGCGAAATTGGCGTGCTGGTCGAAGGTCTGACCAAATTGAAGAAGCTCGATTTGGTCACCAAGGAAGCTAAGCAGGCGGAGAATTTGCGCAAGCTGCTGCTCGCAATCGCCGATGATGTGCGCGTGCTGCTGATCAAGCTCGCCGACCGGCTGCATAATATGCGCACGCTCGGCTACATGCCGCCGGAAGCGCGCCGGCGCGCAGCCCAGGAGACGCTCGATATTTATGCGCCGCTCGCCGGTCGCATGGGCATGCATGAGATGCGTGAGGAGCTCGACGACCTCGCGTTCCGCGAACTCTATCCGGAAGCCTATGAGGTGGTGTTGTCGCGGCTCAACGCGCTGGCCGAGCGTCATCAGTATCTGATCAAGGAGATCGAGCAGCAGCTCGCCAAGAAGCTCTCCGATCGCGGTATCGCGGCCCAGGTGATCGGCCGGCGCAAGCGGGCATATTCGATCTGGCGCAAGATGGAACGAAAGTCGGTCGGCTTCGAGCAGCTTTCCGATATCTTCGGCTTCCGCGTGATCGTGAATTCGCTTGCCGACTGCTATCAAGCGCTCGGCATCGTGCACACTACTTGGCCGATGGTGCCGGGTCGCTTCAAGGATTATGTGTCTATCCCGAAGGCGAACGATTACCAATCGATCCACACCACGGTGATAGGTCCGAGCCAGCAGCGCGTCGAGTTACAGATCCGCACAGTCGAGATGCACGAGATTGCCGAATACGGCATCGCCGCACACGCGCTCTATAAGGACAGCGCCGGCTCGCCGACCGAATTGCTGTCACGCGAGTCGACCGCCTATGCCTGGCTGCGCCGTACCATCGAGCTGCTGGCGGAAGGCTCGAATCCGGAAGAATTTCTCGAGCACACCAAGCTCGAACTGTTCCATGACCAAGTGTTCTGCTTCACGCCCAAAGGCAAGCTGATTGCGCTGCCGCGCAAGGCGACGCCTATCGACTTTGCCTATGCGGTGCATACCGACGTCGGCAACACCGCGGTCGGCTGCAAGATCAACGGCAAGATCGCGCCGCTCACCTCCGAGTTGGTCAACGGCGACGAGGTCGTGATCCTCACCGCCAAGGCGCAGACGGCACCGCCGGCCGCCTGGGAATCCATCGTGGTCACTGGCAAGGCGCGCGCCTCGATCCGGCGCGCGACGCGGGTGGCAGTACGCCTGCAATATGAAGGCCTCGGCCGGCGCGTCGTTGAGCGCCTGTTCCAGCGCGCGAAGATCGCCTACTCGGACGACAAGCTTGCTGGCGCGCTGCCGCGGTTGGCGCGCGCCTCCATTGAGGACGTGATGGCGGCGGTCGGCCGTAGTGAACTGAAGGCTTCCGACGTCGCGCGCGCGATGTACCCCGATTACAAGGAAGAACGCGCCGCCGCTATGGCGGTGAAGCCCAAGTCGGAAAGCGGCTGGTTTGGCCTTAAAAAGCTCACCTCCGTCAAATTCAAGGTGCCGAGCGGCAGCGCACCCGGACCGGCGATCCCGATCCGCGGTATCAACGGCGATCTGCCAGTACGATTCGCGCCCGATGGCGGCGCCGTGCCGGGCGACCGCATCGTCGGCATCCTCACGCCGGGCGAGGGGATCACCATCTACCCGATCCAATCGCCCGCCTTGAGCGATTTCGAGGACGCGCCCGAACGCTGGCTCGACGTGCGCTGGGACGAAGAGGAGCGCACGCCGCGGCGCTTTCCGGCGCGCGTTGCCGTGCAGTCGGTGAACGAGCCAGGCTCGCTCGCGCAGATTGCCCAAGTGATCGCCGAGCATGACGGTAACATTGACAATATCCGCATGACGCGACGTGCGCCCGATTTCACCGACGTGCTTATCGATCTTGAAGTTTACGACCTTAAGCACCTCACCGACATCATCGCGCAATTGCGCGCCAAGCCGGTGGTGGCGAAGGCCGATCGAGTCAACGGGTAGCACATGCCTGCCGCGCACTACCTCCGTTTGGGTGTCAACGTCGATCACGTTGCTACCATCCGCAACGCGCGCGGCGGGCGCCATCCTGATCCGGTGCGCGCGGCCAAGCTCGCGATCGCGGCGGGCTGCGACGGCATCACCGCACATCTGCGCGAGGATCGCCGTCATATCCGCGACGACGACATCGCGCGGCTGAAAGCGGAGATTGACAAGCCGCTCAATTTCGAGATGGCGGCAACCGAGGAGATGGTGCGCATCGCGCTCGCCACAAAACCGCACGCGGTCTGCCTGGTGCCGGAGAAACGTACTGAGCGCACCACCGAGGGGGGGCTTGATGCGGCGGTCAATTGCGCGCAGCTCAAGCCGGTGGTGCACACGCTCAAACACGCCGGCATCCGGGTTTCGTTGTTCATTGCTGCGCAATCGATGCAGATCGAGGCAGCGGCCGAGTTGGGCGCGCCGGTGATCGAGATACACACTGGCGCGTGGTGTAACGAGCTCGCCAATGAGCGTACTCGCGAGGCCGAAGCCGAATGGCGGCTAATCCGCGAGGGCGCTGCGCTCGCCAAGGGTTTCGGGCTGGAAGTGCATGCTGGCCACGGCCTGGACTATGGAACCGCAGAAATCATTGCGGCGCTGCCGGAGGTGGTCGAGCTCAATATTGGGCACTTCCTGATCGGTGAGGCCGTGTTCGAGAGTCTGGTGGAAACCGTCAAATTCATGCGAGCGGCGATGCAACGCGGCCGAACCAAAGCCGGCAAGACGTTGGGCAAGCCATGATCATCGGGCTTGGCTCGGACCTTTGCGATGTGCGGCGCATCGAGCAAGTGCTCGCGCGCCACGGCGAGCGTTTCGTCACCCGCATCTTTACGCCGGTCGAGCGCGCGAAGGCCGAACGCCGCGCCAATCGTGCCGAAACCTACGCCAAGCGCTTCGCGGCCAAGGAGGCCTGCGCCAAGGCGCTCGGCACCGGATTGCGAGGCGGCGTGTTTTGGCGCGACATGGGCGTGGTTAACCTGCCGGGTGGGCGACCGACCATGCAGCTCACCGGCGGCGCTCTAGAACGGCTGAAGGCGATCACCCCCAAGGGCTCCGAGGCGAGGATCGATCTGTCGCTAACCGACGAGGGCCCGCTCGCACAGGCCATCGTCACTATCTCGGCGGTGCCAGCAGCAAATGCCTGATCCGCCGCGAGATTCGCCAAGGCCGCTCAAACCACCCCAAGCCCCAAGCTTTCCGGGCTTCATTGCGCCACTGCACGGCAGCCGCTACAAGGTCGCCCGGGGAGCAAACGGCGTGGGGACGAAAGGCTGATGAGCGTGACATCTGGAACAAAGAAGAAGGAAGGCGGGCTCTCCGAAACGGTCCGCGTGGTTTTTCACGCCTTGGTCATCGCGCTGGTGATCCGAACTTTCCTGTTTCAGCCGTTCAATATCCCGTCCGGCTCGATGAAGGCGACCCTCTTGGTCGGCGACTACCTGTTCGTATCGAAATACTCGTACGGTTACAGCCAGTACTCGCTGCCCCTGTCGCCGCCGCTGTTCTCCGGCCGCATCCCGAGCAACATGGTGCCAGAGCGCGGCGACGTGGTGGTGTTCCGCCTGCCCAAGGATCCCTCCACCGACTACATCAAGCGCGTGATCGGACTGCCGGGCGACCGCATTCAGGTGATCGACGGTGTCGTCAACATCAACGGCGAGCCGGTCAAGCGCGAGAAGGCAACCGATTTCATCGAGGCTGAGGAGGGCACGCGCGACGCACCGGTGAAGCGATGGAAGGAGACGCTGCCGAACGGGGTGAGCTACTACGTGCTCGATCTGGTCGACAACGGTTTTGCCGATAACACCCAAATCTATACGGTGCCCCCCGATCATTATTTTATGATGGGCGACAACCGCGATAATTCAACTGACAGCCGCTTCAGCCAGGTCGGCATGGTGCCGTTTGAGAATATCGTCGGGCGGGCGCAGCTCATCTTCTTCTCCGTCTATGAGGGCGAACGCGCATGGCAATTCTGGCGTTGGCCGGTCTCGGTGCGCTGGAACAGGCTGTTTACGATCGTGCGATGAGCCGGAAGTCGGCTAAGGAAAAAGAACGCGAGGCGCTTGAAGAGCGGATCGGCTACAAGTTCGCCGATAAGGAGTTGCTTGAGCGCGCACTCACCCACATCTCTGCGTTGTCCAGCGGCAACCGCAACGCCAGCTACCAGCGACTGGAATTTCTCGGCGATCACGTGCTTGGCCTGGTGATTTCCGATATGCTTTACAAGGCGTTCCCACGCGCGAATGAGGGTGAGTTGTCGCGGCGGCTCTCCGATCTGGTCCGCAAGGAAACTTGCGCGGAGGTTGCGCGAGCCATGGAAATCGGTCCAGCGCTCAAGCTTGGTAGTTCGGAATCGCATGCCGGCGGACGCTTGCGGGCCACCATCCTGGCGGACGTCTGTGAGGCGCTCGTCGGAGCGACGTTCATCGACGGAGGCTTCAGCGTGGCCGAGGCGTTGATCGCGCGCTTCTGGCGTGAGCGCATGCTCAAGCCAGTGCGGCCTCTGCGCGATCCCAAGACTCTCCTGCAGGAATGGGCGCAGGGGCGCGGGTTACCAACGCCCGCCTATCGCGAACTTGCGCGCACCGGACCGCATCACGACCCGGAGTTCCGCGTCGCGGTAGTGCTGCCCGATCGCCCGCCGGCCGAGGGGCTCGGCGCCTCCAAACGCGCCGCCGAGCAGGCCGCCGCCGCCGCCATGCTCACACGCGTCGGCATCGCGGTGGACAAGCTTGATGGCTGACGCAGGCGCAATCGAAACTCGCTGCGGGTTCGTCGCTCTGATCGGCGCGCCCAATGCCGGCAAGTCGACTTTGCTCAACGCTCTCGTTGGCTCCAAGGTTACTATCGTTTCGCACAAGGTGCAGACCACGCGCGCGATGATCCGCGGCATTGCGTTGGAAGGCAGTGCACAACTAATCTTTGTCGATACGCCCGGCATCTTTGCGCCGAAGCGGCGGCTTGACCGCGCGATGGTGACGACAGCTTGGAGCGGCGCGCACGATGCCGATCTGGTTGGGGTGCTGATCGATGCGCGCAAAGGTATCGACGAAGAGGCGGAGGCGATCCTGGCGCGGCTCGCCGAGGTGAGCCGCCCGAAAATTCTGATCCTCAACAAGATCGACTTGGTCGCGCACGAAGCGCTGTTGGCGTTGACCAAGGCTGCGAACGACAAGGCCGCGTTCGACGCTACTTTCATGATCTCGGCGCTCAAGCGCGACGGCGTCGCCGACCTGAAGGCATGGCTCGCGGCTCGCATGCCGGCGGGTCCCTGGCTCTATCCGCCTGATCAGATGTCGGATGCGCCGATGCGCCAGTTGGCGGCTGAGATCACGCGCGAAAAGCTGTTCAACCGGCTGCATCAGGAGTTGCCCTATCACTCGACGGTGGAGACCGAAGTGTGGAAGGAACTGCGCAAAGGCGACATCCGCATTGAGCAGACGATCTATGTCGAGCGCGAAAGCCAGCGCAAGATCGTGCTTGGCAAAGGCGGGCAGACGATCAAGGCGATTGGCGAGGCCGCGCGCAAGGAGATTGCGCAGATCGTCGATGCCAACGTGCACCTGTTCCTGTTCGTGAAGGTGCGCGAAGGCTGGGGCGAGGACCCCGAGCGCTACCGCGCTATGGGGCTTGAGTTTCCGAAGGAGTAACTGCCTTCTGCACTTTGGATGTCGTGATTTTCTCCGATTCTGGGATTATGACAGACCGAAATGCATTGGACCGATGAAGGCATCGTGATTGGCGTCAAACGGCACGGGGAGGCGAGCGCCGTCCTCGAGCTGATGACGCGTGACCACGGCCGCCATCTCGGACTCGTGCGTGGTGGATTTGGATCGCGACTCAAGCCCGTATTGCAGCCGGGAAATAGTGTGAGTGCTGCCTGGCGGGCACGGCTCGACGAACATCTTGGCAACTACACGATCGAAGGTTTGCATCTGCGGGCGGCAAGTTTCTTCTCCGCGCCGCACGCGATTTATGGCGTCAGTCATCTGGTCGCTCTGATGCGGCTGTTGCCAGAGCGCGATCCCCATACGAATCTCTACGAGGCGCTCGACGAAATTCTGGGCCACCTCGACGATGCTGCGTTCGCGGCGCCGATGGCTGTGCGCTTTGAATTGCAGCTTCTCTCGGAGCTCGGCTTTGGCCTCGATCTCGATCGGTGCGCCGCAACGGGCGACACCGTTGATCTCAGATATGTGTCGCCAAAGTCCGGCCGAGCGGTGTCGCTTACCGTCGGTGAGCCTTGGGCCGATAAGATGCTGAAGCTTCCGGCGTTTTTGCGTGAGCCACTGGCGATACCTGCCGGCCACGATCTTGCCGACGGTTTTGCGCTTACCGGCTATTTCCTGACGCGGCACGCATTGGAACCGCGCGGCCTCGGGTTTGGCGACGAGCGCGCACATTTCATCGCCGCGCTAAACCGCGCTCTGCCAACCGTTGCTTAGCTCACCACCAGTAGCGCCGATAATAATAGGGACGGCCATAGTAGTAGGGACCGCCGTAATAGTAAGGGCCAGGACGAGTCCACCAGCAGGCGCGACGCCAACCGCAACCATAGGGCCCGCAACGCCAGACCCGGCGGCAGACATAGGCGATATCCTGGGCGAGCTTGGTGTCGTCAATTGCCGCCATGAGACCGGTCGGTGTCGTCACCGTCATGGCCTCGGCGCGATTCGGGGCGAATGAGCCTGCCACGAGAAGAGTCAGCGTCGCAGCAGCCGCAAGAATAATCCGGCGCATTGCTTTCTCCATCCAAGTAGAAGCCTGTTCGAAGCGTAAATAACACGATGAAGGCTTCTAAGTTCATCAATAGTCCCTGAAAAATTAGAAGAATAGATGGCAGGGTCGTTCATCGCTTGTTCATCGCCGCGCAAGCGATTAGCTATCGATCATGGGAAAGAGACTGATTCCCCCGGATAAAGGGGAGGTTCAAGAAGTTGCGCTGCGCGAGGCGCTCGAAGAGCGCTATCTCGCCTACGCACTTTCCACGATCATGAACCGCGCACTGCCGGACGCGCGCGATGGGCTCAAACCGGTGCACCGCCGCATCTTATACGGCATGCGGCTGCTGCGGCTCGATCCCGGCGCCGCCTTCAAAAAGTCGGCCAAGGTGGTTGGCGACGTGATGGGCAATTTCCATCCACACGGCGACCAGGCGATCTACGACGCCTTGGTGCGTATGTCGCAGGACTTTGCCCAGCGCTATCCGTTGGTCGACGGGCAGGGAAATTTCGGCAATATCGACGGCGATAACGCCGCCGCCATGCGCTACACCGAGGCGCGGCTAACTGAAGTCGCGCGGTTATTGATTAACGGAATCGACGAGGACGCCGTCGAATTCCGCCCCAGCTATGATGGCACCAGCCAGGAACCGGTGGTGCTACCGGCGGCCTTTCCTAATCTGTTGGCCAACGGTTCGCAGGGCATTGCCGTCGGTATGGCCACCTCGATCCCGCCGCACAATGCTGCCGAACTGTGCGACGCCGCTCTGTTCCTGATCAACAATCCGAACGCGCGCAGCAAGACGCTGCTCAAATATGTGAAAGGCCCTGACTTTCCGACCGGCGGTGTAATCGTCGATCCGCCCGAAGTGATCGCGGAGGCTTATGCCACCGGCCGCGGATCGTTCCGCGTGCGCGCGCGCTGGCGTACTGAAGATACTGGCCGCGGCACCTATGTCGTGGTGATCAGTGAGATGCCCTGGCTGGTTCAGAAGTCGCGGCTAGTGGAGAAGCTCGCCGAACTGATCAACGAGAAGAAGTTGCCGTTGGTCTCTGACGTGCGTGACGAATCGGCCGAAGACGTGCGTCTGGTGATTGAACCGCGCTCGCGCACGGTCGATGCCGAATTGCTAATGGAGTCGCTGTTCAAGCTCACTGAACTAGAAAACCGCATTCCGCTCAATATGAATGTGTTGGTGAAGGGCCGGATTCCGCAAGTGCTCGGCCTCGCAGAGATGCTGCGCGAATGGCTCGACCATCGTCGCGACGTGCTGCTACGCCGCTCCAAGTACCGGTTAGGCGAGATCGAACACCGTCTTGAAGTGCTCGGTGGTTATCTGGTCGCGTATCTTAACCTCGACAAGGTTATCAAGATCATCCGCACGCAAGATGAGCCGAAGCCCGTGCTGATGAAAACCTTCAAACTCACAGACGTGCAGGCCGACGCGATCCTCAACATGCGGTTGCGCAATCTGCGCAAGCTCGAGGAGATGGAAATCCGCGCAGAAGACAAGGCGCTGCGCGACGAGCTCAAAAAGCTCAAATCGCTGATCGGTTCGACCGACCAACAATGGAAGGCCATTGCCGGCCAGATTAAGGAGCTGAACGAGAAGTTCGGCCCCAAGACGGATCTCGGCAAGCGCCGCAGTACTTTCGGCATCGCGCCGGCGCATGACGAAGCGGCGATCGAAGAAGCGATGGTGGTGCGCGAGCCGATTACTGTTGTGGTATCGGAGAAAGGCTGGATCCGCGCGCTGCGCGGCCATGTCAGCGATTTCTCCGGTCTCAGTTTCAAAACTGACGATGCGCTGAAATTCGCATTTCCGACCGAAACCACCGCCAAGATATTGATCTTTGGCAGCAACGGGCGCTTCTACACGCTCGATGCCTCGAAGCTGCCGGGTGGCCGCGGCCACGGCGAGCCGGTGCGCATGTATTTCGATCTAGAGCAGGACGCCGACGTGATAGCGGCGCTAACCTATCAAGGCGGTCGCAAATTCTTGGTGGCGAGCTACGGCGGCAACGGCTTCATTGTGCCCGAAGACGAGGTGCTCGGCACCACGCGCAAGGGCAAGCAGGTGCTCAATCTGAAGACACCCGACAAGGCGGCGGCGATGACCGTCGTTGACGGCGAACTTGGCGCGGTCATCGGTGAAAACCGCAAGATGGTGATCTTCAAGCTCGACCAGATACCGGAGATGAACCGCGGCCGGGGCGTGCGTCTGCAGCGCTACAAAGAGGGCGGCCTCTCTGATGTCACCATTTTCAAGGGCGACGATGGACTCACTTGGATCGACAGCGCCAGCCGTAGTTTCACGCTATCGCTCAAAGAGCTGGCTAACTGGCGTGGCAATCGCGGCGACGCCGGCCGCATTCGGCCCGACCGATTCCTTACCAACAACAAGTTCCGCAGCATGCTGTCAGGCGGCAAAAACGGCGGCGAGGACGAATAATTAGTTCGCCACGAGTAGCAGCGAGCGTTCAGGCATCTCCGGCGCCGCCGCGGCGGTAGCGCCGAAGAACTGCCTCTCTCCCGGCCGGCTGCCGACGCCCATCATCACCAGATTAGCTTGCGTCACGAGCAATTTTTTAAGGATCGCGCCGATAGAGCTTAGCTCGGCACGGACGTCGGTCCGCAAATTGGTGTTTTAAGTCCGCGCTATCTTGCTGATGCCCCTGAGGGTGGCCTCCTCGTAACGCCGCGAGCGCTTGTTGTTTTAACCCGAGGAAACCCCTGGAATTGCAATTGCAAATAAATTGCAACTATAATATATGCAACTGGCGAAACGGGTTAATTTCAGTTAGGTCGCTGAAGATATTTCCATGGATGCGGCGACACCGAAATCGGGTTCCCTAAGCGATCGTAACGTCGAGGCCGCGCAGGCGATCCTGCAGGGGCGCCGACACAGCGCGCTCGGCTATTTGGTGTTTGTCGGCCCAGCGGTGGTGGCCTCCATCGCCTACATGGATCCCGGCAATTTCGCCACCAACATACAGGCCGGCGCCAAATACGGTTACAGCCTGCTGTGGGTGGTGCTGCTCGCCAACGTAATCGCAATGCTGTGCCAGGCGCTTTCGGCCAAAGTTGGTATCGTCACGGGCCGCAATCTCGCCGAACTGTGCCGGGACCATTTTTCCAAGCCAGTGGTGTGGGTGATGTGGCTCGTCGGTGAGATCGCCGCCATGGCGACCGATCTTGCCGAATTTCTCGGCGGCGCCGTCGGACTATCGTTGCTGTTCAAAATGCCGCTCATCGTCGGCATGGCCGTCACCGCGGTAATCACCTACGCCATCTTACTGCTGCAGAACCGCGGCTTCCGCCCAGTCGAGATTATGATTAGCAGCCTGGTCGGCATCATCGGTTTTTGTTATCTAGTCGAAATGTTCATCGCGCCGGTCGAGTGGGGCGATGCGCTTTATCATGCGATCAAGCCGGAAATCGCCGACGCGGAGGCGCTGCTGATCTCGGTCGGCATCATTGGCGCGACCGTAATGCCGCACGCGATCTATCTGCATTCCAGTCTCACACAGACACGTACGCCGGCGGTCGGCGAGCGCGAGCGGCGCCTGCTTGTACACTATTCCAACGTGGAGGTGATCATCGCGCTGACGATCGCTGGTCTGATCAATTTGGCGATGGTGATGATGGCGTCGAGCGCATTCCATGCCGGCCATAGCGACGTCGCCGAGATCGAAAGCGCCTATCACACGCTGGCGCCACTGCTCGGCATCAGCGCCGCCGGCATCTTCCTGCTGTCGCTGATCGCCTCAGGCATTTCGAGTTCGGTGGTGGGCACCATGGCCGGGCAGATGATCATGCAGGGCTTCGTCGGCTTCCGCATTCCGATCTGGGTGCGCCGCCTGGCCACTATGGCGCCGGCGTTCGTAGTAGTCGCGCTCGGCGTCAATACCACTCGCGCACTGGTGGTGAGTCAGGTAGTCCTCAGCATTGCCTTGCCGGTACCGATGATCACGCTGCTGATCTTCACCGGCCGCACCGACATCATGGGCAACTTCGCCAATGGCCGGCTGACGCAGATTGCAGCTATTGTTGCGACCGTGGTAGTGCTCTCGCTCAATATATTCCTGTTGGCGCAGACATTCGGTCTGGCGATTCCGGGGTTACACTAAGCACAATTTAGCGTTCTATCCGGCTCCAGCCTGCTGGCATCAGTCGCTCCTGCGGTAGGAAGCGGCTCTTGTAGTCCATCTTGCGCGAGCCCTGCACCCAATAGCCGAGATAAACGTAATCGAGTCCCATGCGTTTGGCGCGCTCGATATGGTCGAGGATCATAAAGGTGCCGAGTGAGCGGTTGCCTTGCCCCGGTTCGAAGAACGAATAGACCATCGACAGCCCGTCGCTGAGCACATCGGTGAGCGCGACCGCCAGCAACTGTCCAAGACCATGGCCATTTCCGCCATCAGGTTTTTGGCGATATTCCACCAACCGTGTGTCGACGTGGCTATCCTCGATCATCATGGCGTAGTCGAGCACGGTCATGTCGGCCATGCCGCCGTCGTGGTGGCGGGCATCGAGATAGGCGCGAAACACCGAATACTGCTCAGAGGTTGGCGTCGAGGCGCGCATCTCGCCGGTGATATCGGCATTGCGTTCTGCGATGCGGCGCATGTTGCGTGATGGCTTGAAATCGGCCGTCACTACCCGCACTGACACGCAGGCGCGGCAGGTCTCGCAGGCGGGCCGGTATGCGATCGACTGGCTGCGGCGGAAGCCGCCATGAGTGAGCAAGTCGTTGAGCTCGGCCGCCCGCTCGCCTACGAGATGCGTGAACACCTTGCGCTCCTCCTGGCCCGAGAGATACGGGCAGGGCGAGGGCGCGGTAAGGTAGAATTGCGGCGTGTCGCGAGAGTGCTGGGTCACCTATCAGTCCAGTATTTGCATTGTCTGCTAAGACTCGCCCCAAAGTAGTGCCGACCGTAAGGGTTTCATCTAAGTCGTTAACCTGCGCGCGCATTGGCCCAGACGGCGCGCAGCTCGGCTGCACGCTGCGCATTGTTGATCACCACGGTGCCGAGCACGATGTCGTGCAGCAGCCTCCGGCGCTCGTTAAAGAAAGCCACCAGCAGGATGAACGGGGTGAGGGCCGAGATTGAGAGCCAGAACACGATGGCGTGCACGGCGCCTAGTACGAAATAGGCCGGTACGCCATACCAGGTGCGCATTTCGAGATACATCACCCGCATGCCAATGGTGGCCGATCGTTCGCTGCCTAGCGTGGCGCCGAAATAGACGATGGCCCAAATCACCGAGGCGGGCGATAGCAACCAGTAGAGCGCCCAGCCGAGGCCCAACGTCACGACGCCGAAGGCGAAGATGAACATTGCTGCCAGCACCACTGGTGTGGCGATGACGAAAAAATCGATCACGAAGGCCACCACTCGGCGGGCGAGTACGCCGTCGAATAGTTCCGGCTGGGTGGCCGGATCGTAGGCGTGGGGTTTGACGTCGATCGGCATGGATTCGCCCTCTTCTCGGTGGATATTACCGCCTGCAGCGGGATTCGACATGGAGAAAGAATGAGCCTTTCGCAAGGGCGGGCTTTAGCCACAAGTCTGGCATCTGTGCCGCCCTTGCGGCATGGTGTCGGCGGAGGCCTTCAGCCTTGCACGTTACCATCGCCGATATCGAAGCTGCCCGCCGCGTGATTCAAGGCGCAGTGCTGCGTACGCCTATGCTGGCGGCGCCGCGGCTGTCAGCGCTTACCGGCGCCGAGATTTTCGTCAAATACGAAAACCTGCAAGTCACCAATTCGTTCAAGGATCGCGGAGCATTGGTCAAACTCGCCTCGCTGAATGAGGGCGAGCGCCAGCGCGGCGTCATCGCCATGTCGGCGGGCAATCATGCGCAGGCAGTGGCCTATCACGCCGCGCGACTCAGGATTCCCGCGACGATCGTGATGCCGGTGACCACGCCATTTGTGAAGGTGGCGGCGACTCGCTCGTATGGCGCCGAGGTGGTGCTGGAGGGCGAGAGCGTGGCGGAGGCCGAGCAGCGCTGCGAGCAGATCCGCGCCGAGCGCGGCCTGACGTTGGTGCATCCTTATGATGACGCACGCATCATCGCCGGGCAGGGCACCATAGCGCTGGAAATGCTCGAGGAGGTGCCCAGCCTCGACGCGCTGGTGATCCCGATTGGCGGCGGTGGGCTGATCGCCGGCAATGTCATCGCTGCGCGTACATTAAAGCCAGGTATCGAAGTGATTGGCGTCGAGGCGGCGCTGTATCCTTCGGTGTGGAACGCAATCAAAGGCGATACCCGACCGCTCGGAGGACCGACGCTGGCCGAAGGCATCGCTGTCAAGAACGTTGGCAAGTTGACGCTGCCGGTAATCCGCGAACTGGTGGCAGACATCATACTGGTCACCGAGACGCAGCTCGAGCGCGCCGTGAACGCCTATCTCACGCTCCAGAAAACCATGGCGGAAGGGGCTGGCGCCGCTGGTCTTGCCGCCATATTGGCTAGGCCAGAGAGTTTACGCGGCAAACGTGTCGGTCTGATCCTATGCGGCGGCAATATCGATCCGCGCATTCTTGCTTCGATCATGGTACGTGAGCTTGAGCGCGAGGCCCGTATCGTTTCGTTCCGGCTCACCATTCCGGACCGGCCGGGCGTGCTGGGTATGGTAGCGACCCGACTCGGCTGGCTTGGCGCCAATATCCTGGAAGTGCATCACCGCCGGCTGCTGCTCGAGGTGCCAGCCAAGGGCACGAAACTCGATGTCACAATCGAGACGCGCGACGCTACCCACGCAGAGGAAATCCTCGCGGTACTGGGGGCCGACGGCTATCAGCCTGCGCGTATTGAGGCCGGCGCGGCAATCGATTAGACCGCGCGCCGCTTGTGGCGCCTGCCAGCTGTTGCTGGGGGAGTTTGGATACTAACGAAGGCCGTGATAGTGCGTGAGGCTGTTATTTATGCAACGCCCGCCAGATGCGCTCCGGCGTCGCCGGCATGTCAATGTGTTTCACACCGAATTCCGAGAGTGCGTTCACCACTGCGTTGACCACCGCGGGCAGTGCGCCGACGCAGCCGGCCTCGCCGGCGCCCTTGGTGCCGAGGGGATTGGTCTTGGTCGGCACTGGATTGCTCTCGATGCGCATATCACAGAAATCGTGCGCGTGCGGCATTGCGTAGTCCATGAACGATGCGGTGACGAGCTGCCCGCTAGCGTCGAAATGGATGTCCTCCATCAGCGCCTGGCCGGCGCCCTGCGCGATGCCACCCTGCACCTGACCGTGCAGCAGCAGCGGATTGAGCACGGTACCGAAATCGTCGACCACGCTGTAGCGCACGATCTTGGCCACGGCGGTCTCCAAGTCGATCTCGACTTCGCAGACATGAGCGCCGTTCGGATAGTTATTGACCGGCGCTTTATAGACCGCGGTGGCAACGAGACCTGGCTCCATAGCCTTAGGGATTTTTGCTGGATTAGCGGCGTCGCGGGCGACTTCCTTGATGGTAATGGTGCGATTGGTCTTGGTCGATGAGAACACTCCGTCGATGAACTTGATGTCATCGGCCGGCACTTGCAGGGCGTGCGCGGCAATCGCCTTTGCTTTGGCGATTACCTTCTCAGTTGCCATTAGAAACGCCGAGCCGGCCATCGTGGCCGAGCGCGACCCGCCGGTGCCTTCGCCGAAGAACACCGCGTCGGTGTCACCCTGCACATAGCGCACCTCGTCCGGGTGCACACCGAGCGCATCGCAGACCAGCTGCTTGAACGTGGTTTCGTGGCCCTGTCCCTGCGTGACCGAGCCGGAATAGAGCGTCAATGAGCCAGTCCGGTCGAAGCGGACCTCGGCACCTTCAGCGCTCGGCGCTGCGGCGCGCTCGATCGTGTTGGAGATGCCGAATCCAAGCAGCTTACCGCGCTTGCGCGCCTTCTTGCGGCGTTTCTCAATGCCTTTGTAGTCGGCGAGTTGGAGCGCGAGGTCCATGTTCTTCTCGAACTCGCCGCAGTCGTAAGTGAACGTAAGGCCGGTCTTGAACGGCATCTGCCCGGATGCGATGTAGTTGCGACGCCGCAACTCAACCGGATCGAGCTTGAGCTCGGCTGCCGCGAGATCAACCATGCGCTCAATCACGTAGCCGGCCTCGGGACGCCCGTTGCCGCGATACGGGCGCACCGGATTGGTGTTGGTGAACACCGCACTAATGTCGGCATAGACCGCCGGCGTGCGGTAAGTGCCGGCCAGTGTGCCGGCATTCAGTACGAAGGCCGGCATGTTGTGTTGCAGGTAAGCTCCGATCGCGGCCAGCGTCTTCACTCGCAATGCGAGGAATGTACCGTCCTTGTCGAGCGCAAGCTCCGCCTCGGTGACATTGTCGCGGGCCTGCGCGTCGGACAGGAATGCTTCGGTGCGCGTGCTCATCCATTTCACCGGCCGCCCGGTTAGCTTGGACGCGAGCAGCACTAGAGGCGTTTCATTGAAGATCGGCGTCTTCATGCCGAAGCTGCCGCCGATGTCGCCGGTGGTGACGCGCACCTTGCTCTCCGGAACGTTTAGCATGCGCGCGAGATCGTAGCGGAAACCATGGGCGCGCTGGATCGGCGAATGGATGGTGTAGCGGTCGTCAGCGGCGTTATAGATTCCGACCGCGCCACGTGGCTCCATGCAGGCGGCGCTTACGCGATTGATTACAAAGCGATGCTTCACCACGTGGGCGGCGCGCAAAAAGGCGGCATCGACCGCTGCCTTGTCGCCGATCAGTTCGACGAAGGAGATGTTGTCCGGGCACTCGTCATGCACACGCGGCGCTGCGGGCTCGACCGCTTCCGCGATGGAAGTCACCGCCGGTAGCGGTTCGTAATCGACGGCGATCTTTTCGGCACCGTCCATCGCTTGTGCGGCGGTCTCCGCCACGACAAAGGCGACGCAGTCGCCGACCCAGCGCACGCGGTCTTCCGCTAGCACAGTGTACCGCGGCAAGCACATCGGCGCGCCGCCGCGGCGCTTGAGACCCGGATGGCTCGGCAGATCGCCAAAGCCAGAGGTCTTCCAATTGGTAGCGGTGATTACCGCCAGCACGCCAGGCGCCGCCTTGGCGGCGCTCGTATCGATGCTCAGGATCTTTGCATGCGCATGTGGTGAGCGTAACACCACGCCGAAGGCCATGCTCGGATAAACCATATCGTCGATGTAATGCCCCCCACCGCGGACCAGGCGCGGGTCCTCGAAGCGTGGCACGCCTTGGCCAATGGCAAATTCACCCATTGCGAGAGTCCAGTTTTAGTGTGGGGTTAAGTCCGCTCGTTCCTGCGAATGCGGGAACCCAATGCGAACTTGCATTACGTGAGATCGTGGCCCTGGATTCGCGCTTGCGCGAAAATGAGCGGACTCTGGATCACACACGGAAACTACTTCTGACCTTTTAACTGTTCTGCCACCCGCGGTGCGAAATAGGTGAGCATGCCGTCGGCGCCGGCGCGCTTGAATGCCATCAGGCTTTCCCACATGGCGCGCTCGCCGTCGAGCCAGCCGTTTTGCGCGGCCGCCATGATCATCGCGTATTCGCCCGACACCTGATACGCGAAGGTTGGCATTGCGAAGCTGTCCTTCACCCGCCGGATGATGTCGAGATATGGCATGCCTGGCTTCACCATCAGCATGTCCGCGCCTTCCGCGACGTCGAGTGTGACCTCGCGGATCGCCTCGTCGGTGTTGGCAGGGTCCATCTGATAGGTGCGCTTGTCGCCGGTCAGTGTCTTCGAGGAGCCGACCGCGTCGCGGAACGGGCCGTAGAACACCGAGGCGTATTTCGCCGCATAGGACATAATCGAGACATTGGTGAAACCAGCGGCGTCTAAACCCTTGCGGATCGCGCCGATGCGCCCGTCCATCATGTCGGAGGGCGCAATGATGTCGCAGCCGGCTTCCGCCTGCACCAGTGCTTGCTTGATCAACACCGCGACGGTCTCGTCATTGAGGATGACGCCCTCCTGCAGTAACCCGTCATGGCCGTGGCTAGTGAAGGGATCGAGCGCCACGTCTGCCAGCAGGCCGATATCCGGTACTTCCTTCTTGATCGCGCGCAGCGTGCGGCAAACCAGATTGTCCGGATTGAGCGCCTCGCTGCCGGTCTCGTCGCGCAGCTTGGGATCCGTATAAGGAAACAGCGCGAGGCAAGGGATCGCGAGCTTCGCGGCGCGTTCGGCTTCGCGCACCGCCTGATCGACTGACAGGCGCTCGACGCCTGGCATCGACGGCACCGGGGTGCGCGCGTTCTGCCCTTCCATGATGAACAGCGGCCAGATCAGGTCGTCGGCGGTAAACGTGTTCTCGCGCACCATCCGGCGGGTCCAGTCATTCTGGCGGTTGCGGCGCATGCGCACGGCGAGGTCAAGCGAGGGGCTTGCCGCCTCTCTTGCCTGCGGCTTGAGCGGCATGAAGCCGATCTTTTGCTGAATAGGTCGGCCGAATTTGACTGCCATGGGCGCCTCCAGAGGATGTCTTTTTAGCCGGTCCGGCGCGGGCCGGCTACCCGGGTATGCGCCCAGGATGAACCGCCGTTGACGGCGACAGGCCCGCCTTCTATCGGTCGATGGCCATGGATTTCTCCCTTACCGAGGAGCAGCGCGCTTTCCAGACCACCGCGCGGCAATTCGCGCGCGAGGAGATGATGCCGCACGCGCGCGACTGGGACGAGGGTGAGGTGTTTCCGGTCGAGGCGCTACGCAAGGCGGCCGCGCTCGGCTTCGGCGGCATCTGCGTGAAGGAGGACGTCAGCGGTTCGGCGCTCACGAGGCTCGATGCCGCGTTGATCTTCGAGGAGCTGGCGCAAGGCTGCACTTCGACCGCCGCCTATATCTCGATCCATAATATGGCGGCTTGGATGATCGACGCCTTTGGCAACGAAACGGTCCGCCAGAAATTCCTGCCCAAGCTTTGCACTATGGAGCACTTCGCAAGCTACTGCCTGACCGAGCCGGGCGCCGGCTCGGATGCCGCGAGCCTGACGACCCGCGCACGCCGAGACGGCGAGCATTACGTGCTCGATGGTGCCAAGGCCTTCATCTCCGGCGGCGGCCGCTCCGACATCTATGTGGTTATGGCGCGCACCGGCGAGGCCGGCCCGCGCGGCATTTCCTGCATTGTGGTGGAGAACGGCAGGCCCGGCCTTTCGTTCGGCGCGCAGGAGAAGAAGCTTGGCTGGAAGACACAGCCGACCGCCATGGTCATGTTCGAGAATTGCCGGGTGCCGGTTGCAAACCGCATCGGTATCGAGGGGCAGGGATTCAAGATCGCGATGGCGGGCTTGGACGGCGGGCGACTCAATATCGGCGCTTGTTCACTCGGCGGCGCGCAATTCTGTCTCGACCGCACCATCGAGTATATGAAGGAGCGTAAACAGTTTGGTTCGCGGCTCGCCGATTTCCAGGCACTGCAGTTCCGCGTCGCTGATTATGCGACGGAGCTTGAAGCCGCGCGCTTGCTGCTGCATCGCGCCGCGCTCGCGGTCGGCGAAGGCGACGGGCAGGCCACAAGGCTCGCAGCGCAGGCCAAGCGCCTTGCCACCGACGCCGGCTTCGAAGTGGTGAACGGCTGCCTGCAATTGCATGGCGGCTATGGTTACCTGCGCGACCACCCGATCGAGCGCGTGCTGCGCGACGTGCGCGTGCACCAGATCCTGGAAGGCACCAACGAGATCATGCGGCTGATCATCAGCCGCACCATCCTAGGTAATTGAGGACATGAACTGCGGCGCGGACTGTTCCAATCACAACATCGACGCGCTGTTGACGCGTGAGATTGCGGAGAACGCCGAAGCCTTCGGCGCTCATACTACCACGGACAAGATACTCGCCGCTGACCCGGCCGGCCGTCCTCATCAGCCTGATCCCGGTAACGATCGGCAATGTCATCGGCGGCGGCGGACTAGTCGGCGCTGTCTATTGGTTTATCTACCGGCGCAACCGCGCGCCGCAGCAGGATGCCTGATGTGATGGAGGCGTCCGACATTCTGTTTGAACGGCGCGGCGCGGCTGGCATTGTTACGCTCAATCGTCCGAAGGCGCTTAATGCTGTCACCCACGGCATGGTGCTCGCGTTGCGCGCGCAGCTCGATGCCTGGGCGACCGATGACGCGGTGACGCGTGTGGTGATCGTCGGCGTCGGCGACCGCGCCTTTTCGGCCGGTGGCGATATCCGCGCACTCTACGATCTAGGCCGGGTCGGCCGCTACGACGAAGCGCTGCGTTTCTGGCGCGACGAATATCTGCTCAACGTCGTGATCAAGAATTATCGCAAGCCCTATGTGGCGCTGATCAACGGCATCGTGATGGGCGGCGGCGTCGGAGTCTCGGTGCATGGCTCGCACCGCGTCGCCGGCGACAAGTTCCAGTTTGCCATGCCGGAGGTTGGCATCGGCTTTTTCCCCGACGTCGGAGCCACCTGGTTCTTGCCGCGTATGCCGGGCGAACTCGGTACCTATTGCGCGCTAACTGGCGAGCGTTTCACTGCCGGCGACGGCGTCGGCGCCGGTCTGGCCACGCATCGCATTCCATCGGCGCGCTTTGCCGCGCTGCTCGACGGCCTCAGTGGAACCTTGTCGGTTGCCGCAGTTCTGTCTGCCTTCGCCGAGTCTGTCGAAGAGGGATTGATCCTGCGCCAGCGCGCGACGATCGACCGACTGTTCAAGGGCGATCGCGTCGAGGAGATCTTGGCGGCGCTCGACCGAGAAGCCGCTTCCGGCGGCGAGGATGCCAATTGGGCCGGCAGGACCGCCAACACGATACGCGGCAAATCGCCGCTCAGTTTGAAACTGGCGCTGGCGCAAGTGCGGCGCGGCAAGTCTTACGATTTTGCAACGTGCATGCGCACCGAATTCCGCATAGTGTCGCGCGTGATTCATGGCAATGATTTCTACGAGGGCGTGCGCGCCGTGATTGTCGACAAGGACAACAAGCCGCGCTGGCAGCCGGCTACGCTCGCCGACGTGAGTGAGACCGAGGTCGAGCTGCATTTCGCGCCGCTTGAACGCGAACTCAATTTGCCATGATCCACGATCCCGCAGTCTCCGACGAACTGCAAGCGCTTGAGCCGGTGCACGAACCGTCGCCCGAAGCCGGCGCCGGGCGTTGGACGCGCCGGCTCGTGCTGTTTCTGCGCGTGATGGCTGCCGTATCGATGGTGAAGGGCCTCTATCACTGGTCGTGGGTGTGCGGCATCGGCGTGTTGCCTCATGAGATGTTCGAATATCACTCTATCGCGTGGCAGACCGCCACAGTCTTCTTCGCGGTGATCGATCTGGTTGCCGCGGTCGGGCTGTGGCTTGCGGCGGCGTGGGGCGCGGTGATCTGGCTCACCTCGATCGCATCGATGCTGGCGGTGGAAATGTTTTTCCCGCAGGTTTTCGGCGGCGGCATTTTCGCCGGCGTGTTGGAAGGCGTCCTGCTTGCGCTTTATCTCTGGCTTGCGTTGAAATCGGCGCAGGAACATCCGGAGTAGTCGGCTGTCGGTATTCAGTGAGGGGAGAAAGTCATGGCGCGGATCGGATTCATTGGGCTCGGCAACATGGGTCTGCCGATGGCGCAGAACCTGGTTAAGGCCGGCCATCAGGTCGAAGGCGTCGACGTCAACCCGGCCTCGGTCGAGAAGCTCAAAGCTGCCGGGGGCGCCGGCGCGGAGACCGCCGAAGTGGTGGCAGCGGGCGCCGACGTCGTCATCACCATGCTGCCTTCCGGCAAGGAAGTACGCGAGGTCTATCTTGGCCCAGCCGGGATCGTCGCCAACGCAAATCCCGGTAAACTGCTGATCGATTGCTCCACCATCGATGTTGCCACTGCGCGCGCGGTCGCAGCCGAAGCGGAGAAGAGAGGTCTGCTGATGCTCGACGCGCCGGTGTCGGGGGGCGTGGGTGGCGCCACCGCTGGCACGCTCACCTTTATGGTTGGCGGCTCAGCGCAGGCCTTCACGCGTGCAGAGTCGATTTTGCAGAAGATGGGCAAGACCATTGTGCATGCCGGCGGCGCCGGCAACGGGCAGGCTGCCAAGATCTGCAACAACATGATTCTCGGCGTGTCGATGATCGCGGTGTCGGAAGGCTTTGTGCTGGCGGAGAAACTGGGGCTCGATCATCAGAAGCTGTTCGACATCTCGTCGAAATCGTCGGGCCAGTGCTGGTCGCTGACGACCTACTGCCCAGTGCCAGGACCGGTGCCGACCTCGCCGGCCAATCGGGATTATCAGGCCGGCTTTACCGCCGCTATGATGCTGAAAGATTTAAAGCTGGCGCAAGACGCGGCGAAAGCATCCGGCGTCAAGACGGAACTCGGCGCCGACGCGGCAAGGATTTATTCGGCATATGTCGACAGCGGTGAGGCGGGACGGGATTTCTCCGGCATCATCCGCTTCGTGCGCGGCTGATCGTCGAGAATTTTCACGTTTCGCTTCCTGATTCCGGGGGCGCGTTCGCGCGTCGTCCCGTAATGACACTGTCCGTGGTGAACGAAGCGTAACGCCAATTCGTTCAATTTGTGTCTGCAACGAAGCATAAACCGTTGCAAATAAACCTAATCTTTATGGTGTTATTTAAGCCGATTTTAGACTGCCCATCTTAGGGTGCGTCATCCGGCGAGGGGAAGACAGGGCCTGACGACCGGAGGGCGCAGAAAATAAAATGCAAGGGGCGTTGAACATGAAAGCCAATGCTAAGATGATCGAGCAGCCGGTCGAGCGCGAAGCGCGTTTCGACCATATCCGGCCTCTCTATTTGGAGGCATTGACTTTGGTGGAGCGCCTGCATCGCCGGTTGCTAGACGTCATCAAGGACGAATTTGATCGCCGCGGGCGTTCCGACATCAATTCGGTGCAGGCGTTGCTGCTCTACAATATCGGCGAAAAGGAACTAACAGCCGGCGAGTTGCGCACCCGCGGCTACTACCTCGGCTCCAACGTCTCATACAATCTCAAGAAACTGGTTGAGATGAACTTCCTCGACCATCAGCGCAGCCGAGTCGACCGCCGTTCGGTGCGCATCAAGCTCACTGAAAAGGGTCGCGAGGTGCGCGATACCATCGAGTCGCTCTATCAGAAACATGTGCGTACGGTAGAGCAGGTCGGCGGCATCAATGCCGACGAGTTCTCCACGCTCAACAAATCGCTGCACCGGCTCGAGCGCTTCTGGACCGATCAGATTCTGTACCGCTTGTAAACCTGGACTGGCGGAGTCCTTGCCCCGGTCGCATGTCGCAGCCGGGGCTTTTCCTTTGCAGCGCTACCGTACGACGGAAAGGCTAGCGTGGCCCAAGATATTGCGGCTCGCCGCGGTCCACAGCCCAAAGCTTGGCGGGTGGCGGCTGATATGGTATTGCCGTCGGCAATCCTGGATTTTTCTTGAAGTTCGGCGCCGAAACGCATTCCCGGCGCCAGGAGAGCGTGAATGTCGGCAACGTTGAGCCCCAAGCCTGCGAATGATACGGACAGCGTGTTCTCGGCGCCCCTCAATCAGACCGATCCGGAAATCGCCGAAGCGATCAAGCTCGAGCTCGGCCGCCAGCGTGACGAGATCGAGCTCATCGCCTCGGAGAACATCGTCTCGCGCGCGGTCCTGGAAGCGCAGGGCTCGGTGCTCACCAACAAATATGCCGAAGGTCTGCCAGGCAAGCGCTACTACGGTGGCTGCCAGTTCGTCGACATCGTCGAGCGGCTGGCGATCGAGCGGGTCACCAAATTATTCGGCTGCGCGTTCGCCAATGTGCAGCCGCATTCGGGCGCACAGGCGAACGCCGCCGTGTTCTTTGCACTGATGCAGCCGGGTGACAGCTTCATGGGGCTCAATCTCGCTGCTGGCGGGCACTTGAGCCACGGCTCGCCGGTTAACATCTCCGGCAAATGGTTTAAGCCGGTGCCCTACAGCGTGCGTCGCGACGATCATCGTATCGACATCGATGAGGTGCGCAAACTCGCGCTTAAGCACAAGCCTAAGGTCATCATCGCGGGTGGCTCGGCCTATCCGCGCGTCATTGACTTCCGAGCTTTCCGAGAGATTTGCAACGAAGTTGGTGCGTACCTGATGGTCGACATGGCGCATTTCGCCGGTCTGGTTGCCGGCGGCGCGCATCCTTCACCGTTCCCGCATGCCCATGTGGTGACCACCACCACGCATAAGACGTTGCGCGGTCCGCGCGGCGGCGTGATCTTGTCCAACGACGAAGAGATCGCCAAGAAGATGAACTCGGCGGTGTTCCCCGGCACGCAGGGCGGTCCGCTGATGCATGTGATCGCCGCCAAGGCGGTGGCGTTCGGCGAGGCACTGCGCCCGAGCTTCCACACTTACGCCCGCAACATTGTGGAGAACGCCCGCGCGCTCGCCGAGACGCTGAAGTCGCATGGCCTCGATATCGTATCGGGCGGCACCGACACGCACCTGATGCTCGTGGATCTGCGGCCCAAGAGGCTGACTGGCAAGGTTGCGGAGGCCGCGCTCAGCCGGGCCCATATCACCTGCAACAAGAACGGCATCCCCTACGATCCGGAAAAGCCGCTCGTTACCTCCGGGATCCGGCTCGGCACGCCGGCCTGCACTACACGCGGCTTTGGAATTGCTGAATTCCGCACCGTGGGCGAGATGATCGTCGAGGTGCTCGACGTGCTTTCGCAGAAGCACGCCGAAGAGGACTCGCTCGTGGAGGCTGCGGTACGAGCGAAGGTGAAGAAGCTAATTTCGCGGTTCCCGATTTACCAATGAGGGACACGAACACGATAGCGTTGTCATGTCCGGGCTTGTTCTGGCCGTCTACGGTTTTTCTTTTCAGCCAAGACGTGGATGCTCGGCATAACGCCGGGCATGACGAGTAGGGGGCTCGTCATGCGTTGCCCAAGTTGCGGAAGCCTCGACACCCAGGTTAAGGATTCGCGGCCGACCGAAGACTCAGCAGTGATCCGCCGGCGGCGTGTGTGCCTGACCTGCAATTTCCGCTTTACGACCTTTGAGCGCGTGCAGCTTCGCGAACTCACCGTCATCAAGCGCAATGGCCGGCGCGTGCCGTTCGATCGAGATAAATTGTTGCGCTCCGTGCAGATCGCGCTGCGCAAGCGGTCGGTCGATCCTGAGCGCATCGAGCAGATGGTGTCCAAAATCGTGCGTGAGCTGGAAAGCCTCGGCGAAACCGAGGTCTCCTCAGAGACCATCGGTGAGACCATCATGAACCACCTGCGCGAGCTCGACGATGTCGCCTATGTGCGCTTCGCCTCGGTTTATCGCAATTTCCGCGAGGCCAAGGACTTCCGAGCTGCGCTCGATGAACTATCGGGCGACGAGGACATCCCGCCTAAGGCGACCGCCCGCAAATGAACCACGAGGCGGCGCCAGTCCCGACAGCGACAAGCGCCGACGACGCGCGCTTCATGCAGCTTGCCTTCACGCTCGGCCGCCGCAATCTCGGCCACACCTGGCCCAATCCTGCGGTCGGCGCGGTGGTTGTGAAGGACGGCATCGTCATTGGCCGCGGCTGGACGCAGGATGGCGGCCGTCCGCATGCCGAGGTCGAGGCGCTGCGCCGTGCCAAGAAGTTTTCGCAAGGCGCTGACCTGCAAGGCGCCACTCTCTATGTGACGCTGGAGCCGTGCTCACATCACGGCAAGACTCCTCCTTGCGCCGAAGCTATCGTGCGCGCCGGCATCGCGCGGGTGGTCTCCGCGCTCGAGGACCCCAACCACGAGGTCGCCGGCAAGGGCCACGAACGGCTGCGGGCCAAAGGCGTCACGGTCGATGTTGGGCTCGGTGCCGAAGAGGCGCGCCGCGTGCATGTCGGCCACATCACGCGCGTCCAGCACGGTCGGCCGCATGTGCTGCTCAAGCTCGCGGTATCGGCCGACGGCAAGGCGGGGCTCGCTGGCCGCAAGCCGGCCGTTATAAG